>JABLTR010091320.1_pt1 | contig 20052 bp, 16 predicted proteins | sample 7160071 | NCBI WGS metagenome assembly JABLTR01 (sample SAMN14651230, study PRJNA627086) | human gut metagenome | isolation source: feces | host: Homo sapiens | reverse complement strand
TTATCTGTCTTTATTTTAATACAAAATATTATAAATATAAATTAATTGTTTTGCAAATAAAAATTCAATAAGTTAACAAAACGTTGTATGACAAAAAGATAAAAGTAGAATTATGAAACTTTCTGGATTTTATAGTAAAAAATCCCCCTGAATTTTTTTACTAAATTTTAATTTGCAAGGGTTAAAGTTTATTCTGTTTGAAATATATAAAAATGTTTAAATTTAATAAAAATAATTGTGCAAAAATGGTGCAAATATATAAGAATTGATGGTAAAGTTGTGGTATAAATTGTGAAAAACACATTTTATTTTAAAAAATTAACAATGAAATTGTATCAAAATGAGACGCAGAGAAAATGCGCCAGAGACTTATTATGGGAGATAATAAGTCTCTGGCGTATATAAGGCTGAAATTATTTCAGGTTTTCAGGGTTCAGGACTTCAAGTTCAGGAACAACAAATCTTCCGTCTTTTCTTATGAGGCGTCCGTCAAAGTATATTTCTCCTCCGCCGTATTCGGGGGTCTGTATAAGGACAAGATCCCAGTGGATAGCGGATTTATTTCCGTTATAGGCATCCTCGTAGCAGTTGCCGGGAGTGAAATGTATGCTTCCCATGATCTTCTCGTCAAAAAGTATGTTGTTCATGGGTGTTGTGATATAGGGGTTTACACCTATGGCGAATTCTCCCACATATCTTGCTCCTTCATCGGTGTTGAATACATCATTGAGCCTCTTGCTGTCATTTCCGCTGCATTCAACTATCTTTCCATCCTTGAATGTAAGGCTCACATTCTCGAATTTAAAGCTGTTGTATTCAGAAGGAGTATTATAGGTTATCTTTCCGTTGATGGAATCCCTTACGGGAGCCGTGTATACTTCACCATCGGGAATATTGCAGCTTCCGGCACATTTGATGGCGGGTATGTCCTTTATGGAGAAGGTTATATCCGTATCCTTTGCCGTAAGACGTACTTTGTCGGTCTTGTTCATAAGCTCCACAAGGGCATCCATTGCCTTTGACATTTTTCCGTAGTCCAGGTTGCATACATTATAGTAATAGTCCTCAAAGGCTTCAAGGCTCTGGTGTGCGCTCTGTGCCATAGAGGGTGAAGGATAACGGAGAACTACCCATTTTGTCTTGGGCACCCTTATGTCATGGTGTACGGGGCTTGTATAAAGTCTGTCATACATGGCCAGTTTTTCAGGAGGGACATCGCTCATTTCGGATATGTTGTCTTCTCCCCTTACTCCGATGTACGCGTCCATCTGTTTCATCCTCTGGCAGTCACACTCAGCCATTATTTTGAGCTGTTCCTCTGTGATGTTCATAAGGAGCTCCCTGTCGATGGAATTGGTGGTAAAATTCATAAAAGGCAGACCGCCGGCGTTGTATACTTCCTTGATTATCTGTTTAACGAGGGGAAGCGGGTGTACACCGCTGCAGCTTATAAGAACTTTTTCTCCCTTCTGTACACGGCAGGAGTAATTAACAAGATTATATGCAAGTTTTTTTATTCTTTCGTCCATAAAAATACCTCCCTGATGATATTGATAATATTGTTTCATATCAGTTGAAACAATATTACAACTTTTAATAAGAATTTTGAATATTAATTTGAGAAAAAAATAAAAAAATGTTAAAATATAATATCATAATTTAGGAAGTGATAAAGATGAGGATAGCAGTCCCTTCGCACAATGGAGATATATATAAAAGCTGTTCAAACAGCAGACAGTTCACTATATTCGAGGTGGAGGACGAGAGGGTAGTGAGCATCGAGAGAAGATACTCATTCATCAAAAAGCCCGAAGCCGTTGCAGACCTGCTGGATGAATATAATGTCAGCGTTCTCATCTGCAACGATATAGGAAGCAGAACGAGAAAGGCCATAAGGGAACATCATATCGAGCTTATACCCGGTGTTGTGGGAGAGGTAAACGATGCCATCGTCAGATATTTGAGCGGTGAAAAAATAGGCGTGCCCGAATATATGTATACTTGTTTCAACGACGAAGATTAAAAACAGGCTGTGTCTTAGACACAGCCTGTTTTTTTAATTATCCGATTTTTCAGTAGCAGCATTTTCAACTGCCGAATATACATATACACCGCCGATTATTATGGCAGCTCCAAGCACCTGCATAGCGTTTGGTATTTCTCTGAATATTAAAACACCGAGTATTGTTGAGAACACTGGCTCACAGAGTTTTACTGCCGAAACATAGGCGGGAGTAAGATACTTAAGGGACCAGCTTACAATACTGTGGCCAAGAAGGTTGCAGAATACGGCAAGACCAAGGCCTATAAGTATTTCTTTTATTCCGTAGCCTGTTATGGGAGTGCCTGTGGCAAAATCGAGTATAAGAAGTGTCACAAGACATGATGAGTATGTTATAAGCGTATAAGCCGTTGTGCTTATATTTCTGCTTCTTGCGTATCTGCCTATGAGTGTATATCCTGCGATAAGTACGGCAGCCGATAAGGCAAGCATATTTCCGAAAAATGAAGATGTACCTTCACCGCCTCCGGCAAGGGCTGTTATAACGCCTCCACATACGGTAACGCCGATGGCTATTATACCTTTTTTAGGTATTCTTCCGTGCATGAATATGCAGAAACCTATGGCAGCGAATATAACGTCCGTATCGACAAGGACTGTAGAAGAAGCTATGGTCGTATGTTTTAATGACTCAAACCACAGCGTGAAATGCAGTGCAAAGAGAATACCTGCGGCAATGGCGGCAAACACTTCTTTTTTTGTAAACCGCTTTATCTCCGGCAGAGATTTCTTTAGAGAAAGCGGTATAAGGATGGCAACCGTCCAGGCTAATCTGTATGTAGCCGTTACAAGGGACGGGGCACTTGAATATTTTACGAATATGGCTGACAGCGATACGCCGACTACGCCTAAAAAGAGTAATAATTTTGGATTTATTTTGCTTAAATTTTTCATATGGAACCTCACAAAAAATGTACTAAAATAGATTATATACACCGTGTATACAAGTGTCAACATATAAAGGACACTGTTAAGTTTTATAACTAAAATGTTTAGAGGGTTACAGCTATTGACAAGACAGGGTCATATAAATAAACTTTATAATGGAGGTTATGAAAATGAACAATAAGAAGAAAATTTCGATTACATGCGCTGTATGTATACTGCCTGCTGTGGCAGGACTTATACTATATAATAGTCTTCCGGCAGAAATTCCCGTCCAGTGGAATTTTGGAGGACAGGCCAGCAGCTATGCGCCAAAGTGGTTTGCGGCCTTTGGAATGCCGATTTTTTTGATGCTGTTTAATATATTCTGCCATGTTAAAGTAAATGGGGCTGACGCTGAACTGAAGTATCCGGAAACAGCCAAGATTTTCATTAAATGGGCAATGCCATTTATATCTGTAGGAGGAACTGCCTTTTCACTGGCATCGGTGCTTGGTGTTTCTGCCTGGGCGGCTTTGGCGGTGTCCGTAATAGCTGTAATTGAAGTGCTCTTTGGCTGCCTTGTTTATGAAGGAAATGCCGACGGCATAGGAAGCAGGGATTTTCCATGGAGCAGATCCGTGGGGGCTGCTAAAAAAGCAGGAAAGGTAATGATGGCAGCGGGGATGATCGCTGTGGTAGTATCGGTCATCGGAAAGACCACTGCTGGTCTTATTATAATCGTTGTCGGTGTCATAGCAGCTTCTGGTCTGGCAGTCAGGTCAGATTCATAATTTAAGGATATAAAGAACTTTCTTAAAATTGTCATATGAACTTTGCTAAAGGTCATATTCATATTTTAATGAAGGTTCTTTTTGTATATATCCGGTCTTTTATGGGAATACTCTGCTCAGAGGTGATATTTATGGGCAGAGCGGTCGGAAAGATATTAGCTTTTGCCGGTATGGCTGCGGTGGCCGCCGGGACCATAGCAGGATATGTTTTTTCTGAGCAGGCGATTCCTGGTGTAACGGCTGAAAACAGCCAGGAGACCGGAGGAGAGATCAGCATACAGTCAGAAGTACAGAATGATATGGAATTGGAGAAAGACGCATCAGCGGATACGGATGAAGTTATCCGTGAGGCGGCTAAGGAGGCTTCAACAGTTGATGGACTGGATGAAGGGGCTGTATTTACCTATGAGATATATAATGATATAACAAATATGTCAGACTCAATAAAGGGCAGCTGCCCATACGAACTCATAGGTAAAAGTATGTCTGATGTAAAGGATTTTTATCCTGACTGGCAGGTGACGGAGTTTTCTTCCGGGGCAGTCACTTTGAGGAAAAATCTTGGCTCAGAAAATGATGAAAGATATGTTGTGGGAGTTTATGAAGGATATGTAGCTGTATTTTACGAAAGCAGTGAAGAAGGAATATATATGCTGACGGAAATACCGGTCAATACTCTGGAAGAAGATAAGCAGAAAATGCTCGAGGAAGGAATATATGTGGAAGGCCGGGAAAGACTGAACCGTATTCTTGAGGATTATAGCAGCTGATGTATGACAACTATAATAGCATAAAGTGTAAAATTTTCTAGACAATTCATTTTGATGATGATATAATAAAACTCGTGAATTTCCCCAATTATATTCACACAAAGCCCGGTTTTATCAATAAAAACGGGCTTAAACAAAAGAAGCAGTCTTCCGCCAATGACTGCTTCTTTTTTTATCTGGACACAAAATGAACTAAATTTTTAAAGAGAAATTTAAGTGGAATGTCATACAATATGTAATGCATATCATAGTTTACTATTCTATTGACCGGACAGTATAAAAAATATATACTTTTATTGTATAAAAACGTGATGGGGAGTAAATATGAGGATAGGCGAGCAGATAATTCTTGATGATAAGATATTGGACGGCATAATAAATGAAGATGCCGTTTTCAGTGATGAAACAAAAAACTATCTGTATCCCTTTGAGCCCGATGAAACCGATGAGGTCAAAATAAGGATAAGGGCCGGAGCAGGGGAAACGGATGGTATTTATTTCTGTTCTGAAAATAAAAGGATAAAAATGACCCTTGAAAAGACAAAGGGCATTTTTGAATATTATTATACGGTCATACCGCCTGAAAAAGATGACCGCAGATACCATTTTGAAATAGAAAGCGGAAGCAGAAAATATTATTATAATGCCATGGGACTGGCAGATAAACTTGATGAAAACGGAGAGTTTACCATCAACAGGCATTATAAAACACCGGACTGGGCAAAGGGAGCCGTTGGATACCAGATATTTGTGGACAGATTTTTCAATGGAGACGAAACTAATGATGTCGTGGACGGGGAATATGAGTATCTGGGCCAGAAGGTAAGGCATGTGGCTGACTGGTATGCACTGCCTGAGGAAAGTGATATATGCAACTTCTATGGCGGAGACCTTCAGGGAGTTATTGACAAACTGGATTATCTTGAGGAACTGGGCGTGGAGATGATATATCTCAATCCCATATTCGTTTCACCAAGCAACCATAAATATGATATACAGGATTATGAGCATATAGATCCCCACTTTGGAAAAATAGTTGCTGACAGCGAAGAAAATAAATATATCATAAGGACCACTGACAGACATAATCTGGAGGCGGGGGATTATCTCTTTGCTGAGTTTGCCCAGCAGGCCCATAACAGGGGGATGAAGGTAATAATTGACGGTGTGTTCAACCACTGCGGTTCATTCAATAAGTGGCTGGACGCCGAGAAAATATATGAAAAGGCCGAAGGCTACGAAAAGGGAGCCTATATAAGTGAGGACAGTCCATACCATGACTTTTTCAAATGGAACGGCGGCACATGGCCTGACAATGATTCCTATGACTGCTGGTGGGGACATAAAAACCACCCGAAGCTCAATTATGAACAGTCTGATAAACTTTTTGAATATATAATGAAGATAGCCGAAAAATGGATATCACCTCCCTTTAACGCTGACGGCTGGAGGATAGATGTGGCGGCTGATCTGGGATTTTCCGAGGAATACAACCATAAATTCTGGAAGGCGTTCAGAAAAAGGGTAAAAGCTGCCAACCCGGAGGCTGTCATCATAGCTGAGCACTATGGAAGCGCAGCAAAATGGCTCAAGGGTGATGAATGGGATTCCGTAATGAACTATGATGCCTTTATGGAGCCGGTGTCCTGGTTTTTCACGGGAATGGAAAAGCACAGCGATAATTTCGACTGGGGAAAATACGCTAATGCCAAGGCATTTGAATACAGTATGAATACCAACAGCAGGGATATGGGAGTCCATGCCCTCTTTATGGGTATGAATGAACTTTCAAACCATGACCATTCCAGGTTTTTGACAAGGACCAATATGAGGATAGGCCGTCTTGCCAGCGCTGGAAGCCAGGCTGCCGGAGAGAATATAAATAAAGCACTTATGATGTGTGCCGTGGCGTTTCAATTTATATGGCCGGGCATACCTACATTATATTATGGTGATGAGGCAGGCCTTGTGGGCTGGACCGATCCAGACAACAGGAGGACATACCCCTGGGGTAAAGAGGATCAGGAACTTATGGCCTTCCATAAAAAGATGATCGAACTTAGAAAAAGATACGGCATATTAAGGGACGGTTCCTACAAATTTATATATGCCGATGATGGAGTTGCCTCCGTTGCCAGATTTGACGATAACGAAAGTATTATATCCATATTTAACAGCACAGAACATATAAAAAATGTATCGATACCAGTATGGCTTGCGGGAGCGGATTTGAAGGGAAGTGCTGTGACCCTCCTTAGAAGCGGTGAAAAGGGATATAAGGCCGGCGGAAAGGTATATGCCATAAATAACGGATATATAAGTATGACCATGGAACCCTTTGGATGTATTATATTGAAGAGTGAATGAGAGTTATGGAATTAAATATCATATATAGTGACAAAAGCATAGTTATAGTAGAAAAGCCTGCGGGAGTTCCTTCACAGCCGGATAAGACCGGCAGTGAGGATCTGCTTACGGCCCTTGAACAGAAATTTGGTTTTGCTGGCCTTGTCCATAGGCTGGACAGACCAGTGGGAGGGCTTATGGTTTTTGCCCTCAATAAAAGGGCAGAGGCTTTTTTATCGAAGCAGATGAACGGCGGAGGTTTTGGGAAAAATTATGCCGCCGTATGCTGCGGCGTTCCTGAGAAGGAAAGGGGAGAGATGAGGGACTGGCTTGTAAAAAATCAGAGGCTCAATATTTCCACCGTATCAAATAAGGGAAATAAAAATGCAAAGGAAGCTGTCCTTGACTACACCCTCATAAAAACCATAGAAGATGAAAAATACGGCCCCCTTTCGCTGCTTGATATAGTGCTGCATACGGGAAGACACCATCAGATAAGGGTGCAGACATCCCATGCGGGCATACCTCTGTGGGGAGATACGAAATATAATCCTGCTTTCAAAAGAGGATATTATAATGTAAGCCCAGCTTTATACTCCAGAAGGCTGGAATTTATCCATCCGGACACTTCTAAGAAGGTAGTTTTTGAAAAAAAGCCCGAATTTGAGCCATTTTCTTTGTTCACATAAAGTTTACATAATTTTTTGAAAAAATTTTAAAAAAACTATTGCATTTCAAAAATTGTGTGCTATAATAAGTGCAAATGAAAAAAGAAGTTGAATAGAAAACCTTGACAGGTTTTTTATTTTAGACTGATTTTAGCACTCGCCACCGTAGGTGGCTAACAACAAATAAAAGTAATATTTATCTTAGAACAGGATAATAATTTATTTGAAGGAATTCAAATATCCATATAGTTGGGAGGCATGAGATATGCTTTGTGAAAGATGTCATAAAAATGAAGCGACTGTCCATATGGTACAGGTCGTAAACGGAGAAAAAACAGAACATTATTACTGCGAACACTGCGCAAGGGAAGCAGGTATGGAAAAACCTATTTCATTTGAAGATATATTCCAGGGCCTTCTTAATTTTGGCTCACCTAAACAGGAAGAATACGAGAACCCCTATAAAAGATCAGCGGCCAGATGTCCTTCCTGCGGAATGACCTATGATGAACTTAGAAGAAGTGGAAAATTCGGATGCAGCTCATGTTATGAGGCATTTGAACCATATATAACAGGCTCACTCAAGAGCATACACGGCGACAACATCCATAAAGGAAAGGTACCTAAAAGAAATGGAGGGGATCTCCTTAAAAAGCATGAGCTTGAGGATCTGAAACGCAGACTTGTGGACGCCATATCCAAAGAGGAATATGAGGAAGCAGCGGTTTTGCGTGACAGGATAAAATCTCTTGAAGGAGATGAGAAGAATGAGTAAGTGGTATGAAAGTGAAAAATGTTCAGAAGGCATCATCATTTCCAGCCGAGTAAGACTTGCAAGGAACCTTAAAAAATATAGTTTCCACAACAAACTTTCAAATACTGATGCTGAAAAGATGATAAATGAAGTTAAAGATTCCATTATGGGAAGCAGGACTGTTTTTGGTGAACAGTTTAAATATATTCCGGTAAACACCTTGAGCGAAAATGAAAAATTCGCCCTGGTAGAAAAACATGTCATAAGTCCGGAACTTATGAGATCATCAAAACCCTGTGGGGTCCTTGTAAAGGACGATGAGACCATAAGCGTGATGCTCAATGAGGAAGACCGCATAAGGATCCAGGCCATAGCACCTGGAGATGACATTGACACCGCTTTTGATCTGGCAGATAAAATAGATGACCTTATCGAGGAAAGTGTTGAATATGCTTTCAGCGAGAAATATGGTTATCTTACCAGCTGTCCCACAAACGTAGGTACAGGTCTTAGGGCGTCATATATGATGCACCTGCCTGAACTTGAAAGAACAGGACAGATCAAAAATGTTATGCAGGCCATATCCAAATTCGGTATAACCGTAAGAGGAATATATGGCGAAGGCAGCGATGCCATGGGAAGCATTTACCAGGTATCAAACCAAGTTACCCTTGGCCAGAGCGAGCATGACATTATAAACAATCTTAAAAAGGTTGCGGCAATAATAGTCCAGAGAGAGCAGGAACTCAGAAAGAGGGCCTATGAATCATCGAAGGACGATATTGATGATAAAGTATGGAGATCCTATGGTATACTTAAAAATGCCAGAAAGATTTCCGGAAAAGAAGCTATGCAGCTCATATCCCTTCTTATGGAGGGAAAAAATATGGGAGTAAGCGGACTGCCTAAATGCTCAGTAGGCCTTGCCGAACTGATGATAAACATTCAGCCGGCGACCATACAGGTATCGGGCAGGGGCGATATGACCCCCATGGAAAGAGACAAATACAGAGCCGATTATCTGCGAAAGGTATTTGAATAAGCGGATGCGGCTGCAAAGGAGTGATATATATGCAAGGTAATTTTACTGAAAAAGCTAGAGAAGCTATCACAAAGGCTCAACAGTACGCAGTTCATCTCGGACATAACTATGTCGGAACAGAACATATCCTTCTTGGACTTGTTGGAGTAAAAGACAGTGTTGCCTCAAAGGCCATCGAAGCCCAGGGCGTAACTGAAGAAGCTATTACTGAAAAAATAGAGGAACTTGTAGGCATCAATAACGGCGGCGGATACTATCCCCAGGATTTCACACCCAGGTCAAAGAGAGTTATTGATATGAGTGTTCAGGAAGCCATTAAGATGGGTACAGGTTATGTTGGAACAGAACATATCCTTCTTGCCCTTATGCAGGAACAGGACTGCATCGCCGTAAGGATACTTGCATCCCTCGGAGTAAATGGACAGAAACTTTATGAAGATGTAATGACTATGCTTGGAGAGGGCGGAACAAGCGGAAGTGCTTCAGGTGACGGCAAGAGTGCTACACCTACCCTTGATAAATACAGCAGAGACTTTACAAAAATGGCATCTGAGAGCAAGTTTGACCCCATTGTCGGACGTGACAAAGAGATCGAGCGTGTGATCCAGATACTTAGCCGAAGGACAAAGAACAATCCTTGTCTTGTTGGTGATCCCGGTGTCGGCAAATCAGCTATCGTAGAAGGACTTGCTCAGGAGATATATGAAGGCAATGTACCTTCGACCCTCAAGGATAAGAGGATCGTATCCCTTGACCTTTCATCTATGATCGCCGGATCAAAATACAGAGGCGAATTTGAGGAAAGGATCAAAAAAGTAATCGACGAAGTTAAGGAAGCCGGAAACGTAATCCTCTTCATCGATGAGATCCATACAATAATCGGAGCCGGCGGAGCAGAAGGCGCCATCGATGCGTCTAACATCCTTAAACCTTCACTGGCCAGGGGCGAACTTCAGCTTATCGGTGCGACAACCCTTGAAGAATACAGAAAGTATATCGAAAAGGATGCCGCTCTTGAAAGACGTTTCCAGCAGGTAATGGTCAATGAGCCTAATGAGGAAGAGGCCATTGCAATGCTTAAAGGTCTTCGTGACAAGTATGAGGCCCACCATAAAGTAAAAATCACTGATGAAGCCATCGAAGCAGCAGTTAAGATGTCTTCAAGATATATAACAGACAGGTACCTTCCCGATAAGGCCATCGACCTTATGGATGAGGCAGCGTCTAAAGTAAGACTTAAATCATATACTGCTCCTACAAATGTCAAAGAGCTTGAGGATAAGATAACTTCCCTTGAAAAGGAGAAGGAAGCTGCCATCAAGACTGAGGAATTTGAAAAGGCCGCAAAGGTCAAAAAAGAGCAGAATGAACTTAAGAAAAAACTGGAAGACGCTAAGAAAGAATGGGATGAAAAGAACACTAAGACAGAACAGGTCGTCACTGAAGAAGAGATCGCCGATGTTGTATCAAAGTGGACAGGAGTTCCCGTTCAGTCTATCAGACAGGAAGAGAGCGAAAGACTTATCAACCTGGAAAAAATACTGCATGAGCGTGTTATCGGCCAGGAAGAGGCTGTTTCAGCAGTCGCTAAGGCCATAAGACGAGGCAGGGTAGGACTTAAGGACCCTAAACGTCCCATCGGTTCATTCCTGTTCCTTGGACCCACTGGTGTAGGTAAAACAGAGCTTTCAAAAGCTCTTGCGGAAGCACTTTTCGGTGACGAGGACGCAATGATAAGGATCGATATGTCCGAATACATGGAGAAACATACGGTGTCTAAAATGATCGGTTCACCTCCGGGATATGTAGGATATGAAGAAGGCGGACAGCTTACTGAGAAGATCAGGAGAAAACCTTACAGTGTAGTACTTTTCGATGAGATCGAGAAGGCTTCACCTGACGTATTCAACATAATGCTGCAGATCCTTGATGATGGCCACATCACAGATGGCCAGGGCAGAAAGGTCGACTTCAAGAACACTGTGATCATAATGACTTCAAACGCAGGCGCAAAGAATATCCTTGCACCTAAGAAACTTGGATTCAATGCTGATAACAGCGAAGAAAAATCCTATGAGGCTATGAAAGCAACGGTCATGGAAGAGGTTAAACATACGTTCAAACCTGAATTCATCAACCGTATCGATGATATCATCGTATTCCATCCTCTGAATGAAGAAAATGTCAAAGAGATCGTAAAACTCATGACAAAACAGATCATCAGCAGGGTAAAGGAAAACATGGACATCGACATCAGCTTCACAGACGATGCTGTTACACTCATTGCCAAGGAAGGCTTTGACCCCGCTTACGGCGCAAGACCTTTAAGACGTGAGCTTCAGTCTAAAGTCGAAGACAGATTCGCTGAAGAATTCCTGAAGAATACAATTCAGAAGGGTGACAGTGTAACTGTTGACGCAAAAGACGGTGAGCTCGTCTTTAATGCAGCTAAGGGTGAGAAAGACGAAAAAGCACCTGAGGAAAATAAACCTGAGGGTGAAGAAAAATAAATTAGGTTAAATTAATGGCAGCGTCCCTGACTGCTTTATGACTAAACATAAGGCAGCCGGAGGGCGCTGCTTTTTTATTTATTGTTAGGATACGAAAACTTTTTCTTGACTGTAGTGCAGATTGATGGTATATTATTAGTGGCAAAAGCCTAGTATTTAAGTAGGTGATTAAAATGGATAAAAAATTTGATGTAACAGGAATGACCTGCAGCGCCTGTTCATCCCATGTAGAAAAAAGTGTATGTAAGCTCGTGGGAGAGGGAAATGTCAGCGTGAGCCTGCTGACAAACAGCATGCAGGTAAAGTACGATGAAAACAAAGTAAGTGAAGACGATATAATAAAGGCCGTTGAGGACGCTGGATATGGAGCCAGTGTGGCAGGGGGCTCATCTGTCAAAAAGGCTGAAAAGAAGGAGTCAGTGGTAGACAATGAGCTTAAAGAAATGAAAATAAGGCTCATTGTATCCTTTGTATTTTTGATACCCCTTATGTATATATCCATGGGTTCCATGGCGGGACTTCCCCAGCCGGGATTTCTGTCAGGACACGGCAACGCCGTATCCTTTGCCTTTACCCAGTTTCTGATGTGCCTGCCGATTTTGTATGTAAACCGGAAGTACTTCCAGGTTGGATTCAAGACATTGTGGCATAGGGCTCCTAATATGGATAGTCTTATAGCTGTAGGTTCCACAGCTGCCCTTGTTTACGGAATATTTGCCATATACAGGATGAGCTATGGTCTTGGAGCCGGCGATGATGCCCTTGTTATGAAGTATCATATGGATCTGTACTTTGAGTCTTCGGTAATGATACTTACCCTCATAACCCTTGGAAAATATCTGGAGACACGTTCAAGAAGAAAGACCAGTGAAGCCATATCCAGACTTACGGAGCTGGCGCCGGAAACAGCTGTCATTGAGAAAAACGGCGCTGAAGTTGAAATACCCATCGAGGAACTTCAGGCTGGCGATATAGTTATAGTAAAACCCGGAGCAAGGATACCGGCTGATGGCACCATAGTTGAGGGAAGTTCGTCAGTGGATGAATCGGCACTTACGGGAGAGAGCATACCAGTGGAAAAGACAGCCGGAGATAAGATAATCGCCGCATCCATAAATAAAAACGGATTTATGAAATTCAGGGCTGAAAAGGTCGGCAGTGAGACCACCCTTGCCCAGATAATAAGGCTTGTGGAGGATGCAAGTGCTTCAAAGGCACCCATAGCTAAACTTGCCGATAAGATAGCCGGAGTTTTCGTGCCGGTGGTAATGACCATTGCGCTGGCCACGGCCATAATATGGCTGGCTGTTGGAGCAGATTTTGAGTTTGCTCTTTCATGCGCCATAGCTGTTCTTGTAATATCATGTCCCTGTGCTCTGGGACTTGCGACTCCTGTAGCCATAATGGTCGGAACAGGAAAGGGAGCTGAAAACGGAATACTTATTAAATCCGCAGAGGCTCTGGAAACACTGCATCTTGTTAAAACAGTGATAATGGATAAGACCGGAACCCTTACAGAGGGCAAACCGGTGGTAACTGATATATATACCACGGGAATAGATGAAAAGGAACTGCTTGCTTTAGCTGCATCTGCTGAAAAGCCTTCGGAGCACCCCCTTGCATCGGCTCTTATCGAGAAAGCGGAGGAAATGGGTATTACCATCTATGACGCCGGAGAGTTCAAGGCTGTATCGGGAAGAGGCGTAGAGGCAGAGGTAAACGGCAGAAAGATATATGCCGGAAACAAGCATTTTATGACCGAAAATGGCATAGATATATCCCTGTTTGAGGATAAGGAAAAACAATATTCTGATATGGGAAAGACTGTGCTTTATTTTGCCGATGAAAAGGCGCCCCTTGGACTTATAGCCGTTCAGGACGTACCTAAGAAGACCAGCAGGGCAGCGGTAAAATGCCTGAGAAATCTTGGCGTAGATGTAATAATGCTTACGGGTGATAATAAGCGTACAGCAGAGGCGGTGGCAAGGAGCCTTGGCATCACCAATGTGGTATCTGAGGTAATGCCCCAGGATAAGGAAGCAGTAGTACGTTCCGTACAGGAAAAGGGCCAGAAGACAGCAATGATAGGCGATGGTATAAACGATGCGCCTGCCCTTGCAAGGGCTGATGTTGGTATCGCCATTGGAGCTGGTACTGATGTGGCCATAGAGTCAGCGGACATCGTTCTTATGAAGAGCGACCTTATGGACGCTGTAACTGCTATCAAACTTTCCAGGGCGACCATAAAAAATGTAAAAGAAAACCTTTTCTGGGCGTTTTTCTACAATATTATATGTATACCCCTGGCAGCCGGTGTATGGTATCCGCTGTTTGGCATAAAACTCAGCCCCATGATAGGTGCAGCGGCCATGAGCTTGAGTTCCGTATGTGTCGTTACCAATGCTTTGAGACTTAAGTTCTTTAAGGCTGAAAATAACTGTGATGCGGGCGGAACTGAAAATCCAGATGATTATACTGCAAATGATGAGGTCAATATGATCTCTGAAAATGAATATAAAGAAACCAAAGATATCAAAGAAAACAATGAGATCAAAGATATCGATGTAGAAAAAGGAGAGACAAATATGAAAAAGGAAATGCTTATCGAAGGAATGTCATGTATGCACTGCTCAGGAAGAGTTGAAAAGGCTCTTAACGATATTGATGGAGTAAGTGCCAAGGTAGACCTTGAAAAGAAAACAGCTTATGTGGACCTCAGCAAAGATGTAAGTGATGCTGAACTTACAAAGGCCGTAACTGATGCCGGATATGAGGTAGTATCTGTTAAATAATATGGGACATTTGGCGGCTTAAGAAAGAACGGCGAAATTTCGTTGTGGTAAATGTTTCTTAAAGCCGCCTTTTTCATTTTCTTTTTATGTACATTTTAATGATTACATGTTATAATTAATCAACTGTAAGAATTAATATGCTTCGATAAATTAGGAGGAAATAAAATGTCAGTTATAGAGGAATTAATAAGACTGGAGAATGATGGCAGCATAAGTTTCGGAAATTATCTTATGGATGAAAAGAAGAAAGTTCTTGATTTCGAAGTATGCGGCAATCTTTATAAGGTTAAAACATATAAGGACATCACCAAGCTTGAAAAGAACGGAAAGATGCTTCTTGAGGCAGTGCCCGGAGCTACGATACATAACTTTATGATGGACGCAAAGACAGTATCCTTCGCTGTAGAAAGCAGTGACGATGTACAGATAACCATGGAGCTTGAGCCTGAGAAGGAATATAAGCTTATCGTTGATGATATGCTCGTAGGCAAGATAAATTCTAACATCGGCGGAAAGATCAATTTTAGTCTTGAACTCAGCAACAGCTGCTCAAAGGTAAAAATTGAGAAAATGTAATAATGGATTATTAAACCGCGGATACCATTTAAGGTTCCGCGGTTTTTTGCAGTGAGGAACTTATTATGAAGGAAAAGAAAAGTTTTGTATGCTCTGAATGTGGATATGCCACACCCAAGTGGATGGGCAAATGTCCTGAGTGCGGTAAATGGAATACATTTGTGGAAGAGACTCAAAAGGTCTCATCCTTCCGGCCGGGAGCAGGGGCATCTAAGGGAGATACGCCCTTAAGGAGCATCAGTGCCGACAGATTAAAAAGCATAAAAACCAATTCCAGTGAGAGGATAGTTACAGGCATATCCGAATACGACAGGGTCATGGGCGGAGGCATAGTAAAGGATTCTGTCTCCATAATTACATCACCTCCCGGAGGAGGAAAATCTACCCTGGCCCTTACCATAGCCAATAAAACGGCTAAACAGGGATTAAAGGTGCTCTATGCCAGCGGTGAGGAAAGCGAAGGCCAGATAAAAAACAGGGCTGACAGGATACTCGAAAATATCGACGAAAATATTTGGATACTTTCATCTATAAGTATGAATTTTGTACTAGATGAGATTGCGAAGATAGATCCGGATATAGTAATAATTGATAGTATACAGACCTTTGCTTTGGAAGAATTTTATCCATCCAGAGCTGGAAATCCTACCCAGACCATGGAGTGTGCCGGAGCCCTTGTGCAGACGGCAAAGGGTGGAAAAAGGCCAAGGGCTGTCATAATAATAGGCCAGATGAATAAGAGCGATGAACTGGCAGGACTAAGGGCTCTTGAGCATCTTGTGGATACGGTGCTTATCATGGAGGGAGACTCCCAGGATGAGCTGAGGATGCTTTATTCGTCTAAAAACCGTTTCGGAAGTACTGGAGAAATGGGCTTTTTCTCAATGACAGAAAAGGGTCTTGTCTCCATTGAAAACCCCAGTGAATTTTTTATGACTAAAAGGGCCAATGGAGAATCGGTATCAGGCAGTGCACTGACGGTGGTAAGGGAAGGTTCAAGGCCTATCATCTGCGAGATAGAAAGCCTTGTTTCAAAAACATTCATGGCCTATCCCTCCAGGATATGTGAAGCCTTAAGAAGGGAACAGCTCAATACACTGGTGTCGATCCTTGAGGTAAGATGCGGCATAAGGTTGTATGACAAGGATATAGTCATAAAAATAACCGGAGGATTGAAGCCTAAGGAACAGTCAGTTAACTTGGCAGTACTTATGAGCATAGTTTCTTCGGTCACAAATAAACCTATACCAAACGATACCGCATTTATAGCCGATGTGGGTCTTACGGGCGAACTTAAAAAAGTCCCGGCCGTTGAATCCAGGATAAAAGAGCTGGCAAGGATGGGATTTTCAAATGTTTATATAGCCTGCTCAGAAGGAAGCATAAAAAAGCCTGAGGGGATAAATGTATATGAGATGAAGAGCCTTAAGGAAGTAATAATTTCTCTTTTCGGGCTCATATAAGAAGGGACGCGGCATATGCCGCGTCCTGATTTTTTTTGATGTGTTTTAGCTGCATCTCATTCTGCAGGATGTGTTCTGGCATCCTGAGCAGTATGAGCAGGAATTGGATGAGTTGGAGCATCCGCATGAATTACAGCATCCACAGGAATTGCAGCATCCGCATGAGCTGCATGAGTTGCAGCAGTTAGAGCAGCTGTTGGATCCTGAACAGCAGCTGTTTCCACTGTTTCCGCTGTTAGATGAGCATCCGCATCCAGTTGAGGCAGCTCTGGCGTTCTGTGAGTTTGAGCATGATGAGCATGAGCTGCTGTTTGATGAGCATCCTCCCGTACATCCGCATTTATTGTTCTGGTTAGAGTTACAACAAGCCATTTAAATTTCTCCTTAATTTTAATGTACTATATACTATGCGGACAAACAGAATTGGTTACAGTGAAGAAAGTTTTAAATAAAATGAACCTTATCAGGTATAGGATCATCTAATAGGTGTAAAACAAAGATAAGTAATTAAAAACTTATTAAGGCGCCGTTGTTTTGCTTAAGGAGACAGGAATATGAACAAAGAGGAATTTACACAGCGTGTACTGGAAGCTGAGTCTTCTCTGTACCGGGTCGCCAGGTCCATATCAGTCAGCGAAAGTGACTGTGAAGATGCTGTTCAGGAGGCGATACTCACGGCCTACGAAAAACTTGGCACTCTAAAAGAGGAGAAATATTTTAAAACATGGCTGACCAGGATATTGATAAATATTTGTTTTAGGACAGCTAAAAAAAGAAAAAATATTATTTCCTTTGAGGAATATATGCCGGATAGAGCCTCCGAGGATAAGGGTGAACTTTCGGAGGTAAGGGAGGCAGTGATGTCGCTTCCGCTTAAGATAAGAACGGTTATAGTTCTTTACTATATTGAAGGATACAGCGTTGAAGAGGCGGGGTATATGATGAAGATACCAGCTGGAACAGTAAAGAGCAGGCTTCATAAGGGCAGGAAGATGCTCAAGGAGATGCTCAAAGATGTGGAACTGTAGAAAAGAGGGGTCAAATATGAAAAAAGAAGAATGGAGCAGTATCTTTGGAGAAACTCCCGAAGGATTCCATAACAGTGTAAATTCCGCACTGAGTAAGATATCTGATAGGGAGGAAACGAAAATGTCAAAGTCAGCTAATATAAGAAAAATAGTTGCCGCAGCTGCGGTAGTAGCGGCCTTTGGAGTAACAGCAGCGGCTGCCATGATGGCCGGCGGATTTGAGAGCCACACTGATCTCAGGGATGCGGTAAGCAGTATCGAAGATATCCAGAAGATGAGTGACGATGAAAATTTGGGTGTTAAATATCCCGCTGAGTTCACAAACGGATATAAGTTTGATAAGGGATATAAGAGCGATGAAACAGCTATGGATGATGAAGGAAATGTAATAAGAGAGTATGATTCTTTCAGTCTGGAATATGTCAATGGAGGAAAGACGATCAGTCTTTTTGCAGATCCCAGTGCTGATATAACCAAGATTCCTGAAAACTGCGAAACAGAGGATGTGGATGGAACGACTGTGTATAAGGTCGAAACTGTGTTCAAATTTGTTCCGCCCGATTATGAAATGACCGAGCAGGACAAAGAAGATGAGGCTTCCGGAAAATATGTTTTCAGTTATGGAACAGATGAAGTTGAGGTCCAGACCATGAGACAGGTCATGTGGAAAGATGGAAATATTATGTTTACACTTCTGGATTCAGAGGGCACCATGGATATGGACGAAATGGTATCCATGGCTGGAGAAATTTTAAATTTATGAAAATTTTAAGAAAAAATGACGGGAATTTTATTCCTGTCATTTTTTTTAATTGAAATTTTTTCCGCTTTGACTATAATTAAGCCAGACGGTTGTGTAAAACTTGTGTAGAAAAATACGACCTGAATTAATGAAAAAATGATTATGGAGAGGTGAAGTGAATGAGCTCTAAGGGACTGCCAAAGGGGATAAGCCAGAGACCTGATGGCCGATATATGGCAAGGTTTCAGTATAAAGGGGAAAAATACTGTCTTTATGACTATAATATAGAACGTCTTCAAGAGAAAATGTCGGATTTAAAGTATGAAGTACGACATGGAGTTTATGCAAAAGAAGGAAACGTTACGGTTAATGAATGGTTTAATGTATGGATGGACGAATATAAGCGAAATGTGGTAAAAGAAGCCACACTTTTCAGATATGAGTCTGCCTATAATAAGCATATCAAAAATGTCTTGGGAGATAAAAAAATGAAAGACATAAGACCGGAAAACATACAGAAACTCTATAATGCCTATAAGGGTACAGAGACTGTTGTTATTGCGGCGACCATACTTTCAGGAATGTTTGAACAGGCTTATAAAAACCAGATAATAAACAAAAACCCTATCCCTTTGACAACCATCCCGAAAACCAGAAATTCTCAAAAAGAGAGGAGAGTACTTACTCTCAATGAGCAGGAAATTCTGCTTAAATACTCTAAAGGTGCTTTGAGAGATCTGGTGGAAGTATCCTTGAGCACAGGAATGAGAACAGGTGAGATTAGAGCTCTTGAGTGGAGCGATATAGATTTTGAAAATAAGGTAATACATATAACGGGGACCCTGGCGGAACTGGGGGGCAAGGTGTTTAAAGAAACGCCAAAAACAAAAACCAGTGCAAGGGATATCCCGATGCTTGAAAATGTGGAAAAAATATTTATGCGGATAAAGGAAGAGCAGGAGATAAAGAAGGCTAAACTTGGGGATAAGTATCAAAGCAAAGAGGGGCTGGAAAACCTTATTTTCAGGTCAAGGAGAGGTACACCTGTATCTAACTCGTGCTATGTGAGGATGATAAACAGAACTGTTGATAAAATCAATAATGACGGAATAGAGTTTGAACATGTACATCCCCATACCCTTAGGCATACGTTTGCCACAAGGTGTATTGAAAGCGGTATACCGCCTCAGGTGTTAAAGACGATACTGGGACATTCGAGTCTTGCCATGACCATGGATTTGTACGCGCATGTTCTTCCAGATACGAAGGCTGAGGAAATGAAAAAAATTGCAGACCTTTTTTAAATAACAGCAAAAACAGCTGTCAGAATTTTCATTCTGGCAGCTGTTTTTTTATCGAAAATATGTTCTGGTGCTGTGTAAAAAACTGTGTCACATCTATTAGTAATTGTAATAGTTTATACTGTTAACTGCCGAAAGTCTGACGTTAAAATTTTAATGTTTTATGCAATTTACATAAAATATGCATTTCTGTTGACTTAAAAACCGACAATTGCTACAATTCATTTTGTAAAGGGGAAAACCCCAAAGAACAAATAACCAAAAATGGGGGATACCCCAAAAATTTTAAAAGGAGGACAACAAAATGAAGAAGAAATTAGCTTTATTAATGGCTGCGATC
>JABLTR010106788.1_pt1 | contig 20068 bp, 20 predicted proteins | sample 7160071 | NCBI WGS metagenome assembly JABLTR01 (sample SAMN14651230, study PRJNA627086) | human gut metagenome | isolation source: feces | host: Homo sapiens | reverse complement strand
CACATATTTTTTGCAGATTATCCGCTATTATCCCAAGGGATCTGTAAAATATCTCCCTTTCTTCTTCGGTAAGTCCTTCTCCGCCATTTTTTACTGCGGACTCGATGAGCTCTACCATTTTTTCTGCGGTCTCCTCACCCTTTTCAGTGAGCCTTATCTTGGAACGGTATCTTCGTTTTTCTCCATTATCCTCAAAATATACCAGTCCACTGGCCTCCAGCTTTGAAACTGTCCTGGATACCGCCGCCTTATCTTCCATACAAAGATTAGTCAGCTCCGCCGATGTCAGCTCACCAAAACGCCTCAGATTCAGCAGACACATCACCTGCGGCCCCTTGAGCCCCAGTTCTGTCATTTCCCTGCTCTTTATCTTCTGTATGCTTTTATATATCCTCGCAACCGATGTGATGAATAATTCAAATCTGTCCAGCATTTCAGCCTCCTTATAAATCTTCAAAATGATAGCATAAAGATGTTGATATGTCAACATCTTGAAGATTAAAAAACCGGCGTACCTTGGTACGCCGGTCCTGGTGTTTAACTTGATATTTGATTTTCAGCTTATAAGTCTTTTATAAGTCTTTTATCAGTCTTTAGCAACGATCTTTGTTACGTTTCCGCTGGAATTCCTTGTAAGTTCTACTTTATATCCTCTTCCTGGGTAATGTCCGATGAGCCAGTCAAGATCTTTCTCATCACCGTTTACTACTACTGTAACACTTCCTGCCAGTGTGTAGTTATGTCCAACATTTGTAGAGGCTGATTTTGTATCGCCTATGGTTATCTTGTCTTCATCTACCGAATAAATATATCCGCTGACGCTGCCCTTTGTTCCCTCAGCTTTGATCTTTGTAACATCTCCGCTGCTGTTGAGGGTAAGTGTTACTTCGTATCTTTCATCATCATCGAACTTATCTGAAAGTTTTGATACGCTTGATGACCTGCCGTCGATAGTTACTGATACGCTGCTTGCAAGGTCATAGCTCTTTGTATCGCCGTTTGAAAGTTTTATCTTTACTCTTGAGCTTGAAAGGTATGTAAGTTCACCCTTCTTTGAATCTGAAGACTCGCTGCCTGTCTCGATCTTAACTTTAGTAGCTCTGTCAGCGCCGTTAACTGTTACATATGCCTTAACTGAGTTCTTTGAGCCGTCGCCGTATTTAGAGATAACTGAGCTGAGGCTGGCGAATCTGCCGTCGATCTCAAACTCACAGCCTGATGAAGCAAAGTAGAATGTTTTTGTTCCATCGGATGTTTTGATCCTGATCCTGTCATCATCAACGCTGTAGATCTGGCCGCTCCTCTTGCTGCTAGTGTCCTTAAGGGAAGCTGAGATCTTAGTTACTTCATCTTTACTGTTTATAGTAAGTTTTACATCGTATTCCTTATCATCATTGAATCTGTCCCTGAGTCTGGATACGCTGGATGATGAACCGTCGATGGTAACTGTGCAGTCCTTAGCGATGTCATAGCTCCTTGTTCCGCCTGAAGATGTTTTGATCTTGATGGTGCTGCTTGAAAGGCTGTAAAGTGAGCCGCTGGTGCTTGAAGATGATGAAGAACTTCCTGTTTCAGCATCGATCTTAGTTACTTCGTCCTTGCTGTTGAGAGTAAGTGTAACTGTGAATTTCTCGTCATCTCTGTATTTATCTCTGAGTTTATCGAAACTTGATGATTTTCCGTCGATCTTTACGCTGATATCATCCGTATCATCAAGAAGGTAGTAAGAATATTCCTTGCTGCTGCTCTTGATCGTGATCTTTGATGTTGAGAGATAAGTCATATCTCCCTTAAGATTTCCCTTGGATGTTTCAGCCGCTATCTTTGTAACTTCCTTATCCTTATCGATAGTAAGTGTAACTGTGTACTTGTTATCATCTTTATATTTATCTCTGAACTTATCAAATGTTGATAATGAGCCGTCGATTGTCACTTTGATATCATCTGTATCATCAATGAGGTAGTAAGAATATTCCTTGCTGCCGCTCTTTATCGTGATCTTTGATGATGTAAGTGCTGTTACTTCGCCCTTAAGGGTGCTGTCTGATGTAGTCGTTGCTACGATCTTTGTAACATATCCATCCTTGTCGGCTGTGATAGTTGCCTCAATGGTGGAACCGCCGTCAACGAGCTTGATAAGATCATCGATGTCCTTTGATGAGCTGTCATCAAGTTTCAGGCTTACATTATTATAGTTTCTCTCAAATTTATATGAAGCTGTCCTGCTTCCTGATTTGATCGTTATCCTTGATTTGGAAATGCTTGAGATCGTTCCCTTTGTAAGTACTGATGATGTTCCGCTTGAAGGATATGCATTGATAAATGTAGCGATTGAGTTATTTACAACAACTACCACGTTATCTCCCTCATTGATATCTGAAAGCTTTCCAGTTGAACCGTTGTACATGATTGAAGCTGATGAGCTTACCTCAACGGTCTTTTCAGTTGTGGAAGTTTTAATTGTGATGCTTCCGCTCTTTACAGCTGTTACTGTACCGACAAGCTGTTCATTTACAGAAGGTTTAGATGTGTTTCCGCCTGTGCTTGAGCCTTTGCCTGCAAGCTCCTTCTGAGTCTTTGTGGCAAGGACAGCCATTTCAGCCCTGTTGATGTTCTTTCTGGGGTTGAAGTTGTTGTTTTCATCGCCTACCATAAGGCCAAGTCTGTTGAGCAGTTCAAGATAAGGGATGGATGAAGATGAGATCTGATCCTTATCCTTGTAGTTTACTGTGGCAGAAGCGTTTACCTGATATGTCTTTGCCAGTGCCTTTCCGAAAATAACTGCCACATCTTCACGTCTGGCATTATTCTGTGTTGAGGAATTAGCCATAAATATCTTCAGGTCATTGGAAGAAAGGATGGCGTTTTCCAGAGCGTATGAAACACATTCATAAGCCCATGAAGGGATATTGTTTGCCTGCATTGTGCTGGTCCACTTGGAAATGATGGAAGCTGATACCTTATTTGCGCTGTTATATGTACACATAATAGCATACATAAGCTGTACTGCCTCATTGTATGTTACATTGTTCTTTGCCTTGCAGAGTTTTTTGCCGTTTTCTGTATAACCGGCCATAAGTCCGAGGGAGGCAGCCTCGTCAATATACTGAGCAGCTCCGGGCCAGGGTACATCATTGATATCCGCAAAATTCGAAGCAAATACCGTATTTATGTTTCCTGCCATACACATAGCCGCTGTGGCAAGGGCTATAAATTTCTTTTTCATAATAGTTCCTCCTAAAATAAATGTATTGATAATTATCTCAATCACTAAATCCATTATATATTGTCCGGGCACCAAAAAGCAATAATGGCGGATTGTTCTTAATATTATTGTAAGTTTTAACATAATTGATAAATTACGGTGCTCTTTTGTACATTACACAATTCTACCACAGAAAGCCTTCATTTAATAATGAAAAAATATTCCAAAAGCCGACGTAAAATTAATATGACACCCTCTTTTCCGATATAATATAGTCTTCAATCTAAACGACCGGCAGGCACAGAAAACCCTCTTTTTCTGCGCCTGAAATATATTTCAATCCAGTTTTCTGTTTTTTATCATGACTACTCAAAAACGTAAAAAATTTGCTTGCTTTTTTTAATATATAGTATATAATAAAGGCGAATGGAAAATTAAATAAACAGAGGATTTTAGAAATGACAAGAAAACTTAAGAATTTTTCTCAGGCGCAGACCATTGCCCTGGGCTTTTTTATTGTAATTCTAATAGGGACGCTGCTTTTGATGCTCCCATTTGCCTCAAGAGATGGGCAGAGCATAGGCTTTATACCAGCGCTGTTTACAGCCTCCAGCGCCACCTGCGTTACAGGACTGGTGGTCGTTGATACCTATACCCACTGGACTCTTTTTGGACAGATAGTCATAATAACTCTGATCCAGATAGGCGGTCTTGGCTTTGTCACATTCGGAGTGCTTTTTGCCATGGCTCTTAACCGCAACATCGACCTCAAACAGAGAACCCTTATAAGAGAGAGCGTCAACTCCATTCAGCTTGGCGGAGTTGTTAAACTTGTAAGAAAAATTTTTATGGGCACCATAATGTTTGAACTTGCCGGTGCCATAATACTTTCAATATTTTTTGTTCCTAGGCTTGGGCTTGCCAGAGGTATCTACTACGGTATATTCCATTCGATTTCAGCCTTCTGCAATGCCGGATTCGACCTTATGGGCTATAAAGCTTTATACAGCTCATTTACGGCCGAATATGAAAGCATTATAATCAATGTGACCATAATGTCTCTTATTGTAATAGGAGGTATAGGTTTCATAGTGTGGGACGATATATCAAAACATGGACTGCACTTTAAAAAATATATGCTTCACACAAAAATAGTCCTTTCCACCACCGCATTCCTTATTTTCGGCGGTGCGCTGCTTTTCTACATATTTGAGAGGGACAATCTCATGGCTGATATGAGCCTTAAGGGAAAAATTCTTTCTTCCCTTTTCAGTTCAGTGACAGCCAGGACAGCGGGATTCAATACCATCGATACCGCTTCTCTCACTTCCAGCAGCAAGCTTCTTACCATCATACTTATGTTTATCGGAGGAAGCCCGGGCTCCACGGCCGGCGGTGTAAAGACCACCACCGTATCCACCATCATATTTTATGTATGGAGCAACCTTCGCGGAGGAAACGACTGCAATATATTCAAAAGACGTATCAATGACGCTACGGTCAAAAAAGCCGGCGTTATTATATGTATAAATCTTATGCTTGGTCTGGCGGGAACCCTTGCCATCTGCCATCTCCAGAATGGCGCCCTCATAAGCGATGTGCTCTTTGAGGTATATTCAGCCATAGGAACGGTCGGAATGTCAACGGGTATTACCAGGGATCTTATCGACGCTTCAAGGGTCATAATCGCACTTCTTATGTACTGTGGACGAGTAGGAAGCATGACCTTTGCACTTGCCTTCACTGAAAGGAAATCGGCAGCGCATGTTTCACTGCCTGAAGAAAAAATAACAGTTGGATAAATTAACGGAGGAATTATGAAATCTGTACTATTGATCGGAATGGGCCGATTTGGCCACCATTTATGCAAAAATCTTGTTGATCTTGGCAATGAGGTAATGATAATCGACAATGACGAAAAGTCAGTTGAGGATCTGGCTCCCGTTGTGACCAGTGTGCTTATCGGTGACTGTACCAATCCAGAAGTCCTTAAAAGCATCGGTGTAAGGAATTATGACATCTGCTTCGTATGCATAGGTTCCAACTTCCAGAGCAGTCTTGAGATAACCAGCCTTCTTAAGGATCTTGGCGCTAAATATGTAGTCAGCAAGGCCAGCCGTGACATACACGCTAAATTCCTTCTGAGAAACGGTGCCGATGAGGTCATTTATCCTGATAAGGATATAGCTGAAAAAACAGCAAAAAGATTTTCCGCCAACAATGTATTTGACTATATCGAACTTACCCATGATTATTCGGTATATGAGATACCGCCTCTGGCTAAATGGGCTGGAAAGACCATACTTGAGTCGAACATCAGGCCTAAATACAACATCAGTATACTTGGTGTAAAACATCCCGATGGAAATGTGACCATGCTTCCTTCTGCGGATTATATGATAGATAAAAGCGATCATCTTATGGTGCTTGGCAGTTCCGCAAACATAGAAAAATTGTTAAAACTGCTCTAATTGCGTGTAATTTTAGTAAATGTCTGTTGCTCTAAAAAGATTTTTGTGTTAGAATATCGTAAGTGACGCAAAATATCAGGGAGGTTTTTGAAATGTTAACAACAGTATTATCTGTTATTCTGGCAATAATCGGCGTAATTTTATGTATAATCGTACTTCTCCAGGCACACCGTTCAGCTGGACTTGGCGCAGTAAGTGCTGCTGCAAGCTCAAGTGAATCTTACTGGAGCAGAAACAAAGGCAACTCAACGGAAGGCAGTCTCGCTAGACTTACAAAGATCCTTGGTGCTGCTTTTATGATAATTGCCCTTGTTATAAGTTTTATTTAATGACAAACGAAATGGCCGGTGCGTTACACCGGCCATTATTTTGTTTATGGGAAAGTGTATTTTTAATTGATAATGATAACAATAGATCTATGAACATTGAACAGGAGGTGTTTTTATGGAAAAAAACAATGACTTGCTTTTGGAACGCAAAAACAGGATAAGCGAATATATAAACAGTGAGTCATATATCCCCTTAAAAAGCCACGAAATGGCCCTTATGCTGGATGTTCCCCCTGAGGATATGCCGCTGTTTATGGATATAATAAACGAGCTTTCAGCAGAAGGCGTCATAGTAATGACAAAAAAAGGCAAAATAATGCCCGCCGCAAAAATGAACATATACCCCGGAGTTTTTGTGGGCAATGCCAGGGGCTTTGGCTTTGTTAAAATAGAGGGACGGGACAGCGACGTATTTATCCCGCCTGACAGCGTAAATGGAGCCATGAACAAGGACAAGGTACTTATAAAAATAACCAGTGAGTCCAGGGACGGTCTCAGGGCTGAAGGCGATGTACTCAGGATAATCGAAAAGGGCTCTAACAGGATAGTCGGCACCTTTGACGCCGTTAAAAACTACGGATTCGTAATACCCGACGACAAAAAGGAGGGCCGTGACATATTCATCCCTGAGGGCAAGACCAAGGGAGCCGTATCCGGCCACAAGGTTGTGGTCAAAATAACGAAAAGAGCCGAAGGAAGGAGCAACGCCGAGGGCATCATAACGGAAATACTGGGACATGCCGATGATCCTGGTGTAGACATACTTTCCGTTGCCATGCAGTTCGACCTTCCCACGGAGTTCCCCGAAGCCGTAATGAGACAGATAAAGGACATCGATCCGGATAAAATAGATGAAAGCCTCATAAAAGACAGGGAAGATCTGAGGGATGTGCTGACGGTGACCATAGACGGTGATGACTCCAAGGACTATGACGATGCAGTATCCATCGACAAACATGAGGACGGCACATATACCCTGGGAGTACACATAGCCGATGTCACGGAATATGTGAAGGAAAACTCTCCCCTGGATAAGGAAGCCCTTAAAAGGGGCACCAGTGTATATCTGGTGGACAGGGTCATACCCATGCTTCCCCATAAGCTTTCAAACGGTATATGCTCCCTCAATCCCAATTCCGACAGACTGGCATTGAGCTGCATAATGGACATAGATAAAAACGGAAATGTCACAGACCACAGGGTAGTAAAGAGTGTCATCCGTTCCGATAAAAGGATGACCTATAACATAGTAAATGACATAATCGAAGGCGACAGGAGCGTATATGAGAAGGAATATGGTTTCCTCTTTGAAAAATTCGACCTTATGGCTGAGCTTAGGAATATACTCCTTGAAAAGAGGAAAAAACAGGGTTCCGTCAATTTCGACCTGCCGGAATGCGAGATAAAACTGGATAAAAACGGCCATCCCATAGATATAAGGCCCCGTGAGAGGAATACGGCCATGAGCGTCATCGAGGAATTCATGCTCATATGCAATGAGACCATAGCCGAGGACTTTTTCTGGAGGGACATCCCCTTTGTATACCGAAACCACGAGACCCCGGACAGCGAGAAGATCGAGGAGCTTTCCAGGTTCATATATGGATTTGGCTACCGCCTCAAGGGAAGTTTCAAGGACGGAATACACCCCAAGGCCATAGCCGACCTTCTGGAGAGCGTAAAGAGAAAACCCGAGGAAAGCATCATAAGCAGGGTAGCCTTAAGGAGCATGAAACAGGCAAAATATATGCCTGAAAACCTTGGACACTTTGGTCTGGCAGCAAAATACTACTGCCATTTCACATCACCCATAAGAAGGTATCCTGACCTTCAGATACACAGGATAATAAAGGAGACCATAGACGGAAGGATGAGCGAAAAGCGTACCCGCCACTATGAATCCATACTCCCTGAAGTATGCGAGCACAGCTCAAAGACTGAGAGGAATGCCGAGGAGGCTGAGCGTGAAGCTGACAAACTCAAACAGGTACAGTATATGGCTGACCATATAGGCGAGACCTTCAAGGGCATCGTATCCGGAGTCACATCCTTTGGAATATTCGTTGAGCTTCCAAACACCGTGGAAGGTCTAGTATCCATGGATGCAATGGTGGATGATTTCTACCGTTATGATGAAAGGAATATGTGTGTGGAAGGCGTCCACACGGGAAAGAAGATATATCCCGGCAATGAAATGACCGTAACAGTCAAAAACGCTGATATTATGGCAAGGACAATAGATTTTGAACCTGCCTCCATTGACAGATAAGAATAAGCATGGTAAATTAGTTAAGCAGATTTAATTAAATTTGCTTAACTTTTTTTATTTGGAGGAAAACCATGCTTAAGGAATCACTGGATAGATATTATTATAAAATTACTATAAGCGAGCTGAAACGTCTCATCGGAAAGGATGCTTTTTCAGGCATAAGCTATAACAGCCTGCTTTACATGGACCTGATAACCTATGGGGACAGCCCTACACCATCAAAGCTGGCGGAAATGCTCAATGTATCAAAACCGGCCGTGACCAGTAAGGTCAACGAGCTAATAAAGCTGGGACTGGTGGAAAAGGCGGAAAATGCAGCGGATAAAAGGAGCTTCACCCTCCGGCCCACACCAGAAGCGGCTGAGATATACCGGTCCGTGGATGAGGCCTTTGAAAAAGCCGTAATAAAACTCAGACAGCTATACAGCCCGGAGGAAATAGCCTCTTTCTGCAGGATACTCGATTCATTTACCGATATTTATACAGGAGAGATGGAAAATGGAAACAGCACTGATAAAAGAGATAAACTTTAAAAATGTGATGAAATTCACCATTCCGACCATAGTCATGATGGTGTTCATGGCCGTATACCAGATGGTGGACGGCATATTCATATCAAATCTCATAGGCACCGATGCCCTTTCTGCGGTGAACATTGTATTTCCCGTCATAAGCCTGCTCATAGGCATATCCATAATGCTTGGCACAGGCGGCAGCGCCATCATAGCAGCAAACCTCGGGGAAGGCAGACACCGGGAAGCAAAACAGAGATTCACCTTCATTACTATCGTTGGCTTAGTTGTGGGAGCAGCTGCTGGAATACTTGGTTTTACACTGGCCTCTCCCCTTTCCAGGGCTCTGGGTTCCACCCCGTCCATACACGGCTACTGTGTGGACTACATCTCCACCCTTTCCCTGGCGGCGCCCTTTGCTGTACTTCAGATGCTTTTTACATGTTTTTTCCCAGCGGCTGGAAAGCCTAAGCTCGGTCTGGCTGTGGTGGCCGCCGGAGGCATAGCCAATGTCATACTTGACTGGGTATTCATATCAAAGCTCCATCTTGGCATAAGGGGAGCCGCCACAGCCACAGGCATAGGATACGCCATACCAGCTGTATTTGGAGTTTTATACTTTTTCGTAAAAAGGGACTGTCTTTTATGCTTTGAAAGGCCAAAAAAAGAATTCAGGATGCTGGCCTCTGCCTGTTTCAACGGCTCATCGGAGATGGTGACAAACCTGGCCAATGGTGTTACTACCTTCCTTTTCAACCTTATGATGATGAAGCTTGTGGGTGAGGATGGTGTGGCAGCCATAACCGTGGCCCTTTATGCCCAGTTTCTGCTGACTGCGGTATATATGGGATATTCCGGAGGCATAGCACCGGTCATAAGCTACAACTACGGAAAACAGGATAAGGACGCTCTGCGCCATACGGTAAAAATAAGCCTTATATTTATAATACTTAATTCCATACTCTGGTTCATACTGAGCATTCTGCTGGAAAACACCATTGCCGGCATATTCGTACAGGAAGGCGGTAACGTAAGGACCATAATAAAGGACGGCTGGAAACTTTTCACACTGACATTTTTGATATCCGGCTTCAATATTTTTGCCTCTTCCATGTTCACGGCCTTCGCAAATGGAGCTGTATCAGCCATTATATCATTTTTAAGGACCTTTGGCTTCCTGTCGGCTTCCATAGTCCTCCTGCCCCAGGTCATGGGTGTGGACGGTATATGGCTGTCGGTGCCGGCGGCGGAAGCTCTGACCATATGTATTTCCCTGGCCTTTTTCATAAAATACCGGAAAAGATATTCCTATATATAAGGACTATGTGACCCGGTCACACTAAACCATTGTTATTTTCTCCTCCTTTTGATATATTGATAACACTCAAATATCCGAAGGAGGATTTTTTATGGCTTCTAAGAAATACGCCGTTATCGGCAAAAACTGTGTGGCCTGCGGCTGCTGCGTAAAGGTATGCCCCAGGGACGCCGTGAGCATCTGGAAGGGTGTCAAGGCTGTTGTAGATACTGAAATGTGCGTCGGCTGCCGCAAATGTGCCGCTGAATGTCCCGCTGGGGCTGTGACTACGGTATTAAGGGAGGGTCAGCAATGAAAACCGCTAAAAAACACTGGTACGACTATCTATGGATAGTGACGCCCATATATTTTGGACTTGGATTTTTTAACATAATGTTTGCCTGGATAGGTATGATATTTTTCTGCCTGCCCCTTATAATATCCATATTTGGCGGAGGAAAACTCTACTGCAACCGATACTGTGACCGCGGCCAGTTTTTCTCGCTGCTGGGCGGAAAACTCGGACTGTCCTTTAACCGTCCCACTCCCCGTTTCATATCATCGCCGGTATTCAGATACGGATTTCTTATTTTCTTCTTCGTCATGTTCTTTCAGATGCTCTTTACCACCTATCTGGTGGGAGCCGGAGCCAGAGACCTTGGCGAATCCATAAAAATATTATGGACATTTAAACTGCCCTGGCATCACGCCTATCACGGCACTGACCTTCCCCTTTGGATGGCACAGTTCGCCTTTGGATTTTACAGCATAATGCTCACATCCACCATAATAGGTCTTGTGTTTATGATATTTTTCAAACCCAGGAGCTGGTGTGTATTCTGTCCCATGGGCACCATGACCCAGCTTATTTGTAAGATCAGGGCAAGGGAGCACAGAGACCCTGAACTGCCCCGCTATAATGCCTGCAGTGCCTACAGCATGTGTTCTTCCTGTTCTTACTGTAATACCAAATCTCCCACGGCTTCCGAAGAGAGCAAAGAGGAATGATAAAGGAGACCGAATAAACGGATAAGATAAAATCTATCCCATCCGCCAGTACTGGTTGTAAAACAGAAAAATACATTGATTTAAAACAGCCTCCCTGACGGGAGGCTTTCTTAAGCTTTATATATCTGGTTTTTAAATCCTGACACACAGGTCCGGGGGATAACTTAAATGCCCCTTTCCATGACATTTCAAGATAATGGATACAAAAAAGCCTCCCAAATGGGAGGCTTTCTTTATTTTATATACTGCTGTTTAGTTTTCTGTGGCCTCATCGTCGGTCTTAACGATGGCGATGCCAAGCTCCTCAAGCTGCTTGTCATCTACAGTTCCGGGAGCATCCGTAAGAGGACAAGAAGCATCCTTTACCTTAGGGAATGCTATTACGTCCCTGATGCTTGATGAACCTGTCATAAGCATTATTATACGGTCAAATCCAAAGGCAAGTCCGCCATGGGGAGGTACTCCATACTTGAAGGCATCAAGAAGGAAACCGAATCTTTCCTGGGCGTCCTCAGCTGAGAATCCAAGGAGTGAGAATATCTTCTGCTGTATGTCTCTTCTATGGATCCTTATGCTTCCGCCGCCAAGCTCAAATCCGTTAAGTACCATATCATAGGCCTTTGCCCTTACCTTTGAAGGGTCTGTATCAAGGAGATCCAGGTCTTCGTCCATGGGGCAGGTGAAGGGATGATGTTCAGCCACATATCTCTGTTCTTCCTCGTCCCACTCGAACATGGGGAACTCTGTTACCCATAAGAATCTGAAATCATCGGGTCTTGTGAGCTCCTGTCTCCTTGCTATCTCACATCTTAAAGCACCAAGGGAATCAAATACTACCTTGTCCTTATCAGCGCAGATAAGTATGAGGTCTCCGGGTTTTCCTTCAAGGGCGTCAACGATCTCCTGAAGTTTTTCCGGTGTGAAGAACTTAGCTATCTGTGACTTAAGACTGCCGTCGTCATTTACAACGATCCATGCAAGTCCCTTTGCCTTATATGTCTTTACGAACTCTACCAGTGAGTCGATCTGTTTTCTGGGATAATGTCCGCAGCCTTCAGCATTGATGGCTCTTACGCTTCCGCCTGCCTCAACAGCGCTCTTGAATACTACAAATTCGCTGTCCTTTACTATATCTGTTATGTTGTGGATCTCCATGCCAAAACGTACGTCGGGCTTGTCCGAACCGTAACGCTCCATGGCGTCCTTATATTTCATCCTCTGCATGGGGATGGGCACATCCACATCAAGTATTTCCTTAAATACCTTCTTGATAAGTCTTTCATTGATGTCCATTATGTCATCCACATCAACAAATGAAAGCTCCATATCCACCTGTGTGAACTCGGGCTGACGGTCTGCTCTCAGGTCCTCATCACGGAAGCATTTTGCTATCTGATAGTATCTGTCCATTCCGGATACCATAAGCAGCTGTTTATAAAGCTGGGGTGACTGGGGAAGTCCATAAAAACTTCCAGGATGTACACGGCTGGGTACAAGATAGTCCCTTGCGCCCTCGGGTGTGCTCTTGCCAAGCACCGGTGTCTCTATTTCAAGGAAGCCTTCATCTGAAAGGAAATTCCTTATCACCTGGGCTGTCTTATGTCTCATTATCATATTTTTAAGCTGGCAGGGACGTCTTAAGTCGATGTATCTGTATTTAAGCCTCAGGTCGTCCTTAACAGTTATCTCGTCTTCCACCTGGAAGGGTGTTGTCTCGCTCTCAGAAAGTATCCTGAGTTCTGAAGCAATAATCTCGATGGCGCCTGTCTTCATGTTTTTATTGACATTGCCCTCTGTTCTTGCGGCTACCATTCCTTTTACGGCTACCACATATTCGCTTCTTATGGTCTCGGCTTTTTTGAAAAGTTCCGGGTCTGAATTAGTACCGTCAACTACCGCCTGAACTATTCCGCTCCTGTCTCTAATGGCGATGAATATAAGCTGTCCAAGGTCACGTCTTCTCTGGACCCAGCCCATAACTGTTACTTCACTGCCTATGAGCGCTTCGCTCACGTCACAGCACATATGGCTCCTCTTTAAGCCTGTCATTGCTTCTCCCATTATCTTTTATCTCCTTAAACAAAAAATTCTGATATTATTCCAAAACTTAATCATACCATTGTTTTCAGAAAATTCAACCCGTAAGGCTCATTTTCGGAAAATAATCAGCATTCCTTAGCGTCTCCCCATATCCTCTCAAGGGCATAGAAATTCCTCTGCTCCTTATCGAATATGTGCACAATGAGGCTGCCATAGTCCAGAAGTATCCACATTCCTCCTGAATATCCCTCGGAATGATGAAGCTTATATCCTGCCTTGAAAAGCTTCTCATTGACACTGTCAGCCATGGCCCTTATCTGGTTGGGGTTATTGCCGCTGCCGATAACAAAGAAATCAGCAATGTTGCTGAGGCCGTTCAAGTCGAGCACCCTTATATCCTCGCCCTTTTTATCCTCAAGAGCATCCTTCGCGATCATTGCCATTTTTTCCGCTTCCTGATGAATTGAATCGTTCATATATTTCCTCCTGATATTTTTATTTTCCGCTGTAAAACTTCAATGCTTCCAGAGAGTAGGGGTGAAGGAGCCTGTTCCTCTTCTTCACATATTCGATGGTGCTCTCCAGAATATACTTCATGGCCTTGTCCAGATCCTCATAGGCAAGCTTCCTTGCCTCCTCCAGTCCGTCAAAGCTCTCTCTGTTTGGTTCTATATAGTCAGCTATGAATATTATTTTGTCCAGGACCGTCATATCAGCCTTTCCTGTGGTATGCCACCTTATGGCCTCCAGTATGTCCTCGTCCTCAACTCCATATTCCCGCTTTGCCACCTCGGCTCCTAAAAACGGATGAACCAGGTCTATCTGTTTTTTCATTATATCATCAACGGGTATATGGTATTCCTTGCAGAACCTGCGCTTCATTTCCGCCGGATAATCCTTGGCACAGTCATGGAGAAGTCCAGCATATACAGCCTTTTTGGCCAGCTCTTCATCACCATATCTTCTCGCCAGCTTCTCTGCCTCCTCAGCCACCCCAAGGGTGTGTATATATCTTTCGATGGAAAGGGATGACTGCAGCTTTTCCTTTATTTTTTCCGTATCAAGCATTTAAATTAACCTTCTTTGTATAGATCATGTTCAACTATATATTTTAAAGCTTCCTTGGGCATAAGATACTTCACAGACCTGCCGTCCTTTATTTTCTGTCTCAGGCCCGATGAGGATATGTCAAGGGACGGTATCTCAAGGAAATATACTTCTCCTCCGTATTTTTCCCTGACCTCATCTATCTTTTTCACCAGTCCGTCATTATTATATCCAGGCCTGGTCACGGCTATGACCCTGCAAAGCTCAAAGAGCTTCTCAGGCATCCTCCAAGTATCTATGGCCTCCAGCTCATCGGCCCCCATTACAAAATATATATCGATATCAGGATTAATATCCTTTATCTCCTGTACCGTATCCACGGTGTATGTCTTGCCCTTCCTCCTTACCTCCATATCGGAGACCGCAAAGGCAGGGTTGTCCTTCACCGCCTCAAGGACCATTTTGTATCTTTCCTCAGCCGGTGCAGCACTGGCTTCCTTATGGGGAGCGTCCCCCAGCGGCATGAGAACGACCTTCTCCACGTCAAAATTCTCATATACCGTCTGCGCCGCCGCCAGATGCCCAAAATGCACCGGGTCAAAGGCTCCGCCGATGACGGCTATACTTTTGCAGCTTTTAAAATCAAAACTACCCATCAAATCATTCCTTCTTAGCCTTAGGGAGTTCGATGACAGGCTTCTTAGCAGCCCTATAGATGACAAACCTGTTTCCTATCACCTGGACCACCTCCGCATGAGTCCTCTCAGCCAGTGTCTGGGCGGCTGCTCTGGTGTCCATAAGACAGTTGTCAAGTATATTTGCCTTGATTATCTCCCTTGCTTCCAGCGCCTCTTCCACAGCCTTGGTAAGTTCGGGTGTCACCCCTGCCTTTCCTATGTGGAAAATGGGCTCAAGGCCGTTTGCCATACTTCTTAAAAAAGCTCTCTGTTTACTTGTCAGCATAGTATTCTCCTTTTATTTCGTAATACATTAAGTATAAATAATTGTTCGTTATTTTGCAATAAAAAGTACTGTTTTCTTTAGCCCGCAGCCAAAAAGGACCTTTGGATATGTTCCAAAGGTCCCCTTATCTCATTTATCCGGCAGTATCCCCGCCTTACATCGTTACATCATTACACTATTAAACTGCTTATCAGTCGTTGTAGTCTACTTCCTTATCGATGACTTTTCCAGTATCTGCGCTTATTTTATATTCATATTCGCGTCTGTCTTTAACGAACTCGATTTCATATACGAATCTTCCGTCATCATAGTCCTTCTCAGCCTTTGTGAATTTTACCTCTGATACGGTAAATCCTGCGTCAGCCGCAGCTGTGCTTTTAGCTCCCTCAAGACCTATATCACCAGTTGTGGATGAAGCTGATTTATCGATCTCAACTTCCTTATCTTTGATCTTTCCGGTCTGGGCATTTATAGTATAGTCATATTTATAGCCGTTATATAAGAACTCGAATTTATATTCAAGAACTCCGTCATCATAATCCTTCTCGGATTTTATAAGGGTGATGCTGCTTTCATTGGCTCCTGCGTCACTGAGGGCAACAGCCTTTGCGCTGTCCTGGGTTATATTTTCATTCATTCCCATGGAAGAACCATATAAAGCCACCGCTTCCTTGGAAATAATGTTTCCGTTCTCAGCATTTACAGTATAGTCATACTGATATCCATTATATAAAAATTCGATTTCGTATTCCCATCTTCCATCATCATATTCCTTATAAGCATTTAAGAAATTTGCATCAGCAACAGCTGCTCCTGCATCCTTTGCTGCCACAGCCTTAGCACTGTCAAGGGTGATGAGTCCGTCAGTACCTGTTGTGGTCTGTGCAGTCTGATTGAATGTGTCCGCATCTGTTACAGTTGTTCCAGCTGTAAGGGTAACTGTCTTAGTGTCGTCATTCCAGCCTACGCTGCTTCCCATGATATCGCCGATGGATCTGATGGGCAGATATGTTGAACCTTCCCAAAGTATAGGATATACAGTCTTGCCGTTGGCATCCTTAAAAGTACATTTTGTTCCATCGATTATGATGTTGAAGTCATCTCTTACTTCGATCTCTATATTTTCTCTGTCTGCATTTGTCTTTTTGGATGTATCGCTGTAATCAGTCCTCTGACCGCTTATGGTGATGGTCTTTGTGCTTTCATCCCAGTTTACGTTTTTGCCCATTATCTCTCCGATGGACCTGAGTGGCAGATATGTCGTGTCGTTATAAAGAATCGGGTAAATACTTTCGCCCGTAGCGCTCTTGAACCACGTTTCTTCTCCGTCGATCACGATAGTAATATCAGGTCTCGTCTGTGCTGCATGTTTGTCGTCACCGGCAATGGATATAACAGTTGTTGTAGATACCAGCAGTGCCGCAACAGCCGCTATGCATAATAATTTCTTCATAATATCCCTCCATATCCTCCATTTCAAATTATTATTAGTTCGGAATCATTATAACATAAAATAGTTAATATTTGAAACATATTTTTTATATTATTAAGAAATTTTTTCGATTTTTATTCAAACCTTTTTACATTTAGTATCCATGTGTTTATTTTTTATGTAATTAATAAATAATTTTAGAATTATTTAACTTCAAAATGTTAAATAAAAAGACCGTACATTTAACATGCACGGTCCATGATTTTATTTATAGTATGTGAATTCCAGATCGTAGATCCTTACGGTATCTCCCTCTTTTATTCCCTTTTCCTCAAGAGCTTTTATGATGCCCTTTTCCCTGAGATATTTCTGGAAGAAGGCAAAGCCTTTTTCAGCATCAAGATTTGTATAGCCCATCATCTTCTCTACGCCCACACCAGTAACAACATAATAATTGCCATCGAATATTTCTATCTCGAATGGCTCGTTTCCTGCTGCCACTTCGTCGAACTCGTCATACTCTTCCTCAAATACCACATCTTCAGGATAGTTTTTAAGTATCCTGCTTATCTCATCGATGACCTGGGTAAGACCGGTATTTGTAGCCGCTGAAATGGGGATGACCTTTATGCCGTCCTTTTCAAAGGCTTCCTTAAGTCTTGCCACATTTTCCTCTGAACCGGGTATATCAGTCTTATTGGCTGCTATTACCTGGGGACGTTTCATAAGCTCGGGATTATATTCGTAAAGCTCGTTGTTTATCCTCTTTACGTCCTCCACCGGGTCTCCGCCCTCTACAGCTGCCGCATCCACCACATGGATAAAGGCCTTCGTCCTCTCCACATGTCTTAAAAAGTCCAGTCCAAGTCCTACACCCTTGCTGGCGCCCTCTACTATACCGGGGATGTCCGCCAGAACGAAGTCATCTCCCGTGTTCATCTGCACCACACCAAGGTTGGGTGAGAGGGTGGTGAAATGGTAGTTGGCTATTTTAGGATTGGCGTTAGTGACCATGGAAAGGAATGTGGATTTGCCCACATTGGGGAATCCGATAAGTCCTACGTCAGCAATGAGCTTGAGCTCAAGGATAACATCATATTCCCTGGATTTCTGGCCCCTTTCGGCATATCTGGGAGCCTGTCTTGTGGGTGTGGCAAAATGCTGGTTGCCTCTGCCGCCCTTGCCGCCGCGGATTATGACCTTTTCCTCACCGTTTTTGGTTATGTCGGCCATGATCTTATTGGTGGAAGCCTCTCTGATGACCGTTCCCTTGGGCACCTTTATAACTATGCTCTGGCCGTCCTTTCCAAAACGGTTCCTTTTTCCGCCGGGCTGTCCGGGTTCAGCCTTGAACATCCTCTTATATCTGAAATCCATAAGGGTATTCATATTTTCATCGCCCACAAATATTACACTGCCGCCCTTGCCGCCGTCTCCGCCGTCGGGTCCGCCGTGGGTTATATATTTTGCTCTGTAAAAGGATACGCAGCCGTCTCCGCCGTCTCCGCCCTTTATATGAATCTTGACTCTGTCTACAAACATATCATTCACCTCTCAAACAGTAGTATTGCCATAAGCTCACTAAAATCATCATAAACGGCCAATCTCCGGCCTTCTGCAAAACTTTGGTCGGCCTAAGACAAAAGAAGGTTTCAAATTATTCATTTGAAACCTTCATAATTGATTATTCCGCTATTTCAACTGTTTCTACGGGATAAACAGAAACCTGCTTCTTGTCTCTGCCTTTTCTTTCGTATTTTACACGTCCGTCAATGAGAGCAAAAAGTGAATCGTTTCCACCGATGCCTACATTGTTACCGGGATGGATCTTTGTTCCTCTCTGTGTATATAAGATATTGCCGGCTCTTACAACCTGTCCATCAGCACGTTTTGCACCAAGTCTTTTTGATTTGGAATCACGGCCGTTCTTTGTAGAACCCATACCTTTTTTATGAGCGAAAAGCTGAAGGTTTAATTTTAACATATTAGCGCACCTCCTCGTTTATCGATATATATAAGCCATATTCTTTTTCTATATCGCTTAGTCCATTGAGCATAGTCTTCAAAAGAAGCTGTGCATCTTTATCTGCCCTGCCGTCCTTCCTTTCAGAAAGGGCAAAGCTCAGATATCCGCCTTTATTTTCATCGGTTTTACATTCAAATTCCGCTTTGGTAAAAAGTTCGATACAGTTTATCGTATTTATCGTAAGCACAGACACGGCCGAGCATACGATGTCACTTCCTGCCTCAGCAAAATCAGCATGTCCCTTCAGACGGAATCCGCATATATCTCCTGTTTTATTACGAAATACATTTACTCGGATCATAATAATCAAAGAGCGATTGAATCAATCTTGAGCATTGTGTAAGGCTGTCTGTGGCCTCTTTTCTTGTGGAAGCCTTTTTTAGATTTGTATTTGTAGATTACAACCTTTTTAGCCTTTCCGTCACCGATTACAGTAGCGGCTACCTTAGCACCCTCAACATAGGGAGCTCCTACAGAAACACCGTTGTCACCAGCAACAACAAGAACCTTATCGAATGCGTAAGCTGTTCCTGCCTCTACAGCAAGCTTCTCAACTTTGATAACGTCACCTTCGGATACTTTGTACTGTTTTCCACCTGTCTCGATAATTGCGTACATATAGACACCTCCTCGCAATTTACTCGCCGAATACGGTATTTTGGACCTTTCCAAAATTTTAAACCTCTTCGAGCGGCTGAACACACTCAATTATGATAGCATAGATAATTCGGGCTGTCAACACGAGTTCACATATTTTTAACTGAATTTTCTTATTTTCAGACATATCATTAAAATCAGTATCCCACCCTTTTGTTTCCGGGGGGATGTTTTTAATCCAAACCATATTTTTTGAAGCTGCAATCGTATTTTTCTCTCAGGCTCTTATACAGAGGATAGGCACCTGGACTTACCAGCTCAGTTACTAGTTTCATTCGGTCTTCATACTCCGGGTACAGAAGCATCAGCACATTTGAATAATATCCCCGTTTGTTCTTATTTCCCTGCCAGAATATATCAAGCCATGTCTCAAAGTTCTTTAAAACACAGATGACATTTTCCGTATCCTGAGCAACATACCCAACGGGATAGTCGTTATGGGGATATTCCCTGTCACAGATAAAGGCCCAGTGGCTGTTTGATATCTGGTCTCCGTCATAGTATGTAAACGCAACCAGCTCTCCAAGGGCCACATATCTTTTTTCTGGGAATATATAACTTTTCTTTTCAGGATGTATATTATTAAAATTCAATATTTGTGCAGAAGTTCTCTCATTACATAAACATTCAGATTTTTCAAGGCCCTGGCTGACCATTGGCTCTATGCCAAACATTATTATATTTCCGTTCGAATATTCTTTCAGGAATGTTTTATATGTATCCGGATACTTTATGCCCATATTTATTTCTGCCTTTTTTATTTGTCCGTCAGTTGCCAGAATTTTTGGCTCAGCAGAATCTTCAAGTCCTTT
>JABLTR010089428.1_pt1 | contig 20080 bp, 23 predicted proteins | sample 7160071 | NCBI WGS metagenome assembly JABLTR01 (sample SAMN14651230, study PRJNA627086) | human gut metagenome | isolation source: feces | host: Homo sapiens | reverse complement strand
ACACGAGTCAGACCGTCATTCATTTGCTTTTGCATTTCAACCGACATATCATTAAGTCGAGATAATTCTTTATCGTGCTGCTTGAGTTTGTCCTCATGCTGCTCCACAAGTTGTTCTAACTCCATAACCCCTGCTTTCTAATTTATTTCAAGAAGTACATAGCAGTACCTCGTGGTGCGCCAGTAGCTCCAGAAGCACCCCACCACTTTACTCGACCGTCTGTTTCCAAATCAACGTGGAATGCTAAAGCACCCGATGCAAAGTGTCCAATCAATTCTTTAATGCCATCCGGACGCCATTGAGCGGGTACTGCACTTGAAAAATATGTGCCACTATTAATAGCAGTTAAAGACCCTGAAAAACGAACTAGAACAAATTCTCCTTTACGCTGAAAATTCAATGACAGACCGTTACCGATATTTACCGTTTCAGAAATTGTTGTTACTTCAAAATCTTTTAATATCACTTTCCCAGAATCATCCGCCATTACAGCCTTTGATAACTTTGTATCTATTTCCTGTTTTGAGTAAGCCCCGACTTGACTTGCTGTTACTGCATGCGGATTAGCTTTATTGTTGATATGAGATTCAACTTTATTTGTTAGTTCTGAATCTTTAACGGGAAACCAAGTATAATCGCTAGCAGACTTATTTGTTTTTACAGTGTTACTAAACCCTACATACTTCGGCCAGTCAGCAGTTGTGACTTCGCTAGCTGATTGCATGTATGGAGTGGCGGTTGAACCTTGTTCCACCTTATACCCAGCAACACTTATTTCTCCAGTTGTACCAGTATGCGTTCCTAAGTCAATAACAACTCCTGCTGACAACTTTCTTGTAAAAGATACTCTTTTCCAGTCGAAGTTATAGCCGTTCTCTATACGTTCAACAACACTTCCATTTACACTAAAATATGAAGCAGAGGCAGAAGACGCTGATGTTCCGGTGTTTCTGATATATTCCGAAATTGTATAAATTCCAGGAGTTAATACCGTGAATTTTTTTGAAATCGGAGTCCACGGAACGTTTTGTGTTTTTACAGTTAGATTTTTATACGTTCCATTAGTCACCCAACTGCTCGAATTCATCCAATCTCCACTAAAGTCTTTAGTTCCGTCTAATAAGTTCAAGTTAGGGTAAACCGTTGTGAAACCGTCAGTCCCGTCTGCGCTGTTGGCATAGGCGATTGAGTTAATATTAGATGATAGTACAGCTTGAGTAAGGCTAGGGGTCATATACTTAGCGTTGCTATCCCCTTGCTTAGCCTCATCTTCTGTAGCTAAACCAAAGTTTTGAATATTGCCAAGCCCGACTTGTGCAGCCGTAACTTTGTGCGGGTTTGATGTATCCCCTATATGATTATTAATGGATTGGGATTGACTAGCATTAGCTTTATCATTAGCCTCAATTCCTTCTTCAATATGGTTCATACGATTGTCAGTAACAACCGCACCATTTTCGATATTCTCTTCTTCAGTTTTTAGTTCATCATACTTATTCCAAGTTTGTTTTTCGTAACTCATTATTTGATAACCTCCTTAGAATTTTCTTGTTCGTAAGTTTCAACTAATACCGATAATTTAGCATTATCAAATTCTAACTGAGTAATCTTAGATAGTAATTTGTTAATCAATTTTTCTGCATCAATTTCTTTATTCATGATTCCTCCTCTTTAAAGTTTTGTTCTTCAATTTCTTTAATTTCTTCAAACTTCATATCAGTCAAAGTCAAGCGGTCATTTTCATAGCCTCTCCTTTTACCTTTAATTTCCCATGCAAAAGGGAGATTAGGACCGGATGATTGCACAGTGAAACTGGTTTTGTCTCTTGATACAACATAAGCAAATCCTTCACTATAGCTTTGCAAAAACACTTGATATTCATAATCTGTATTAATAACGTCAGAAAAATGTTCTTCAATAGGAACGATAACTGTACAATCTTCACCAGTTTCTGCTGTTCCGATATCGCCTAGATATGACTCAGCCGTTTCATAGGCTGGAGTTAATCTAAGCCCGTCTCTTGTGACATGAGCAGCATTTTTAGAACCAATTACACTTAGACTACCGTTAACACTAAGATTTCCACCAATATTAGTGAATTGGCTAATTTTAACATTACTTAAAATGTTTAAAGCACTTGCTACAGCTGTTATTGCTCCATTGTTATCTCCTGATAGGTAAGTTGCATTACTTCCTATTTTGAAGCCAGTTATTCCCACTCTTAAATTGGGATGATTATTGCCATCAGATTGATATTCAAAGCTTGTCGGTGTATAAGAAAGTGAATTAGAATCCCCAGTGATACTTAATTTGTCTAAATTTGCGTATCCTGACATATTGATACCAACACCAGAAAAGCTTAGGAAATTTTTATTCATTTTTTTGCTATATATTGATAAAGAACCTGAATCTGAAACCTCAAGTCGTACATTTCCTTCTTTCAAATTCATTAATGTAGTAAAGAATTTAAAAATTTCTTTGCCATCACTATTTCTTATCCAAGTAATCGCTCCATTATCTTGAAGCATTGAAAAATCTTCCCCGACAGAGGTAATTTTAGAACCCGTGATTTTTACACCTTCTATATCAACGGCTTTCAAAGTTCCAGTTGATATATTTGAAGCATTTAAATTAATAATATTTACATCCGAGGCATTAATAGTTCCGGCCGTTAGTTTTGAGGCACTTAGATTTCCAATCATTGCGTCTTGAATGATGGCATCATCTATTCGAGTTTCATCTGTTAACCAAATTTTTGCACCAGTAATTTTTAACCATTCTTTACCATCCATTTCTTGTGATAAATTGATTGTTTTTACAATTTCATCAGATGGTACAGAATTGTCTATTTTGTCCTGTATTTCATCAGATAACCTAGTCGATGTCTGCAGCACCCAATCATAGGTTCCATCTTCAAGTTTTTGATAAATCCATATTTCATCATCTGGTCCGTTCTTTTTGAACCAAATATCGCCTTCTTTTGGATAAGGAGGTTCTTCTGTTCCGTCATAGACTGAATTTTTACCCGCTGCATCAACACGAGAATTAATCTCTTTGATAATTTGATTAAGCGGTGGAGAATATGCTGATACTGTTTGAGCTGAAGAGTTAGTGTTTGCTGAACTAGTTGCTGTCAGTCCTCCCTTAAAATTTAGAGTATAACTCAAATTAGGAGTTTTAAATGGTGTACCATCTCTATCAGTAAGTGTTAACCAATCGCCAGTTTCTAGTGCTGGATTACCTCTCCAATTTAAAGTAAAGGGATAAAAATTGACATTACTTATTTTTTGATAAATAGTTTCAAGCAAACTTTGAGTCATTACTTTATTTTCTAAAACAATCTGAGGACCAGTATTACTACCAGCTAAATAAGTAACTTGTTCATTCCCGCTTTCACTTTGAACAGAGACAGTACAAGAGATACCGCCAATTTTGTACATCAATTCATTTTTAGTTAGTCCCTTTTGGAAATATTCTGCGGGAGAAACAGCAAATTTAGGGTCAATTAATTGCATGATCTCCAATTGATTTATTCGGCTAAACCTTGCATAACCGGCTTCAAACTGAGCAATTAAACCTATTGCTTGCCTGAAAGTATAGCCCTCAGGTTTATTTATTTTTGAAGTACTAATCATTGAAAAATTTGTTTCATTAATAATCGAACCACTTTTATTTGCAATTTCTAACGCAACATCTCGAATAGAAGCAGGGTAGGTCAGTTCAGAAACATACTCATTTTCTAAAAAAACAAAATGATCACTTGCTTCAAGTGTCGTTTTGTTTTCGTTTCTATCTGGGTCACATTTAGTGACATAAAAAGTACCAATGGAGACATATTCATAAACCGTTGGTTTATAATGAATCAGTTTAGCATAACCCACTCTTGCACTTCCCACTTTTTCAGGAGGGATATTATCATAATTATAATCTGCATCATAAGTTGCTATTCCAACTTCCACAGTGACTTCTGTTAACTCTTTAATATTTTCAAGTATTGAACAAAATTCTATTTTTATAGAATTTGAAAATGTTGAACCTATTTGAAATGTTTCACCGGAAATAGAGCCACCACTGTATACCCAACTATTGATATCGTTTTTTGTAAAAACTTTATCGCCAACTTTTATTCGAGTCTCAAATCTTCGATTTTCTGCTTTCATGGCTTTGTTAAAATCATCTGAGACATTTAACATTTTTTATCCTCCTATTTTTCTATCAGGTTTACAGATAAGTTTTCCCACTTCATCGCTTTAAACTTATCATTCCATGAGTAAGAAGGCATTGTAGAATCCCCAGCATAAAAAGTTTTACTTCTTTGTCTTCCAATTTGTGGGTCTGGATAGATTACTACGAAGAATGGTTGATTAATTCTTTGCAAAATATCAGACACTTCCGAGTCACTTAACGGGCCCCATTTAATGTTTAATTTAGTTTTTTGAGCAATGACATCTCTTACCATTTCTCCATTTGCATTTCTCCCTGAGGAGTCAGCGTCAATTGTTGAAATACTGACGCTGAATTCTTTAGGAGTTTTGACCGTCACTCCATTAAATTGTAATTCGGCAGACATAATCCCTCCTTCTAAATATTAAGCTCAGTGTACCCAAGCTGTTGATGATATTTATTGATTTCTGAAACTGCAATTCTTCCAAACTCTCTGCCTCCGATATTTATCACAATATCTCCATTTGAAGTTTGGCTAGTTTGTGCGCCTAAAGATTGAACAAGCAACATGATGGCACTCGTTAATGAACCATTCATATTTGCCAAACCATAATTTGATACATCTTGTCCTCCACCAAAGCTTCCAGAATTGCTGTAATCAGTTGGCTTGTCTGTGAACATTTCAGGCAATTGCAAAGTTTCAAATGATTTGAAATCACTAATAGAGTTATAAGGATTATATTTAGCAGGAACAACCATTTCTCCTTCATGAATCATTGCTAATTGATCTTCAGGAACATACGGCGTACCTTTTGCATATCCGTGTCCATGACCAATAACTTGAAGCATACCAGGATCACCGTAACGTCCCATAGCGTAATGAATTGCAGCGAGTGCATTATCATATCCATTAAAGATATTTCCATGGCCTGGGAATTTATTTGCATTAAAAGTAGCCGAGATGGTTTGTAACAATCCTTTGGCCAAGTCACCAGTGATTGTATTAATGTCAGTATATCCACCTTGAACTGCTTTCTCATTACCTCCTGATTCGCTTTGTACTTGTCTTAGCCAAGCATTGACATAGTTTTCAGAAGTTGATACACCGTTCATTGACAAAGCCTTTTTAATAACTGGTCGCCAACGTTCGACACCAGTACCAGATGGGCTTTCTGAACCTTCTGAGAATGCCTTTTTAATCATTCCCATCGCTCCATTAGCTATAGTAGATATACCACCAGTCGCAATAGATAACGCAGGTTCAACTGCTTGAGAAAGGTTAGTAAACTTGCTTATTGCAATGTTTAAAATCTTTTCTGGATGAGTAGCATAGTCCCAAATATCGCCAACCATTTCTTTGGCTTGATTCCATTTCTCACCCATCCAATTACCGATACCGTTTGCATAAGCAGGCATTCCTGACATTGCTTTTGCAGTTTTAGCACCGCTCAATACTTGGGTTCCTTTTGGTAAATCAACCATGAGGTTTCTCACTTTAGGGAATAGCCCAGTTTTACCATCCGGTGTCCGATACATCTCTTGCCATTGACTCCCTGAGCCATCATTTACTAATGCTGGTCCTCCTGGGTGAGCATTTGTACCATTGGCATAAGCATTAAAGGTAGGAACATTCCAATGTCCTAAGTTACCATTAGCTCCAACTTTGTTGAGAATCCAGTTAATGCCGTCAATAACTCCATTGACCGCACCACCTATAACTCCAGCAATGCCATTACCAATTGCAGCTGCACCTCTTTTAACTGCATTTACTCCATTTTCAAGGCCTTTTCCTATTTTCTCACCCATACCAGAAGCCCAAGAGGCAACATTATCAAACGCACCTTTGGCGTTAGACTTGATAGTATGAGCGTAGCCACCCATTTTGTCTTTCATGTTAGACCACGCATTTGAAGCATTTGTTTTTGCAGTATTAGCAGCATTAGAAACTGATGTTTTCACATTATCCCATGCATTACCAGTACCACTTTTTATCTCGTTCCATTTTGTAGAAACTTTTGAACCAATAGAATCAGCAGTATCGTGAACAGACTTTTTGGTATCATTCCACTTGTCAGAAGTCCATTTTTTAACATTGTCCCAAGCATCGCCTGTTCCTTTTTTGATTTCTTCCCACTTAGTAGAAACCTTAGTACCTACAGAATCGGCCGTATCGCTTATTGATTTCTTGGCTTCATTCCATTTATCAGAAGTTGCCTTCTTAACATTGTCCCAAGCGTCACCAGTAGCTTTCTTGATACTATCCCATTTCTCTCCTATCCATTTCCCAAGTTTACCAGCTGCTTCGGTTATAGTATCCCAGTTTTTGTATAAGAGTACACCAATTGCAATTGCTGCTGCAATAGCTATTGTTATTGGACCACCCAAAATACTGACAATTCCTCCTATAGCAGTTCCGACAGCAGATAATACGCCCCCTAATCCTCCAATACTTCCTAGAAAAGCAAATATCCCCGAAAGAACTTCAACTACAGTACCAATCGCTCCAATAATTTTAATTGCAGCGGCAAATGCTCCTAATGCTATAACAAAATTAGAAAACCCTTCTCCATGCTCAGATAACCAATCTCCAATAGTTGAAAGAACATCTCCGAGTCCTTTTAAGACGTCGACAATTACTCCACCAGTCCATTCAGCGATTGGTTTCAAAAAACTATCCCAGAAAAATTTGAAAGCTGGTTTAAGAGCTTCGATTACTCCATTTACAAAATCTATTGCACCACCCAAAGCTTGTAAGAAAGCGGGTATTAAGTCTTGAATAGTAAACCCAGCCAATGGCAAAAGTACATTTTTATAAAACCATTCTAGTCCAGCTCCAATATTATCAGAGAGAGGTTGAATGCTTTCAAGTAACTTTTTAATTCCATTAAGCAAGGGTGTAAAGTCCAAGGTCTTTGCCCAATCAGCTGTAGCTTTTGCCATATTATTAATATGTGTAAGCAAATTATTAATAATCCCTAAAATAATAGAGAAAATTTCTTTACCAGCTCCACCTTGATCCCATGCTTTTTTAAGTTGGTCAGCAATGTTTCCTACCGCTTTAAAAATATTTGTAAATATTTCTAAAAGATTTGCAGCAATAGCTTCTCCTGTTCCATCATTCCAAGCATCACGAAAAGCACCTGCTATAGAATGTAATAGCCCAAGAATGCTATTAAACATATCGAAAATTGTTTGTATTAATGTTGTGCCACGTCCATCATCTTCCCAGGCGTCTTTAAAAGCTTTAGCTATATCACCAATAATGCCAAGAACATCCGCAAGTAAAATTAATAGATTTTCAATGAATTTTTGGCCAGTACCATTTGTCCAGACTTCCATAAAGGATTTTCCAATAGCACTTGCTAAACCAATAACTTCTCCAAGTGCATATTTCCACGCATCAATAACCTTTTGTCCTTGGTTTTTCCATGCATCTTGGAAAGGTTTGAAGAAGTCTTTAAGCAAGGCTTGCATATCCTTCATCCATTTAGGAGTTGAATAATTACCAGTCGCAGCCCCAAAATCAATACCTGGAGCTTTTGTATCTTGGCCTTTGTCAGTATCATCATCAGTTTTGTCTTGCAAACCAATACGATTAATCTCATCAAATCCCATGAGTGAACGTTGAAGTTTATCAACTTTTTTCTGCGCTTTAGTCGCTGATGAACCTGTATCATTCATTGCTTGAACGTTATTATACAGCCCCTCAGCTCCTTTTTTAGAAGCTTGATAAGTTGTACCAAACAACTGTGAAATGAAGGCTGCAAGCTGTCCTGTTAACGTAGCAATAGCGCTCATCATAGCATTAATTGCAGGTAAGATGGCTGTATAAATTGGATAGAATGCGGTCATCAAGTTGACTTTAATCTGATTAAGTGAATTTGAAAACTGATCGTTTGTCTTCAATGCACTCATCATTCCGCCAGCTAATTTACTTATTGCTCCACCAATTAATTGATAAACAATTAATGAAGGCAACAAATATTTCATAGACTGAAGAAATGCATTATTACCCATATACATGCTACGGGTGCCTTGTGTGACTTTATTTGAATTTCTCGAAAAGAGATTTCCAAATTTATCCAATATCCCAAATGAATTTTTCAATCCATTTCCAATTCCCCCAGCACCGTGAGAAATGGAGTTTGACATGCGGTTGAAGACTCCGCCATATTTAGAAACAGCACGCTCAGATTGTTTCAATCCTGAACCTGTCATACTAGCTCCAGCTGCAGCTGTTCCAGTTGCCATTGACGATTGGCTAAGAACTGAATTAATTCGTCCTATTGCCTTTCTTAATGATTCTGCACGCTCTTCTGTTCTTTGATATTCTTTTTGAAGAACATCGTTACTACTTGCTAACTTCTGCATTTTATCAGACTGTGCTTGCATTTTTTGAGCAGTTTTCAATGAATCAGGAGTATCAACATTTTTAAAACCTTTGTCAAAACTTCCGACTGGTTTTAGTTGATATTGATATTCCTTTTGTAAAGCTCGAACACTTTCACGCATTGTATAATACTTAGCTTCATTGGCATCCATTACTTTTGCAATTCGCTCTAAAGACGAAGGCACTGCATCAAACTCAGTCTTCATTGATCGAGCAAGACTTTTTGCTTGGTCTTGATATTTAACCATTGATGCCTGGGCCCGTGCAATCTGATCATCATATTTGACCGTTTGCCCACCATCTCCTTTTGCTGAAGAACTTTGACGCTGTGATTTAAGATAAGCTACTTTTTCTTGAGCAGCTTTAGCTTGACCCATTTTTGCATTAATTTCATTCAGCATAGCATCAATTTCTTTTGATACTTTAGGACGTGCTTTCTTAAATCCAGTAGATAAATTATCTCCAATACTTTCTGATGATTTCTTAGAAGAACTTTCAAGATGGCCCATCATCTTTTCAAAAGTTTGATTCATTTTTTCTAACTGTTTGCCAAATTGTGTTGCACCTTTATCAATATTCAAATTATCTTCAGTCTTTTTCATAGACTTCCCAGTGATATTTTGAATTTTTGACATAGCAGATTCAATATTTGGCATTATTTTATCCAAAGACGCCTGAACTCTGGCTGTATTGACGTCTAATAAAACTTCCAAGGTTTCTAATTCCATATTTCTCACCTCCTTTTCTATTCAATACTTTTTAATTTGTCTTTTGACTTTTTCTTTTACGAGTTTCCTGAATTAACATTGCATTTTGTCGCATGATTTCTTGGTCAGTAAGCATCGCTTGTTTCTTTTCTTCTTCCTCAGATACGGCTTGCACTACTTCTTCTTTGAGTTGATTCAAGAAAGGGTAGGCATCTTCATATTTAGGAAAATTCTTTGGATCATTAAAAGCATAGATAGCAAGCCTTTGTTGAGAATAATCAAACATCGCTTTCTCTTTTAGCTCGTTCTCATGCCTTTTTTTATTTGCTTCAACTTGGACCATAATTTCATCAAAAGTCATCGCCCAAAAATCTGTAGAAGAAATACCAGCTTCAACTGCCTGAGGGTATAAATCCTCAAGCATGCTGGATAAATTGTTGTAGGTTTTTAAAGGAGTTCGCTCGGTGCTTCTGGTTCGTTGTCCAGAGATTCCCCATTTGTCACTTCTGTCTCCTTCTTGTCCTTGCCGAAAAAACCCGCTTCATCAAGCAATTCTTGAATAGCATTGAACAAATCAAAAGTAGTATTTCCTGCTTCAACAAAACGTTCAAAAGCACTAACTAAATCTGAATCAGATACACGACTTGTTTGGTTTGCCCCTTGAAGGACCACCAATAATTTGTTTGTAGCTGGCAATTTAAAACCGCCTTGACCATTTACAAAAAGTCCCATAAGTGATTCGTCCAAACGCTTTTCAATAGCAATAATAGCTTTTCCATCCAAGCGCAATTGAAGATTCAATCCACCAAATTCAAATTGTTTAGTTCCAGGAAGTTTTACGATGTTTTCTTTTGTCATTTTTGTTTCTCCGATTTCTATATTTATAAAAAATAAAAAGGTTAGCTTTCGAGACTAACCTTTCTTAAAATGTTATTAATTACCCGATGCTGCTGTGACAGTAATTGTGCTAGTAGCAGTCTTATTGTTAACTGTTTTCACTGTAATTGTGATTTCTCCCTCACTTACCGCAGTAACAGTTACTTTATCTACAGTTGCGGTTGTTTAGTCTGAGCTAGTCCAAGTTACAGTTTTATCTTCAGCGTTATTTGGGAGATGGTGTAAATGTAGGGCCTGCTGATACAACCACTACTAAATTAAATCCAAGTGCTTGGTTGACTTCAACACCATCAAATTTATAAGATGGTTGACCAGTAAAGTCAACTTTCATACCATCAGGATAAGTCACTGTCCACTCAACTGCTTTACCAGCTTTGACCAAAGTATCAACATCTTTGAAGTTGTCTCCTTGATAAATGATTGCGAATTCCAAATTATCTGAATCCTGAATCCCTGCAATATATGCTTTCTTAGCTGAACCTAAGTGAGTAACATCTACTTTTTCAGGATCAGATCCCATTGCTGGGATAGATTTTACTGCTGCGACAGGTTTTGAACCTGAGCTATCTTTATAAGAAAGGACTGTATCTTTTGAAAGTAATCCTGCTACTGTTGCCATGTTTATTTCCTCCTATTTCGAATAAACGTATTTTGTTTTGTTATCCACGATTGCGGATAGTTCAATAATGACACGCTTTAAATCTGCTGTATTAGCATCTCTTTGCGTGCCTGTAAAACCAATATCACCAAATTGTTCGATGACATTATTAACGATAGTGGTCAAACTACTTTTAGAATATAATTCAATTGTGATTGACCATTTTGTTTGAAGTTCCTCTCCACTTCCATCTACAAAATGTGGGTTGTTAACCGTTCTGTAAATAGCTGTAGGAAAGTCATTCCATGTTGACGGATAATCAGTCGCTACTTTTTTAATCTCAGATATCCCATTTAAAACGGAAACAGTAGCAACTTTAATATTTACTCTTTCCATTATTTAAGCTCCCTCAATTTCTTTTGGACATGCTCTTTGTATATCTCAGGCATTTGCGGAAGTATTTCTTTCAATGATGGATATAAGAAAGGCCTTGCTGGTTGACCACTTGTGATGTAAAATTCTTTGCCTTGAACGGTAATCTTAGGCATGCCATAGATTTCATTCAAATCAATTCCAACTTCCTCAGCTGGAATAAACCAACGAGTTTGAGTATAAACTGGGTTAACACCTTCTGGTAAATCTTTAGAACTTGCTTGACCATTTGGACCAGTACCAAACTCACGATAAATGGCTTGAGCTTTATCCGACCAGACACGCCCAACTATTTTACCTTCCGCATTTTCTACAACCTCAGTCTTTAAACTTCCAAGTAGTTCTCCAGAACTGAATTTCATACTAGAAGCCAGTCTTAATTCAGCTGCAGAACGAACCAACTCTGTGATTTCGTAAGTCGCATCATTCACAGCATCATTTAAGATTTTAGGCATGGCATTAATTTTTCTTTTAAGCCTGTCCAATCCTTTAATTTCAACTCCCAATGTCATCATTCCTTTCTAACATCACATTGATGTGTGTAGAATAAGGTTGAATCGACTTGATTTTATAATCAGGGTCACTGTCCTTATCAACATATAAGCAAACACCGCTGCTTTCGTCTCTGCCTTCTTTTAACTCATCGCCTTGATACTTACATGATTTCATGCTAGAAAGCTTTGAACCATAAATTGTGGCATTGACAGCACCACTTGCAGACTGAACATTCATTTCAAGAGCAATTGGAGCAAGATAATTAACTTGATCGTTTCCCTCTTCATCTTGCGTGTTATTTGGGTTTATCCTTTTCAAATAAACCATTCTTAAGTCACGTTTCATCAGGCGCATAAAAACTAACCACCTTTCCGAGTCGGTAACGATTTAAGCCACGCTGGATATTTAAAGGAATATCTTCAACAAAGGATTGAGAAACGCCACCTTCTGAACGACTAGACTCTCCCTCTGTACTTTCACGATTAAAAGTAATTGTGGCTAACTGACGAGCATACAGCCACATTGAATCTAACATCTTATCCTGATTCGTATAATCAAGGACGAGAATAACCGCATCCTCAATTAAACCAGTAGCTTTATTGTCGTCAACGCCCAAATCAGTTTTTAAACGTTCAATTGCTTTAGTTTTTGGTTCGTTCTCTTCCATGATTACCTCATTCCATTATTCTATTTTGTAACAGTTACTGCACATACATCAGTTCTCGAGCCGTCAGTGGTAGTTACAGTGATATTTGCTGTACCTTCTGCAATGGCTGTGACTTTACCATCAGAATTTACTGTTGCAATATTGTTAGCGCTAGAAGAATAAGTAACAGCTTTATTAGTTGCATTATCTGGGGCAACTTTTGCTGATAATTCTTTAGTAGCTCCAACTTTCATAGAAGCTGTTTTTTGTGAAATGGTAACTCCTGTTACAGAAATTGGTGAAGCTTGAACACGAACGATTTTTGTTTCATCAACGATTGCAACAACATAATGCTCATCACCAGTGAATTGTGTTACTTTCTTAGTAATTTCACGATCAAATTCAACAAGAACATCACGTTTTAAGAATGTTTTCATTGCACCTGGTTTAACAGCGATTGGTGAACCGTCTTTGATTTTTTTAGAACGAACAATTGTCCAACCAAGGACTTCACCAAATGCACCAGAAACAAGGATATTATCTCCGAGTTCTGAAGCGCGGGTCCAGTTTACGCCAGCTGCTTGTCGCAAAGTTGCAGCATCTTTATATGAAACAAAAAGGACTCCTTGAGTAAATCCTTGTTCTTCGAGCGCATCAGGAGCTTCAACAAATGTATTTTCTAATTTGTCAATCAAATTAAGGTTAACATCGGATACTACAGTAAGGGCTGCAGTACCAGCAACTGCTACAATTTCATTGTCTACAGCCGATGCAATGGCCATACGGATTTGACGTTGAATTTCCCCAACTGGATCACCATAACCTGAAAGTACCGCTTCATCAGTAATAGCCATCCCTTTAGCAACTTTTTTGATTGTGGCAGTTTGAGTTGCAGTTTGTAATTCGTCCATTTGAATTGCAGCACCTTCGGCAACGACTTTAGCATCACCAGAGTATTTAAATTTAGGCAATGTAATTGTTGAACCTGGTTGACCAGCAAGAGTTGTGTCGATTGGAGCAATTCCTGAGAACTTAATAGCTTTAGGCAATTGAGCAGCTACCATTTGTCCCATAACTTCGGGATCAACTTGTGAGTTCAAGAATGTTACTACATCGATAGCAAAGCGTTGCAAGTTTAATTTTAGTTTTTTGTTTTTCATGTTTTTTCTCCTTATTTTGTAGCCTGTTCATAGGCTTTTGGATTTGTTTTTTTCAATGCCAGCGCTTCTTCATAAGTTAAAGTTGAAATATCAACTGGTTTCCCTGGTGTGGCACCTCCACCAAGCGGAGTATCAACAGAAGCTTTGAGTTTTTCGTTAACCGCTACTTCTAAGGCTTTATCCCATTCAGCTTTGAAAGATTTGACATCTTTAATAGCTTCCTCAGCAGTATTTCCTTGAATACGAGCAGCGAAAGCACTTGGAATACCGATTTCTTGAAGTTGTTTGCCTTTTTCTACAAGCAACTGTTCTTGACGAAAGACGGCTTTTTCTTTTTCAAAGTCATCTTTTTCTTTTTGAATCAGCGCTTGTTGGCGTTCTTCTTCCGAAAGTTTGGCAAGTCGAGCAGCTTCGTTTTTTTCTTCTTCAAGTTCCTTCTGCCAACGACTTCGTTTAGACTTAACAATAGAGTCAACATCAGTATCATCTTTAAGGCCAAACTTTTCTTTGATTGTTGCAACTTGTTCATCAGTCAAACTGTCAGCGTTGAATTCAGGAGTTTTAGGGTCTGCAGGGTCCTGTGGGTCTCCATCTTCTGCAAAGCGTTGTAAGTTGAACTTAAGTAATTTTTCAATCATGTTATTAATCCTTTCCAATTGCTTTTAAAGTGGTTCAATGCTTGCACTTCCGAAGCTTTTAAAGTCATCACGCTTGGACATAATAAAAACCCATGGAATCCCAAGGGTTTAAAGTTTATTTTTCTACAGTTTGCCAATCTTCAGCAAAGATATCGCCAATGCTTGGCACCCACATTGCGTGAGTTCCATCAGAATTTTTGATTTGTAAATATGGATGAACAATAAATAAATCACCTTCATTTAAACCCCAGGCATCAGCAGTCTGTTTATTGCAGTTGATTCCTTTAGGATATCCTTTTTGTCTTACAACAAACATTCCACGGCCATTCCAACCAGTACGCAAGGCTTTTTTACCTTCTTTAATAAGTGGTAATACTTCTTCAAATTTCATCATTCTGCCCTCCTTTGAGCATAAGAAAAGCGCCTATCATTGACAAACGCTTAGTTATTAAATTTGGTTATTTCTTAATTTAGAGAACAACGACTTATTGCTCTAATAAACTATTCAACTCATCTGTTTTATACCCTTTAACAGAATCCACTGCTTTCCCATGGCTAGTATAAGCCAAACCATTATCTTTATCAAAAAAGGCTTTCAATTCTATTTTTTTATCTTTTTCTAATGGTTTAATGGTATCTAATAATATTTCAGATAATTCGTTGTTCTTATTGACATCTTTGAAACATTTTGCAGCTCTTGCCCCATAAATCAAATCAACAGAACTGCTACCACTACAGTTATTATCAACTACACTTTTAATTTCACTAACATTATTGCTCATTACTTTCTTCAAGTAATCAATATTTCCGATTTCGATTACTTCCTTATTTACGGGAAGCAAGTTAAAAACGTATACTGTCTCATATTCTTTTGAAACAAAATTAACAGCGGATATTAAAGCAGGTTCAATCTGATTATCCATATATTTAGGCTCTTGAAGAATTATTATAGCTACTTTTACCGAATTATTATTAGTAAAAACAAATTTTCTCCAATATCTTTCAGTTTTTTCTTTATTTAACTTTTGGGAAATTGTTACAAATACTTCACACACCTATCCATACCTCGTCCTCTTTCATGAATATAGTATATAAAACTTTTAAGTAAAAGTCGAAAAATTAATCAATTAAAACATTTGGATGCATTGATTTTAATTTATCCATCCATTCGTTGTAAGTTGTACTTCCTTTAATATCAAATGTTTTACCAGTGATGGGGTCAAGTGCTTTGCGTACTATGTTATTTAGTCGCTCTGAATACATTGAAGCAACTGAGCGACACCAAGGATGAAAAGGTGGATATGTACCTTCTGCACCATTTACAACTGCTTCATATACTAGAAAGACTTTATGGTCTTTATGACGACAAATTTGTGATGTTCTCAAATCCAAGATAGCAATGATTTGATACTTCTCAACGCCATTGTTTTGCCACGATTTGAGCTTTGCTTGGTTCGCCATATAATTCGCTTCAGTACGAATCAAACGCCTAGCAACGTTAACTGAGCGGTCAAATTCACCAGCAATTGCCTTTGCCATTTGAAACTCACTCATCCCAGTTAAAGCTTCAACCGTGAAGAGCTGTTCTAATAGTTTGGCTAAGGCTTCAGTATCTCCCCATAATCTTTTAGAGTAATTACTTCCTAGCCAGTGACTGTCAAGTATGTTTTCCACAGATTTAGTAGATAGTTCATTGAACTTATAGTCTTTTTTATTCCAGACTTCTTTAACAATGCCATTCTTAGCATTTGCTTGAGCTTCATGAATAATCGTTTCAGCAGTAGTTTCTTTGTAAGCTTCATCTATCGTGTCAACATAAAAAGATGTCTGCTTATCAAGCTGAACATCTGCAATTTGTTTTGTTACTAGATAAGACTTTGCTTTTAAATCTTCTGCACGAGTAATTCTTGATTTAAGTGCCAGTCCTGTGAGCCGCTTTTTAGCTTCTCTTTGCAAGTCAGGGTTACTAATATCTTTAGCTAATCTTCTAAGCTCAACTAATTCAGAAACAGGAACAGTTTCATTAAGCATTCTTTTTGCTTCATCATCTGTCAGTTCCGTTTGCTGCTTAGTTCTACTAAATAATTTAGCAATCTGTTTTGTTAAATATGATTGAGCTTGTTTGTATGCCTGTGCTACGACTTCCTCAAGCTGTTTAGCACCGTCATTTACTTTCTTTTCGGCTTTAATCGCTCTTTTTTGCCAGTAGTCAGACATTCTTTTTACTCCTCTACTACTACATGTTCAGGGTATTGCTCAGCTATTGAAACAATACCATCATAAAGTATCTTAAGGCTTGCTAGTTCTTTATCCGTTGGATCAAGTATAAAATAGCCTTCATCACGCTCAAAAGTTTTCCCAAATGATAACAAAGCATTGGTAACTGATATATATAAGGCAGAAACCCCAGCACATACAATATCATTACCTATATTTGCAAAGCCTGCATGTCCAGTCACTTGATACCAATAAATTTGATTGTTTTTCTTTTTGAATTTGGCAGTAATCATTTCGAAAGACCAACAAGAAATTCAACTGAAAATTTAATAGCTTCATCTTTATCGAATCCTTGTTTTAAGCATTCATCATAAAGAGATTTTCCATTTATAGCAGTGGCTCTAAAAGCCTCTGTCAATTCGTTTTGCTCTTTAGCTGCTCGTTCGGTTAGGAGTTTAGCGAAATCTTCGCCGATTATGTTAAGTTTTTCAATAGTTTTATCACTAAATTCAAATCCCATTTTATTTACCATATCTTTCTATATTTTATTGAAAGTTGTATTTATTTAGCTTTTTTTGTTTTTGTTACTGGTTTTTTGACTACTTTCTTTTTGGTAGTAGCTGTTTTAGAAGCAGTTTTTGCCTTAGTTTTAGTTACTTTAGGGGTTTTTGCTGCTTTAGCATTAGTTTTTTGAGTTTTGTTTTTTGTTGTTTTTGTTTTGGCCATTTTCTTGGTCTCCTTTTTGATCTGTCTGATTACCAGACTGTTTATTGTTGTTATCTTGATTTTCTTCCTCATTTTCATCAGGTGGATCATCAAGATTAGAGTGGCTGTCTTCTGACTGAACGCCCATAGCTTTCTGATTGAGTTCGATAGCGTCCTCTTTTTCTTCTTGTAACTGCTCAAGAACTTCATCGACATTATCAATATCTGGAAGCCATGAAAGCAATACTTTAAGAGGTAGGATTCCTGCTTGGTGCGCCTGAACAATTTGATTAACAATATCAGTTGTATTGATTGGTAAATTAGGTTTGAGATTAATCTTAATACCGTCAATATCAACATTGTTATTGCTTATTTCTAAATAATTAGCAAAGAGAATCAAACGTTGTCTTAGACCTTTTATCATATATCGCTCTTTAACTGACATAAGCTGTAGCAAGCCAAAGAGTTTGTATTTCATTGCTTCGCCTGAAACATTTCCTGAGAAGTTTTTATCATTCATATTGGGCACATAAGTCACTTTATGAATATCTTCGAGTAATGCATCACGCAAGACAGCCACTGAATTTTCATCCATTTGTTTAGTAAGATAACTAGCATCTACTTCACCAGGTTTAAATGATGTCTGCATCATCTTTTCTTTTGCTAACCTAGCACCATCTCCATCCTGTAAGGTAAACCCGCGGATAAAAAGAATTGCATCAACAAAAGCTTCTTTATCGTTCAATCTGTCAGACTGAAGCAAGTTATAAGCATCAATTAAACTAATTGCTTGCTCAAAATCTCCTTGTCGTTCTTCGTTGTTACGGTATTCAATAACAGGTACCGCCTTAAAATAATGTGGTAGTGCTTTAATTAATTGATAATCTCCGAAACCAATAGAAGCCGCTGTATACGTCAATACTCTATTGTCGTTATAGTACTTAACAAGATAATAATCAACAGCTCCTTGAAGGTTATATACTGGTTGATAATGTACAGCAAATAAAGGGTTGGTATCAATCGTATCATCCGTAACAAGGAAAATCCCTCGTGGATCAATACATTTAATGTCAGCAAATACTTTCCCAGTCTGTGGTTCTTGATTCATATAAATCAATTCATAACCTATCCCAAATACTGACAAATCTTTTTCAAGCTCAGTATCATGAGAAACAATATCAACTTTTGTATAAGCGTCAAGAATAGATTGAATATCATCACTACTTGTATAAGCAACTGGGTTCCCTACCATAAAACCAACATTCATATCAGTTACATACTTTGCGTGATTAACAACAACTTTATTATTAGGTGTTGCAGCATTATCTTTTGTTCGTTTTAAAATGTCTTGCTTGCCATCGTAATAATCAGATAGTTTTTCTAAACGCCAAAAGTCACTTTGGTGCTGATTAATACAATGATTAAGCAATTCAGAAGATGGGGCGTTTAAGTCTCCCGCCATCTCTCTATTTATTTTAATTGCCATGTTTCTCCTTAATAAAAACCAAAACCTACTTTATTGACTATTTCAGCTGTCTTACCGTTTCTAACTTCATTGCTATAAATCGCATATCGCAAAGAGTCAAGTACATCATCGAATAGTTTTATTGGTTCTCCTTTTTTTTCATCCCAAACATATTGATAAATCTCATTAGGAAATTTCTCAACTTTATCTCTACAAATAAACAACTTGTCTTTCTTAAATCTACGAGCGACTGCTTCAACACCAGTTAAACGTGCTTTGTCTCCATTAAACGCTTCAATGTGTTCTCGTTTGAATCTATCAACATGTTCAGGACGAGCAGAATCGCAGTAGAAGGGGACTCTTGAACCATAACGTTCTTGAATCTCTTTTGCTATATCTACCCAATAGTCAATTTCTTCATGTTGTTTTGCGTGCTCTTCGATTAAATAAGCTGTTCCATCGTCCGTTTCTCCGATAACAACAATTGAACCCCAGTGTTCATACCCCCAGTCAACACCGCAATAGAATGTTGATAGTTTAGGTAAGTCTTTGGATTGTATATAATGTTTGTTGCTATCAAAGTCTTGATAAACCACACCGTCAGCAGATACCCAAAGTCCTTTTATATCACGGTCATAAAACATACCGCTTGGCGTTGCTGCCTTGATATTTTCACGGTACCTCTCAGATAAGAAAGTATTATCATCTAATTCAAAATGAAAAGCCTTAACATTTTCGTTAGGCTTATCTATATATTCTTTCTTTAGCCAATGCTCAGGATTATCAGGGTTAGTATCTGCTAGAATTCTTGCACCATTACCTGAACAACGAGAAACAATTTCAGCAAATACTTCTTGTTTAGCAAGTGAAGCTTCATTAACATATGCTCCATAAGCAGTCATACCACGAATAGCACCAACTCCACCGATATTTCCAGTGTATGCTTGAACTACTTTTACACCAAACAATTTAAAGTTATTGTGCTTATCAAACTTAGGCTCTATATTGTACATATTATAAAGCTCTTGGAGGATATTCTTATTGATTGTATTTGATGAAACACCAGCCAATATATACATAGGTTCCTTCACACCCTCTTCATCGGCTATTTTACGAACACGTCTTAATTCAAACAAGAATAAATCATTATTCATCTTTGTTTTACCTGAACGCTTAGCACCATGAAGTAAAGCAATGAACCAATCTTTATTTACTGTTTGCTTTAAAACATCGATTTGTTTTTTGCTATAAATATCACTTATCATCTATAACCTCACTAATCTTACCAAGCAATTCATCCAATTTTTCTTCAGTTGATTTATCAGTTGCAGATTGTATCATTGCAGCTTTGAATTCAGCAATATCAGCTTCTGCAGTAAGTTTGCGAAGAGTTTGTTCAAGTAATTTATCATTACCAGGATAACGTTTAAGAAGTTCCTTCATCGCTTGTATTTGAACCTTAAAGTCAGGAGGTGTCAAGGGCCATCTAAAAATGTTGGTTTTGGGTCATTGAAAATGTAGGAAATGGGCCACCCAAATTGTTGGTTTTGGGCCCATCACTTTATT
>JABLTR010020873.1_pt1 | contig 20081 bp, 18 predicted proteins | sample 7160071 | NCBI WGS metagenome assembly JABLTR01 (sample SAMN14651230, study PRJNA627086) | human gut metagenome | isolation source: feces | host: Homo sapiens | reverse complement strand
TGATAATAAGCCTTATTATGCCGCCATGGGAAACGATAAGCACATTTCCATCATCATTTTCCATTATCCTGTCAATGGCAGGCTTGAGCCTTTCTATAACATTATCGATGCTGCCTTCACCGGGGAAGCCATATTTATGGGGCTCCTTAATGAAATTTATGTAGCTTTCTCCATACTTCTCCGTAAGGTCAGGAACAGTCATTCCCTCCCACTCGCCAAAGCATATCTCTCTGAAACCATCTTCAAAATTGATCTCTAAATTCTTTTCTTCGGCAATGGGCTTTGCAGTTGCTGCCGCCCTTTTAAGCGGAGAGCAGTATATTTTATCTATATCTATGCCTTTGAATCTTTCAGCGGCAAGTCCTGCCTGTCTGTATCCTTCCTCCGAAAGCTCGATATCTGTCATACCCTGATATCTTCTTTCCGTATTCCACACGGTCTCACCGTGTCTCATCATATAAAGTCTAAGCATATCATAACTCCTTGAGATAACGTATTTCTTTATCCGTAAGATAACGCCAGCTGCCCTTTTTCAGATCTCCAAGACGTATCTCTCCCTCGGCTACCCTTCTGAGCATAGCTACCGGATGTCTTGCAGCCTGGCACATTTTTCTTACCTGACGGTTCCTTCCTTCGTGTATGGTTATATAACACCAGGAAAATCTTCCATCCACACTTATGAGCTCGATATTTGCAGGTCTTGTCTTTTGGCCGTCTATGGTTATGCCCCTTCTGAACATATTTATGGTGTTGCTGTCAGGGACACCGAAAAGTTTGGCTTCATAGACCTTATCTATCTCATTTTTTGGATGGGTGAGTTTATACACCACATCGCCGTCATTGGTAAGGATGAGCAGTCCCGATGTGTCATAGTCCAGTCTTCCAACGGGCACTACCCTCTCCTTTACGTCCTTTACCAGGTCAAGCACCGTAGGCCTTCCAAACTGATCCCTGGCCGTGGTAACATAACCCTCAGGCTTATTCAAAAGTATGTAGACCTTTTTCTTTTCAGGTTTTATGACCTTTCCCTTATAGGCAACAACATCCTTTTCAGGGTCTATCTTTGTTCCCAGCTCTTTTACAACTTCTCCGTTGACCGTTACAAAGCCGTTTTGTATAAGTTCTTCTGACTTTCTTCTGGAGGCTACTCCGCAGTCAGCCATGTATTTTTGTAATCTTTCCATTTGTATTCTCCTTAAAATAGGACAGTCTTATGCATTATATTTTAGTATATCTGATTTCCACGGATTAATCCAGTGTTTTATAAGCATTTGGGCAGTAGTTTTTACATCTTTTTTATCCACCGCCTCCTCAGTTTCAATGCCGCATACGGCTATGCTCTCTCCATCGGCTGTCTTAAATACCATCTCGCCTATTTGCTCTCCCTCATCCAGTGGAGCATCGGCTTTTTGGGGCAGTTTTATATCCACTGATAATGAACTCCTTTCCTCCTCGGTAAGGGGCACCTCCAGGCTCTCAGAGGCTATGGCTGGCACACTGTCTATATATGCTCCATTTACCCCTATGTCCGCTATATAGTCTCCGGCCTCGCATATACTATAATACTCATAATTATCAAAGCCATAGTTAAGGATGTTCTTTGTATCCGTCCATTTTCTCTCTTTTCCAAAGCTGCCCCATCCGCTTCCCAGTACCACGGATATGAGCGTCATTCCATCCCTTTCAGCTGCCCCAACAAAACAGTGTCCGGCAAGGCCAGTAAATCCGGTCTTAACGCCTAAGGCTCCATCATACTCCTTAAGGAGGCGGTCCTTATTTACCGCCGTATATGTACGCCTGTCACTTTTTATGGCCTTTTGAGGTGTGGATATTATTTCTCTGAATTCATCATTTTTGAGGGCATAGGCTGTTATGAGAGCCAGGTCATAGGCCGTTGAATGGTGGTCTCTCTTATCCAGGCCGTTTGGCGTCTCAAAATCCGTATCCAAAGCCCCAAGCTCCCTGGCTTTTTCGTCCATCATATCGCAGAATTCCTCTGTACTTCCAGCTATGTGTTCCGCTATGGCCACAGCCGCATCATTGGATGACTGGAGCATCAAGGGATAAAGCAGGTCCCCAAGCTTCACTTCTTCGCCCTCAGACAGTCCCATTTTAGTCTCTGGCTGTCTGGCAGCGTTCTGTGATACGGTGACTGTATACTCCGTCATCCCGCTCTCCAGGGCCAGTATACAGGTCATGATCTTTGTGGTGCTGGCATTTGGCAGAGGTTCTCTGCTGTTTTTCTCCCAGAGTACACGTCCGCTTTTTTCGTCCATTAAAACAGCACCTAACGCTCTCACATCAGGTGCCTTTATTTCTTCCGCAGAGGCTGTTTCCGATATGCCCATCACGCCCATCAGAACCGCAGCCGTCAGATAAATTATTCTTTTATATGATCTCACAGGCAGGACTCCCTTCCTGTTTAATTATATTTTTCCATGAATAAATTATTACTTTATCCAGAATCCGACCCTGTTTATTATCTCAGACAGTTTCAGCTTTTCGCCAAAAAGCTGCCTGAATGTCACGGTCTTTGTCTTGTCCTGCTCTCTGAGCTGGTCTATCTTTTTTTCAGCCCTCTCCGCTTCAATTAAAAGCGCTTCATACATATTCTCAAAGGCCGCAAGCCTTTCCACCGCATCATTTAATGATACATCATTTCTTATTTCATAGCCATTTTCTGTTTTTTGAGTCATTCTTTCCATAAATCCGGCTCCCCTTATTCTAAAAAGCTCATCTGCCCGTCCATCTCCGGCTCCTTTAATGCCGGAAGGTCGTCAGTATCCCTGAATCCGAAATATCTCAAAAATTCCGTTGTCGTGCCAAAAAGTATGGGTTTTCCCGGAGTATCCAGTCTTCCCGCTTCACAAACGAGCCCCTTTTCCACCAGTCGGTTAACGGCATGGTCACTGTTTACACCTCTGATGCTTTCGATATCTCCCTTTGTTATTGGCTGTTTATAGGCTATTATAGCCAGGGTCTCAAGGAGCGCCGGCGTAAGCCCCTGCTTTTCGCGGCCTTTATATATTTTCCTTATGGTCTCAAAGCAGGCCGGAGAGGTACACATCTGGTATCCTTCACCTATCTCTATTATCCTCATACCTCTGTTTTCATTGGCATATCTGGTTATGAGTGTATTTACAATGGCCTTGGTCGTGGCCTTGTCCATCTCTATCATATCTGCAAGGGCGGATAGAGAAACTTCTTCCCCAGCCACAAAAAGGGCAGCCTCAATGACCGCCTCATATTCATTCATCTTCATATTTTTCACCGCTTTCATCATCGCCGGTCATATTTTCGGCCAAAATAAATATCTCACCAAAAATATCGTCCTGTTCCACCGACACATTATGTCTCCTTATGAGCTCCAGCAGGGCAAGGAATGTAACAAGGATTTCTTCCCTTGTGGTGTCCTTTGAAAACATATCATAGAATTTTACCTTTGGGCTTACCTTCAAAACACTTTTAAGGCTCACGATCTTTTCATCCACCGTAAAATTATCATGTTTTACTGACTTAAAACCGCTCCTTACCCTGTCTACCTTTTTTTCCTTTCGTATCATAACGTCCCTGAAGGCCTTATACAGATCCTCCATGGTAAGGCCTTTTAGACATTCTTCCACGGGAAGCTCATCCCTTTTCATAAGCTCCGGTATTATGATATCCGGCTCTCTGAAAAATACATGGGAGGCTTCCTCACACCTTTTAGACAGTATCTCAGTGACGCTCTTATATTTCTTGTACTCGATGAGTTTCTGGACAAGTTCTTCTCTGGGGTCCTCTTCTTCCTCATCGGTCTGTGGTTTAGGCAGGAGCATCCTGCTCTTTATCTCAATGAGCGAAGCCGCCATTACAACGAACTCGCTCATTCCTTCCATATTTTTATTTTCTTCCCTGTTTATGAACTCAATATACTGATCTGTAAGTTCCGCAATGGGGATGTCATAAATATCTATTTCATTTTTTTCTATCAGGTGGTACAGAAGATCCAGAGGCCCGGAAAAACTGTCCAGCCTTACAGTCATATTATCCATAATCCATCAGCCTTAAAAAAATATGTTTCCTACTGCAATATAAAGTATACCTATAATGTCTCCGATAACACCGCTGAGCCCAAAGAACAGCACAAGCAGGAATATCATCTGGATGAGCTTTTCATACTGTATGAGCTTATAATAGCTGTTGGCCGGCATAAGGACCGAAAGCACCTTCACGCAGTCCATGGGCTCCACAGGTATTAAATTATATACCACGAGGCATAAACAAAAATATGATATTTTCATAAAAAACGCTGAAAGAAGATATATACCTGATGTGAGGGATGCCACAGCCATAAACACAAATGCAAAAACAAGGTTTGCCACCGTTGGCATTACCGCTGTCATAAGAACTCCCTTATTTCTGTCCTTATAGTAAAGGGCACTGGTCTCCACCGGTTTCCCCCATCCAAATCCGCAGGCAAGCATAAGTATCATTCCTATGGGTTCAAAATGTTTTATGGGGTTTATTGTGAGCCTTCCCTTTTCCTTGGGAAGCTTGTCCCCAAAGGCTGTGGAAACTGCGGCTCTTGTAAATTCATGTATCGTCACTGCCACCATAATGGCAGGTATTCCCAGTAAAAAAACTATAAGCTGATCCATAGTCGCACCTCTTTATATGGTTTATTTTTGAAATCCAGATAATAATTATATCAGAAATAACACCAGCCGTAAACAGCATGAGCATTAACGAAAGATTAACTTAATAATTGATATTATTGACTTTTTGATCCATATAAAAACACAGAAACCATATTTCAGGTTTCTGTGTCAATTACCCATCAGCTGCACCAGCTTCCCATAAGCCTTTCTATGACCGTAAGGAGGGATGCCCTCTCCACTCCTTCAGAAGTTACTATATCAGTTTCGGCTATGGTTTCTCCATCCAGGGTGTATACGGCTTTTCCTGCCAATGTGCCCTTTTCTACGGGTGCACAGAGGTCATCATATATTTCAAATGTCAGTTCCGGTTCACTGCCTCCCTTTGGCATAAGGGCCTTTATATCAGAGGCCATCTCTAAAAGCACTGTCTCATGTTCTCCACGGCTCACCTGTGCTTCTCCGGCCGGATCTCCCTGTTTAGCTCCTGTCACCACCGTATAATTGGCATATCCATAGTCCAGAAGCTTCATGGCCTCCGAAAATCTGGATTTATTATCCGGCGCCGCCATAATGACTGCTATCAGTTCCATTCCGTTTTTATCAGCTGATGCCGAAAGACAGTATTTGGCATCTCCTGTGCTTCCTGTCTTAAGTCCTGTGGCTCCGTCATACCATTTGATGAGTTTATTGGTGTTGGTGAGCCCAAATTCTGTATCACCCCTTCTGGTGCTGTGGGTTATGGTATCCTGCCAGGTAGTGGTGTACTCCTTTACCTCAGGAAAATTATGTAACAGTTCCCTTGACATGACAGCTATGTCAGCCGCCGTTGTCAGGTGTCCTTCCTCATCAAGGCCGCAGGCGTTTTTGAATGTGGTATTGTTCATTCCCAGCTCCTTTGCCTTGGAATTCATAAGCTCCACAAATCCGTCCTCGCTTCCTCCTATGTATTCCGCCATTGCTACGGCAGCATCATTTGCTGAAGCAATGGCTATACACTTTGTAAGTTCCCCCGCTGTCTGTTTTTCACCGGCCTCCAGGTATACCTGGGAGCCTCCCATGGACGCCGCATGCTCACTTACCGTCACGGTATCGTCAAAACTTATTTTCCCGTCTCTCTCGGCTTCATATATGAGAAGCAGCGTCATTATTTTGGTTATGCTGGCCGGAGGAAGTTTTTCATCACTGTTCTGCTCGTATAATACGTCTCCCCCGGATACCTCGATAAGTATGGCGCTCTCACAGCTTAAGCCAAGGTCCGTGATGTTTTCATACTGCGCGGCCTGGGCATTCAACGGTATGCAGCATAAAACAGCAGCGCATACCCCTGCCATAAATTTTTTTAGTCTCATACCCTTTTATCTCCAAAAAAGATTCTCAATATTAAACTATTCCGGCGTTTCAACAATAGAACAAGATTATAAAAGCATAAGAATAACATAATATGTTGAAAATATTTAATATGGATATTATAATAAACAGATAATTCTTACAGGAGGCCTTAAATGTGAATAAAAAGCTGTTATTAATATTAAATCCATGTTCAGGCCAGAAAAAGGCAAACAGATATATTATAAATATCATATCACTTTTTAACTCTGAAGGTTACGACTGCAGCGTTCATATAACCAGATTTGCCGGTGACGCCACAGAATATGTCAAACATAACGCGGCCGGTTTTGATCTTGTTGTATGTATAGGCGGTGACGGAACATTAAATGAGGTCATAACGGGGCTTATATCAGGAGGCCACGATATACCTATAGGATATATACCATCAGGAAGCACTAACGATCTTGCCAGCAGCCTTGGTATACCTAAAAATGTTATGCAGGCAGCAAGGAATATTTTAAAGGGAACACCCAGACCCTATGATGTTGGTAGTTTCAACGAGCGTTACTTTTCTTATGTTGCGTCTTTCGGAGCTTTTACGAAGGTATCCTATGACACTCCACAGTCTTTAAAAAATTCCTTTGGACACTTTGCCTATGTTATGGAAAGCATCAAGGAGCTTCCAGTCATAAAGCCTATCCATGCAAGGATAGAGGCCAACGGCAAAATCTACGAAGATGACTATATATTCGGCGCCATAAGCAACTCAACATCCGTAGCTGGCGTTATAAATCTTGACCCAGAAAAGGTGGATTTCTCTGACGGTATATTTGAGGTACTGCTCATAAAAAGCGTAATGACTCCTCTGGAGCTCAGCAATGTGGCCAGAGCGTTTACTCTGAAACAATACGACAATGAGACCGTTAAATTCTTTTCCGCCGGAAGTCTGAAAATAGATATTTCTCCCACGGTCAACTGGACCCTTGACGGAGAATATGAACCAGGAAGCAGCAAAATTTCCATAAACGCCATCAAACACGCCATAAGGCTTATAAAATAAGAGGTATCATATGAAATACGCTTTTGAAGAAATACCCATAAATGAGATAGAAAACATAAAAATAGGAAATGCCGAAAATTCAGAGTATGCCACGGGCTGTACAGTTATAATATGCGAAAAAGGCATGGCTGCCGGCATAGATGTCAGAGGCGGCGGACCAGCTTCCAGAGAAACTGAGCTTCTTAATCCATCGGCTTCGGCTGAGGTCATTCATGCCGTTCTTTTGAGCGGAGGAAGTGCCTTTGGTCTTGATGCCGCCGGTGGAGTGATGGAATATCTGGCTGAAAAGGGCATCGGCTTTACCGTTGGAGACATACATGTCCCCCTGGTATGCCAGTCCTGCATATTTGACCTGGCCTTTGTATCTGACAAAGTAAAACCCGATAAAGCCATGGCCAAAAAAGCCTGTGAAAACGCGGAGCTCAACTCTCCCAGCCAGGGAAACTTCGGCGCAGGCACCGGAGCCACCGTCGGCAAATTCTGTGAGCCTGAACGTATAATGAATTCCGGCCTTGGAATATACGCAGTCAAACTGGGCGATTTGAAGGTCGGTGCTGTTGTGGCTGTGAACGCCATGGGTGATGTATATGATTTTGAGACCGGACAGGAATTGGCCGGAATGAGGACTGAGGACGGCAAGGCCTTAGATAACAGTGAGGCTGCCCTCTATGAGATGTATTTAAAAGACCCACTTTATTCTGCACCCAATACAAACACCACCATAGGTGCCATAATAACGAACGCAAAATTTGATAAGGCGAAATTAAACAAGATTGCCGCCATGGCCCAGAACGGTCTTGCCCGTTCCATACGTCCTGTACATACCCTCTCCGATGGAGACACGGTTTATGCCCTTTCCTCTGGAGATGTGGCAGCTGATGTAAATGTCGTCGGAACGCTGGCATCCCACGTTATGGCAGCGGCCATAAGGAATGCGGTTTTAAACTGCGGTTCGTTCCACGGTGTTCCGGGAGCAAAAGACCTTATGTAAATACTCCTGGAAAATGTCTTTGCTATATAATTTCAACGAAAAAATTTTTTTAAAATACAAAAGCGTCTCTTTCGAGACGCTTTTTATTATTTATCCATCTTTAATTTCATATATAGCTTTTTATCATCCTCATCGTATGTGCCAAATCCGGCCTTTTCATACAGATGAACAGCTCTGCCGTTGGTTTTCCATACCTCAAGGAACAAATACTTATATCCATACTCTCTGCTAAGTTCTATTACTCTTTTCAGCAGTTCAGTACCATATCCCCTATTGCGGTATGGCTCAGCCAGTCCCATTCCCAGCCTTCCGTTTATGCCGTCTTCGGAAATGGCATCACACCAGCCCACACATCTGTCACTTTCATCATCTATGACAAACAAAGAAGGCGCTCCATCTGAGATCATATTTTTCATAAACTCAACGGTGCTTTTATAGGGAAATGGCTCACTTAATGCAAGATATATGCCTTCTCTGCATATATCTCCAAAGGTCTCCCAATAGGAGCGTATATACCTTTCCTCAGGTTTTAAAAATACAACAGACAAAGCTCATCCTCCTTTAAGGATAATCAATCGCCAAACACCTGATGTCTGAGGGCTTTACCCGTGGGAGTAGCTGCCAGTCCGCCTTCGCCCGTTTCCTTAAGGTTAACGGCCATGCTGTCGCCTACCTTCTTCATTGCCCAAATCACCTCGTCAACGGGTATGGCGCTTGTGATGCCGGCCAGGGCAAGTTCAGCCGCCGTAAAGGCATTGGCTGTACCCATGGCATTTCTCTTTATGCAGGGTATTTCCACAAGGCCAGCAACGGGGTCACATACAAGGCCCAAAATATTTTTAATTGCTATGGCACAGGCATCGGCCACCATCTGAGGTGTTCCACCGCACATTTCAACAAGAGCTCCGGCTGCCATGGCACTGGCTGAGCCGCACTCCGCCTGACATCCGCCTTCTGCTCCAGCAATACTTGCCTTATTGGCTATTACAAGTCCAAGCGCTGAAGCCGTAAAAAGACTCATCACAACGTCTTTATCAGGTATATCCTTTTCCTTCATAACGCTTATGAGCACAGCGGGAAGTATACCGCAGGAACCTGCCGTAGGAGCAGCAACTATCTTTCCCATGCAGGCGTTTGTCTCTGATACGGCAAGGGCCATGGTCATGGCCTGTCCAAAAAGATGGCCGCATATATTTTTGCCTGCGTCGACCTGCTGTTTCATTTTCCAGGCGCTTCCGCCCGTAAGTCCGCTGACTGAACGTGTATCCTCCTCAAGCCCGTCCTCCACAGATGTCTGCATTATCCTGAAAGACTTGAACATCTTCTTATACATTGCCTCTTTGCTCATCTCACAGGCTGCCGCCTGATCTGCAAGGACCAGTTCTGATATTTTCTTTTCCTGTTTTTCTGCCTCTGCCACAAGCTCGCTTATGGAATCATATTTAAACATATACTATCCTCCTTAAATCGCCTTAAGCAGTGTGGAATCAATAACATTATCCATTGCCTTTATCTCATCGTTTACATGTTCGGGCAGATCGGAGTCAAGCTCTATTATCATAACGCCTTTTCCGCCTCTGGGGTTTCTTCTCAAATCAAATCTTCCGATATTGATACCATACTTTGCAAGCACACTTGTAACATCTGAGATCATTCCAGGTATATTTTTATGGAGGACTATCATTGTCGTGAATTTACCCGTTATTTCAACAGGTGTTCCGTTTATTTTAGTTATTATAATATTTCCTCCGCCGATGGAAGCTCCCTGTACCTCCACCTTTCTTCCAGTCTCGCTGGTAAGCACCACAAAAGCCGTATTGGGATGGGAATTTTCGATCTCGCAGGTATGAAAAGAAAATTCCAGGCCTCTGTGTTCAGCTGTTTCAAAGCTGTATTTTATACCGGGGTCATCCGTATCCATTCCAAGAATACCTGCAACAATAGCTTTGTCGGTACCATGTCCTTTATACGTCTTTGCAAATGAACCGCTGAAATATATATCAGCCTTAACCGGATCTGTACCAAGGATATTAAGGGCATATCTGCCTATCCTTGCCGCTCCAGCCGTATGTGAACTTGAAGGTCCTATCATTACGGGGCCGATGATATCGAAAACATCCATTGTTTTCCCTCCCTCTGAAAAATATTATAGTATTATTATAATATTTTAACCGCAATAATTCAATAAATATAAATATTTGTATGGATAAAAGCCTTCATAAATGATATAATTACTAACTGTTAATATAACAAAGGAGGAAAACACCTTGGTATCACCCGAGATAGAAAAAAAGCTCAGCGACCTTTCGTCTGACTATATATATAACGAAGGGCTTGGAAATATAATACTGCTTGCCATATCTGCCGCTGACAGGAAGATGGGAGAAGGGGCTTCCATACCCTATGAGATCCCCGCGGAGATAGCTGACATCAGAAATAAGGCCGATAAATATATAACCGAACTGGAAGATATATTAAACGGCGACGGCGACAGGTTCAAAGCGCTGGAAGAAATAGGAGAGCTTAAGAAAAAACTGACTGGATTTTATAAAAACATATATGACTATTACTCAGAATGGAATATGCTTTCCGCTTCAGTAAATGACGAAACCGCCATTAGAAAATACAAGGAAGAACACCTTGGACTTAAAAAAGTTGAATATGATATGTTTTATACTGACTGTATAAACTTCCTTACTGGTTCTGAGAATATTTCTGAACTGAGGAAGTATACGGCACAGCTTCTCAAATGCATGCCCATGAGAATGGCCAGAGCAAAATTTTTTGATATAGTCCTCCGCTCATTGAGGGCTGCCTTTGACGGCGAGAGCGAAGACTGCATAAGAAAATCCCTTGAGGCCTTCAAAAGGGGCTGTGTACCTTCTTCTGCTGAAGGATACGGTAAAATATTCCCTGAGATAGCCCAGTGGATAGAGTCTAAAAAGGAGACAGCTCCTGCCCTTCTTGATGATGAGAAACTTGCTGCCGAATATGAGGATTTTGGTTTTATGCTGGATTCCCTTCAGAAGATAGAGGACTACTTTACGGAAATATATGACGATCTGAACTCACTTATAATCGTACTGTATTTGAACTTTACATTCGATGAGCTTACGGAACAGTCTCCCGTATATTCGGATCTTTTCCATGCCGTAGTTGATATTATGACAGGGGAAACTCCCCAGGATGAAGCAGAAGCCCTTGTTGAGACATTAAAGTCAAAACTTGAGGAAGCCTTCGAGCCCATAATCGACAAAATAAACGATATAAACGACAAGGAAATATCCCTCATCGACAAGATAGGCACCATGTCCGCTTTAAGTGAGGATACGCAAAAGAGTATTTCCGCCGAAGGATTTATCAGAGGAATATATTACAGCAATATAAATGACGAAATATTCGATTTTGACATTGACCCTGATTCTCCCACAGCCACAAAGGATTTCGCTGAGGAACAGTATGCTTCATTTATAAGCTTTATGCAGGATTATTACAAGGATCTGCCCATGCACATAAGAAAATCAAATATGCTTATGCTCCTTGGCTCCATACCCGTATCCATGGACATTCCGGATACCATGGATTATGTCAAATCCTCTGTGGAAAACTGCATAGATGTTGAACAGCGTCTTCTCATTATCGATAAGGCCGGAGAAGTGTTCATATCAAATGGATTCAGCTACCAGGGCGAGAATGACGATGATGAGTGCGGATGCCATGACCACCACCACGGACATGGCCATGACTGTGGATGCCACGACCATCATGACCACGATCACGAGTGCGGATGCCACGACCATCATGACCACGACCATCACTGTCATTGATCTAGAGAAAGGAAATCAGCTGATTAAAAATGACATATCTTATAATATCGATCGTAATACTGATAATGTTCTCGGCATATTTTTCAGCCACCGAGACAGCATTTTCTACCTATAACAAAATAAAAATGAAAAACGAAGCCATGGCAGGCAATAAAAAGGCTCAGCTGGTGCTTGACCTGTCTGAGGATTATGACAGACTGCTTTCCACGATACTTATTGGAAACAACATCGTAAACATAGCCTCGACAACTCTGGCCACCATACTTTTTACAGAGCTTCTGGGCGGAGCCACAGGACCTACCACATCCACCGTTGTTATGACGGTAGTTGTGCTTATTTTTGGTGAGATATCCCCCAAGAGCATAGCAAAGGACATGCCTGAGTCATTTTCCATGGCGACTGCTCCATTTTTAAAGCTGATATTTGTTATACTTAAGCCGCTGAACTATATGTTCACCCTTTGGAAAAAGCTGCTTACAAAAATAATCAAGATCAAAAATCCTGATATCATAACTGAGGAAGAAGTTCTCACCATGGTGGAGGAAGCCACCAATGACGGAACCTTCAATGAGCATGAGAGCGACCTCATAAGGAATGCCATCGAATTTGATGACCTTGAGGCAAGCGAAATATGCACTCCCAGAACAAATATCGTAGCAATAAAGGCCAGTGCCTCTCCGGAAGAGATAAAAAACATATTCTATCAGTACGGATATTCCAGACTGCCTGTATACCAGAAGAGCATCGACAATATCCTTGGCTTCATAAACCAGAAGGATTACTACAGATATGTGGATAACGGAATGAAAAAGCTGGAAGACATTATCAAGCCTATCCCCCTTGTTCCGCCAACCATAAACATTTCCAAACTTATGCGCAGTATGCAGCAGAGCCATTCCCAGATAGCCCTTGTTGTGGATGAATACGGCGGCACATACGGTATCGTTACCCTGGAGGATATAATAGAAGAGCTTGTAGGCGAGATATGGGACGAGTATGATAATGAGATACCAGAAATCGTCCACAGCAGCGAAAACGAATACATCGTCCTTGGAACAGCAAATCTCAATGATGTTTTCGATTACTTCGGCAAAACCTGCGATTCTGACTATGTTTCCCTTAACGGCTGGCTGTCAGAACAGCTTGAAAAGATCCCCTGTGTGAACGATACAGTCACCTATGACGGACTTGTATTCACCGTGACAAAGGCAAACTCTAGGAGAGCTCTTGAAGTAAAAATACAAAAAATAGATACTGGATCAGATGATAATAAAAAAGACTAAAAAAGACTGCCAATAAAAAACACCGCAGAAAAATTTCTGCGGTGTTTTTATATGATTTTATATCAAAGGTATCTGTCAAAATACTGCCAGAACTGTTCCTTTATCTCCATCTTTTTCTCTCTCATTTCATACTGTTTTTCCCTTAAGCTGTTTTTGAAAACAGAGCTTCTTTCAGCTATGCCGCTCTTCAAGCCGTTAAAAGGATTTTCCACGGCGATAAGTCCTACGCCCCTTTCAAAAAATCCCCATGTCTTAGCCAGCCCGTTATCAATAAATCCTGTTGTTATAGCCTCTCTGAATTTTCTTGCCTTATTAAGGGAATCGCATAATCCAGCTATGCTGCTTAAGGCATCATCGGTAAATGTGGTCTTTCTCACATATTCATGGTCATTATATTTCTCTATTACCACCCTGTATCTGTCATAGGCCTTTCTGACGCTTTCTTCCCAAGGTATATAAATTTCATTCATGGCGTTTTGGCCTATCCTGTGGGCAAGGTCTATATCAGCTATAAGTGTTTTTACAGCCTCAGCCATGGACTCAGCGTTTTCCTCTATGAGATAGCCGTTATGCCTGTCGGTTATACCCTCAGCCGCACAGCTGCCCTTTATAAGTACGCTTCCCAGTCCGCAGGCTGCCGCCTCTCTGACAACGATGCCGTTGGTATCGTATGAAGTCGGGAAAAGGAACATATCTGCCCTTGTATAGTATGCCCTGAGGATATCCCTATCCTGTATGGCTCCCACAAATATGCAGTTATCCGATAAGCCGAGCTCAGAAGCATAATCCTTTATTTCCAGAGCATCACTGCCATCGCCCACTACGACCATATGAAACTCCATGCCGCTCTCTTTGACCATCTTAAGGGCATCCAATGTTATTTTAAAGCCCTTATACCACATCATCCTTCCCACAAATAAAAATACAGGAAGGTCATCCTTTATCTCCATGCAGTCGTTAACGGCTTTCACCGCTGAATCTGAGGCTCTTCCCTTTGGAAAGTCCACACCGTTTTCCATAACGATGTAATCACCCTTATATCCAAGGGATTTAAGATTTTCTCCGGCTCCTTCGCTTACGACCCATACTTCATCACAGGCCTCTATGTTATTTACTATTACCTTTATGGACGCCTCCTGAAGGATGTTGGATTTGAGCGCCTTTCTTATATCGATATCAAACTTTGTATGATATGTAAATACTATGGGCGCATTTGCCTTCTCCCTAAGTGTCCTTGCCAGTATGGCTGACACAGCGGGACAGTGCGCATGGATTATATCCACCTTTTTGCTTTCCAGCTCGCCAAGTACTGATGGTTCAAAGGGGTATCCGGCTCTATAGCCTATTATATTAGTAGTATCAAAGCTGGCATACCTTACGACCTCAAAATCATAATTATCCGTCACACCCGGATATTTAGGCGTCGCCACCACAGCTTCACCAAGTTTGTCATTGATTATCGATGCATAGTTAAAAACCGTATTTGCAACTCCGTCTATGGTAGGCGGGAACGAATCGTTTAACAGACATACCTTAAGTTTATCGTCCATTTTTTATCTCCATTTTAATTATATCCTTATTTTTACTGCTTTTTCTATTCTAACATTAAAATATGAACAAACCGTTAATAAAGACTTAATTTTTTCATTTCTATTTTTTTCTAAACATAAAAATATACAGGGTTTTGTCTGATCTTTTGCGATTTTGTCTGATTTATGCAGAATGAAATAAACTAAAAAAATACATCAAAATTTCATAATAAAAAAGGGACCTAAAAGGTCCCTCGATTTTTGATATCACTTATTATTTTTCTCCCACAGAACAGCAAGTCCCTTAAGAAGAAGATCCGGATCATACTCCATCTCATGTCTGCAGTGGGGAACTATTACACATCCCACACCTCCGGTGGCTATTATCCTTGTTTTATATCCCAGCTCATCAAATACCCTGTCAGCTATTCCGTCCATCATAGCAGCATTGCCATATACTATACCGCTCTTCATGGACTGTACTGTATTCTTGGCGATTATGTTCTGGGGCTCTGAAAGCTCTATCCTGGGAAGCTTTGAACAGCACTCGGAAAGGGCGTTCATGGATATACATACTCCCGGAGCTATTATGCTTCCGATATAGCTTCCATTTTTGTCGATGATTGAACAGGTGGACGCTGTTCCCATATCAAAGATTATAAGAGGGGGCTCATACTTTGCAAGTGCAGCCACAGCATCGACGAGCATGTCCTCTCCTACCTTCTCGGGATTGTCCATCTCGATATTTATTCCTATGTTATTTTTATCAACTACGATGGCGTCTCTGCCCGTAAGGCTCTTTACAGCCTTCTCAGCCCTTCCCGTAACAAATGGAACGACTGATGAGATTATACCGCCTTCAGGTCTGGGAGCGTCGTGAAGTTTTAATATGAAATCTATCTGTGAGGCTATCTGGTCAGCCGATGTTTTTTCATCGGTCTTCATCCTTCCGGTAAAAAGCACCTCTCCATTCTCGATCCCGCCGACAACTATATTCGTATTTCCAATATCCAGTGCAAGTATCATTTTGTCTCCTCCAGTGTCTTAATCGCATTAAGTATCTCATCAGCAGCCTCAAGTTTTGTCATAACAGGATAAGCTGTAGCATCATCCTTTGTTATGATTGTTATTATATTTGTGTCCGTTCCAAAACCTGCCTGATCGCTCTTAATGCTGTTTGCAACTATCATATCAGCATTTTTCTTATGGAGCTTTTTAACAGAGTTTTCCATAAGGTTCTGTGTCTCCATGGAAAATCCGCATAGTATCTGGCCGGGCCTTTTATGTTCTCCAAGATACTGAAGGATGTCTCTTGTCCTTTCAAGCTGTATGGCGTTCATTCCCGCTTCCTTTTTGATCTTTTCATCGCTTACGTTTACCGGGCGGTAGTCAGCCACAGCAGCAGCCTTTATGATTATGTCAGCAGTTTCAGCCGCCTTTGTAACGGCGTTGAACATATCTTCTGCGCTTTCGATATCGACCACCTTTACACCCTTGGGCGGTGCTATGGAAACGGGTCCGCTTATAAGGGTAACATCCGCGCCTCTTAAGGCAGCTCTTTCAGCTATGGCATATCCCATTTTCCCCGTTGAATGATTGGTAATAAACCTTACGGGGTCAAGGGCTTCCCTGGTGGGTCCGGCTGTGATGACGATCTTCTTTCCTTCCAGGTCTTTCTTTGCCAGGGCCATAACTATGCTCTCCACAAGTGTATTTACATCAGCCAGTTTTCCTTCTCCCACATCTCCGCAGGCAAGTCTTCCGCTGGCAGGTGATACGAATTCATATCCGAACTGTTTAAGTGTCTCTATATTTCTCTGGACGATGGGATTTTGATACATATGTGTATTCATAGCCGGAGCTATTATCCTTTTGCAGTCGGCAGCCATTATGGTGGTGCTCAGCATATCATCGGCAATGCCTGAAGCTATTTTTCCGATAATATTTGCAGAAGCAGGAGCGACCATAAATACATCTGCTTTCCTTGCAAGAGAAATATGTTTTATATCAAATTCAAAATTTCTGTCAAAAGTATCTACGATACATTTATTTTTAGTTAAAGATTCAAAAGTAATGGGATTTATAAAATTGCAGGCATTCTTTGTCATAATAACGTGAACGTCAGCATGCATCTTTACAAGTGAGCTTGCCACATCAGCCATTTTATATGCCGCAATACTTCCGGTAACTCCGATAACTACAGTTTTGCCTTTAAGCATTTGTTGTTTCCCCCTGACACAATGAAAATATATAGTGCTAAAATTTGTCAGCAAATATTGGTCTCTCAGCAGGAAAATACCGCAGCAAACTCAAAAATATAAGAAAATTTACAGGGCCGCTTAAAAAACGGCATAAACAGGAATCCCACGGCCGCGCCGCAGGCCATACAAAAAATAAGTTCGATCTAAAGTCACATTTCCCATAAAATCAAGCTTCAAGGGATATATGCTTTTCCGATTTATATGCTTTATATGAAGATAAAACGGTATAGTTTCTGCGAGAATACCACCCACAGCGAAGTATAACAAATTTATCTTATATTGTAAATAACCATAACAAACATTTAACATATTTTTTTATATTTAATGTTCTTATATGAATACCATTGTATAATTGCGTTCATTTATTGCCATTATTTTTTAGTGATAATATATTATTTGACAATAGCCCTGTGGATAAATGATTAATAATATTAAAATTTATACAGTTTAACTATTTTGACAGATATTTAGGCATATAACATAGATTTCATACATTTTTTAATAGTTTAACAAAAAAGCATTCCTCAACGGAATGCTTCCTTATATTCGTCATTATAACAGTCTTGGATTGAGATAAACTCCCGCAGCCTCAAATTTTCCGGCCATTCCTCCATATACCTGCGAAACAGCCTCCTTTACCCTTTCAGCCTCCGTATGCTTAATGGTTATCATCCATCTATACTCATCCCTGACCTTTGATACGATCTGTGGTACTGGACCAAGTATTTTAACGTCATATTTTCTCAGTTCATCAGCGGCATTATGTGCAGCCTCAATGACGCTCCTCTCATCCTTTCCCGTAAACTCGAGGACCGCATATTCCACACAGGGAGGATATCCCATATTTTTTCTGTATTCTATCTCGTTTTTATAAAACTCCCGCCAGTTTCCATCAGCTGCTGCGACCACTGCCGGATTGTCTGGAGCATAGGTCTGGACAATGACATTTCCTCTGACCTTCCCCCTTCCGGCTCTTCCGGCCACCTGGGTTATGAGCTGGTAAGTCCTTTCTGAAGCGTCATACTCACCGGTATTGAGGGACATATCCGCAGCGATCACACCCACAAGGGATACATTCTCAAAGTCATGTCCCTTAGCTATCATCTGAGTGCCAACAAGTATATCCGCTCCGTGGTCTCCAAATTTTTTAAGTATATCTATATAGCCGTTTTTTCCGGTGACCGTATCTGAGTCCATCCTTATCACCGACGCACTAGGGAAATACTTCTTTATCTCATCCTCTACCTTCTGGGTGCCTGTGCCGAAATACCTTATCCTTTTTGAGCCGCATACCGGGCAGGTCTCCGGCTTATCTATGGTATCACCGCAGTAATGGCACACAAGTTTATTATCCGAGGCATGATATTTATAGGACACATCGCAGTGGCCGCATTTCATAACATATCCGCAGTCTCTGCATGATACAAATGTGGAATACCCTCTCCTGTTTATGAAAAGCATTATCTGGCGGCCGTTTTCAAGACATTCCTTCATTTTGGAATATAACGGACGGCTGAATATGCTCCTGTTGCCCTCCTCCAGTTCCTTTCTCATATCAACTATGGATACTTCCGGCTCCATACTGCCTTCCCTGGCTCTGTTTCTCAAGGAGCTGTATCTTATCTCATCCCTGGACGCCCTGTACATAGCCCTTACTGATGGCGTCGCGCTTCCCATAACAAGGGACGCTCCCGTTATCTCACAGAGCTTTTCCGCCGTTTCCACGGCATCATAGTCAGGAGCTGTTTCCGATATGTAGCTTTTTTCATGCTCCTCATCCACAATGACTGCTCCCAGATTATCAAAGGGAGTGAACAGTGCTGACCTGGGGCCGATAACAACGGATATCTGTCCGTCCTTTGCCCTTTTCCAGCAGTTGAACCTTTCCCTTCTGTTCATCCTGCTGTGGGTGACAGCGGCCGTCTGGCCGAATCTTTTCATAAACCTGCCCGTCATAAGTGGAGTAAGGGATATTTCAGGCACAAGGACAATGGCCTGCTTTCCCTCGGACAGTATTTTTTCTATTATCCTTATATAGACCTCAGTTTTTCCGCTGCCGGTCACTCCATGGATAAGAAGAGGCCTGTTTTTGCTCTTTCTCTCGTCTTCCCATATATCAAGTACATTTTCCTGTTCTCTATTTAAGACTATGGGATCGGTATTATCCTCCAGACAGCCGCTGTAGGCCTTAGTGAGCTCCTGTTTGTCATATACTTCCACACAGCCATCTTTTTTGAGGGCGTTTATGGCATATTCCGCTCCCTTTATGGCTGCCTTGAGCTCAGAAAGCTTCACATCTCCGTTTTCTGCCAGATAATTTATGACCTCGGCTCTTTTATGCTTCTTTTTGTTTCCATCATAGACACCCAGATAATTCATAAAATTTTCAGCCGGCCTTACATACTTTACATTGACATAATAGTCTGTCCTGTCCTTTATGCCGCCGGGCATAATGGTCTTAAGACAAGCAGAAAGAGTGCAGAAATACCTTTCCTTCATCCATTTGGCAAGTTCCAGCATTTCATCGGAAAATACGGCGAATTCGTCGGGGATCTCCTTAATATATTTCAGCTTGTCCGCCTCAACTTCGCTCTCGCTGCTGAGCCCCACAACATAGCCTTCACTGATCTTTTCTCCCCTGCCAAAGGGCACCCTTACCCTCATTCCTGTTTTTATCTTTTTTTCAAACTCTTCAGGCACACCGTAGTCAAAGACCCTGTCTATACTTGTATGGGATATGCTGAGTATCACCTGCGCAAACATAAAAACACCTCAGTATCAAAAAAGGCGCGCCAAGAATCGTCCGGCACGCCATATTCCTTTAATCGTCGATCATGATTTATACTGGCTTAAATTTATTCCTCATCGCCATAATTGTCAAGGCTTATTTCAGAAAGCTCATGTTTTTCGTTTTCTTCTTCAGCCTTAGCCTCTTCCTCATCGGGATTATGGCTTATGATCTTAATCTTTGAGTTATAAAGCTCATTTACAGCAATGGAGACCGGTTTGTCTACCTTTACATTGTCAACAAGAGGCTGGCTTCCGTCAACGAGCTGTCTTGCTCTTTTTGCAGCAGCAATTATTATTGTATATCTGCTGAGCATTGAATCATCAAGGCTCTCCTGTCTGCTTAAAACATCGATAAGTTCTGTGTATGAAGG
>JABLTR010067365.1_pt1 | contig 20095 bp, 12 predicted proteins | sample 7160071 | NCBI WGS metagenome assembly JABLTR01 (sample SAMN14651230, study PRJNA627086) | human gut metagenome | isolation source: feces | host: Homo sapiens | reverse complement strand
CGTTCCCTTGCTCCTCCTCTTCCCGGCGAACCCGCTTCGCTGGGCTTCGCCGGGAGCAACGAGGGATTGGGCAAAACGCCGCCGGGGACGGCTCCAGAGGAGCACCGTTCCGGTGCGCCTAGTCGCCCACCCTATCCCCTCTGTCGCTATGCGACATCTCCCCCTGACAGGGGGAGTCGGCCCCGGCCCCCTAATACGGGGGTTACCCCTTGAAGTGAGCAGAACATTTCCGGCGCGCAAAATCAGGAGTGCTTGAGCGCAGTTCCGTCCGGCCCCACTGGGGGCCTGAGCGGGAAGAAAATTGGATCTGGTGCGGTTCCGCTTCTGCGCCTGCCGCCTCCGAACCAACGTGCCCGGTCCGTTTTCCGCCGTAGGGGCGGCCTTTGGCCGCCCGCAAGCCTTCCCCTTTAGGGGAAGGTGCCGAGCAAAGCGAGGCGGATGAGGTCCGTAGGGACGGCACACCGGGCCGCCCGCAAGCCTTCTCCCCGTCGGAAAAAGGGGGAGGGGGCACGGCCGAAGGTCAGACGGATGAGGGTGGGCCCTGAAACCACAAAAACTCTCAACAGGCCGTGAAAGTATCCGGCGCTCCGCTCACAAAACGCGCTTCAATTCCTCCGCCGCCTCCTGAATATGCCCAAAGAGCTGGTCGGGGATACGGGGCAGCAGCTCGGTCTCCACCCCGGCGGGGGTGCAGCGGTTCTTGACCCCCATGAAGATGCCGTCCAGGAACACCGACCCGCAGTGCCACTCTCCCCGGAGGGTGAGCAGGATGGACAGAGCCCCGGAGGACAGGGCGGGGGCCACGTAGGGCTTGAAGCCCAGCTCCCGCATCCACAGATTGGCGGTGACGGTCTTCTGGGTCAGCTCCTGAGAGACGGCCTCGTCGTAGTGGTCGATGGAGTTGGCGATCCACAGACCCGTTCCGTGGGGGCCGAAGGAGCGCCCCTCGGTGAGGAAGGAGGACAGCTTCTCGTCCCGCTTGGCGTAGTAGGCCGCCCGGGCGTTCATCACCCCCAGGCCGAAGCCCTGGACCTGCTCGGGCCGCAGGCCCCTGCCGTCCCAATTTCCGTTCTCGTCCTTGTTGCTCTCCAGATAGGCGGTCTTGGCCAGGGGGTCCACCGGGTCGGACACGGCGCACCACAGGCCCTGGAAATGGGCCGCCCGGGCCATTTTGGCGTACTGCTTCACAATGGCGGCGTTGGTCTCAAACTGGGCCATGCGCACGTCCTTCACCTTGGAGCCCACCGGGGGGATACCCCGGGAGGCCACGAACACGAATACGTCGCAGTCAAAGAGTTTTTCCGCCGGGACCACCTCCACGTCCGGGAAGGCGTTGTAGTCCCAGGGCAGGTTGATCTGCCCCATTTCAAACTCCCACCGGGCGGTGACCTGGTCGCTTACGTCGCAGATGCCGATGGAGGAGAGCACATCGCCCCCCAGCAGCTTCAGCCCGGTGAGCAGGGTGGACCCCACGTCCCCGATGGCCAGGATATTCAGCCGCTTTTTCCCGGTGCTGGGGGCGGCGGACAGAACGGACTCCCAGCCCGCCCGGCCGGTGTTCACTGCGGTGAGCTGCCCCGCCTCCAGGGCGGCGGACAGGGGGCCGTCCAGAGGGAACTCCGGCAGGCGGGAGGCGTCCAGCACCTCCAGGCCGTGGGGGGCCTTCAGCTGGCCCGGGTGGTTCACCTTGAAGGAGCCCCGGCCCAGCACCGGGTCGCCCTCCACCAGGTAATAGATGGGGGCGCCGGGGGTGGGCTCTCTCTGGGCGTAGGGCAGGTCTCCCCGCTGAGAGGCCAGGATTTTTTTGTCCTTTTCGTAATAATAGAACATATTATAACACCTCGTTGTGCTTTCATTGCCGAATCATCTGGAGATTGTGTTTGTTCACGGGGGAGGGATTTCGCCGCCCCGGCGGCGAGCTTCTTTCTGGATGCCCAGAAAGAAGCCAAAGAGGCACCAGGGATAAGCGCAATCGGCAGGCGCGTCTGCGCCGCCCCTGCCTCCATGACGCTTACCCCTGGACCCCATTTTACGAGGGCCGCCAATTAGGCTGCCTTGGCAGTCAACGCAAAGGCGCGGGTGGACAGGGGATTGGTTTCCGGTCTATCACCGCTGCCGCTGGGCGTCCGGTAACCTTTGGATGTTTCGTCTATCGGTGGAGAGCGCGCCTTTTGGGCGGGTGGGGCTCAAGTGCGGCTCAGAGGAACGGCGGGAGGGGCAAGCCCCTCCCCTACGGGGGTTCAAGAAAGCCTTCCGTTTTTGCGTAGGGGAGCCCCTTGGGGCTCCCGCCAGGATTCGCACCGGGAGCGTTGGTTCGGCAAAGTCAGGCGCGGTTGTAGAACCGCACCGGCCTCAATTTTCCGCACAGCCAGGGCCCGGTGGCCCGGCGGCGTTTTGGTGACTTTGCCGCCGTGGGCAAAGTCACTCGCCGCCCGCAGGAGGCGAAACCTTCCTGCAAGAAACGAAACTGCTCTATCATCGCCCCCTCATCCGTCTGGCCTGACGGCCAGCCACCTTCCCCCCTAGGGGGAAGGCTTTTGGGGGGAGTCCCCTCATCCGGCCCCTTCGGGGGCACCTTCTCCCCAGGGGGGAAAGCTTTGGAGTGCCCCTCACCCGCAGCTTTGAAAGAAACGGCGGCGAAATCTCCCGCAGGCTCAAAGTGCGGAATGGGTCCGCATCAGCTGCTCCAGGTCGTTCTCCAGGTACACCGACGCGGCCAGGGTGGGATCATAGGCCAGGCAGGTGCCCTTGTCGGGACACAGGGGCAGGATGATGGCCTCGGGCAGGCGGCTGAGGGTCAGGTTCCGGCCGTACAGGGCCCGGTACTCCTGCTCCAGGGTGAAGATCACGTCCCGGGCGGACTCCAAGCAGACCCGGGAGAGCTCGAACACCGCCTCCTCGCTGCACTCACCCCGGAAGGAGGGGGAGGCGTAGGGGAGGATGTGGTTGATGCCGGGCAGCAGGCCGGGCACCGGCGGCGCGGACCGCCGGACGGTGTTGCCCCCGATGAAGGGGTACAGGGTGGACTCCACGAACCACTCCCGCAGCCGGGGCAGGTAGTACACCGCGTCCACCGGCCGCCCCTGGGCGTCCATCAGGTCCCGGCCGTGGCCGGACAGCAGGCCCACCAGCACCATGCGGATGTCCACATTCTCCTCCCGGAGGATGGGGTCCAGGGCCTGGATGCGGAAGCCGGGGTGCATGATGTCGTCCACCAGGATGACCGGCCGGTTGAAGGACTTGATCATCCGGATCTGGCTGGGGATGGGGGAGTAGTTGGGGAAGGCCTCCATGGAGCTCTCGGACAGGTCGGGGGTGAACACCTTGTCGGTGTGGATGGTCTTGGTCACCGTGTTGGGGACGATCTTGCCCCGGAGCATTTTCCCATAAGGGACGCACATATTTTTCCCCAATTTCCGGGGGGTGGTGGGGACGGAGGGCACCTCGTTGTAATTGGTAATCATCTCCAGCAGCCGCTGGTGGATGATATCCGAGGACAGGGTGAGCACCAGGAAGCGGGGGTACAGCTTGGTGAGGGCCAGCTGGAGCCGCTTGTGGCCCCGCTGAATGGCGGCGAGCACCTTGGGGTTGCGGCACAGGGGCTCCTGAATGGTGGTCTCCAGGTTCTGGATGAGCACGGTGGGGGCGCTCATGTCCACCTCCCACAGGTTGAAGTCCGTCTCCCGGTGGAGGAAGCCCTGGCGGGCCAGCACGTCGGAGAGGACCTCATCCGGGGGCGCGCCGTAGGGGCGGTACACCCCGTAAATGCAGTCGTCGGTGAGGGCCTGGGCCAGCACCTCGGTGAACAGCAGGTGCAGATAGTCCCGCAGGGGGTCGGAGGTGTCCGCCGCCGCCGCGGTGATGAGCAGGGTGGTTCCCGCCGAGCGCAGGCGGATGCGGTTGGCCAGCCCGGTGTCCCGCAGGGCGCCGAAGAGCTGGGTGGCGGACAGGTAGCGGAAGCTCACAAAGCCCAGCAGCTTGCCCTCCTGGCTGGAGCGCAGCAGCACGATCCAGTCCCGGCCCTGGCGGATGCCGGTGCGGATGGCCTCCCGGTCGGGACGGCCGGCGGTCAGGTCCTCCACCAGCCGCTGGTCGGGCTGGTCGATCCACTGGAAGGTGAGGGTGGTGGGGTTCACCATGGGCTTGTCCTGGCTGTCCCGGAGGTACAGGCCGTTTTGATAGATGAAGTCCTGAATCACCGGGTCGATCAGGTTGGAGATGTCCCGGTTCAGGTCCACATTCTCCCGGATGCGGGTGGAGCTGATGTCCTCCAGATGGGGGGGCAGCTGGAGCTGGATGACCTTGCCGGTGATGGGCAGGTCGTCGGGGAGGGGGGCCTCCCCCGCCCGGCGGAAGATGATGTGATTCATGGAGTGGATGGACCAGTCCCGGGGCGGGTCCTGATAGGAGGAGGCGTGGGCCACCACGTCGCTGCCCGCCACCAGGTACACCTCCTGATAGGGGAACAGCTCCCGCAGGCGTTTGAGATCTGCGGGGTTGGCGATGTTCACCGGGATCTCGTCGGGGAACAGGTGCACATGGAAGTCCCCGGCGATGGACAGGTTGACGATCTGCCGGCGGACCAGGTGGGGCTGGGCCTTCTTGGACCAGGAGAACTCGTCCACCGCCAGATAGACCTCAAAGCCCAGGTCCCGGATGGCGTGGACGATGCCCTTGTGGGACAGGGTGAAGGGGTCGAAGGTGCCGGGGAAGAAGGCGATCTTCTGGGGCCGCAGGAAGGAGAAGGGGCCGTGGTCCAGCCGCCACAGGGAGATGAACCGGTTGATGTCGGCCAGGGCGGCCGCCCGGTAGAAGAAGGTCATGGTGTCGTCCTGGACGGCGGCCTCCTCCACCAGGAACAGGAGCTTGCGGTAGCTCAGGGCGAACAGGTGGGCCTTCTCCTCCATGGGGAGGATGTTGCTCTCAAAGAGCAGGTTGCCGGTGACCAGCAGGGCCTCCTGACGCACGGCGGGGCGGTAGTGGGCCAGCCCCTGGAGGAGGAGGCCCAGCAGCTCCTGCCGCCGGTCCTCATAGCTCTGGCTGGACTGGGAGAACCGCTCCCGGTAGGCGGGGTAGTGCTGGAGGAGCACACCGATGGTGTTCAGAGCCCCGGACACCGCCGAGTCGTTGGGGGAGCCCAGCAGGGTCTTCAGCCACAGCACCTGCTCGTCCAGCTCGCTGGGGTACAGGTACAGGGCGGCCTGGCCCAGGTACTGGGGGATGTACTTGGAGATCTCGTACTGTCCCATCTCCAGGCCCTTGCCCAGCTCCACCACCACCTCGTTGCGCTGGTCCCGGCGCAGCAGGGGCAGGATGCGCACCAGGGCGGCGCCGGCGTCGTGGCGGACCACCACCCGCTCGGACACCTTGATCAGGTTGGAGAAGTGGGTGCAGATGTGGAGGATGTGCTCCATCATGCCGTGCTCCACCTGGTCCCGGAGGAGCTCCACGCCCACCGACTTCACCCCCCAGTGGGTGGCGTTTTTCAGGTTGTCCAGAAACACCTCGCTGGTGATGTCCTGGTCGTAGAGGACGTGCTTGTGGTAGCTCACGTCCTCCCCGGCCCGGAGGAGGATGCGGTACTGGAGGAAGGTGATGGTCAGGCTGCTGGGGGGGACGGAACGGGCCAGCTCCACAATCCGCTTGAGCTGGGGGTCGTCCCGCCGGAGGGAGCGCTCCGCCGAGCGCAGGAACTGGAGGGCGGCGGTCTCCATCCGGGGGTTCCGGGACTGGGCCCAGTGGCCGGCAAACTCGATGACCCGGCCCCGCATCTCGGGCGTAAAATACTGGGCGGGCAGGTACCGGGCCGCGTCCAGCAGGGTGAAGGCGGTGTCCTCGTCCTTGTCCTCCGGCCGGTCGAAGTAGCGCAGGAGGGCCCCCACAAAGCGGGGGATGTCCGCCGGGCGGGCGTTCTCCAGCATGGCGTCCACCACCAGCTTCAGAGTGTAGCTGATGTGGCTGCGCTGCTGCTGGGTGGTCTTGTGGTCGGGGTAGATGATCATGTCCAGGTACTGCTCCCACAGGGTGAAGGGCACCTCCGCCGCCGGGTCGCTCTTCACGTCGTCGGGGAGCTCCTTGCGGTAGACCAGGTGGAACAGGGCGATGATCCGGCCGATGAGGTAGGCCGCCTGGCGGCGGATGTCACCCTCCCGGTGGACCAGCAGCTCATAGAGGAAGGAGAGGGCCTGGGTCTTCTGGCGCACCGACAGGTAGGTGAAGTACTCCTGGAAGACGTTCAGATAGGCCCGCAGCTGCTTCCAGTCCTTGGTGGAGCGGGCGGCCTCGATGATGTTGCCGAACTTGCGCTCGTTGGAGAGCATGTGCATCATGCGGATGTTGTGTCCCACCGACAGGAGGACAAGGCCCTCCACCGTCTCGTCGGGGCCCATGAGGGCGGGGTCCTTGTGGGGAGCGGGAGTGCCCGGCCGGCCGGTCAGGTCCACGTCCACCCCCAGGGAGCGCATATAGTCCTCAAAGTCGTGGAGCTTGCCGTAGACGAACTCGTACCGGCGGCGCTTGCTGCTGTCCACGTTGTCCAGCTTGGACAGAATGACCTGGAAGGACTGGTCCAGGGGATAGAGGACGGTGATCTCCTGTCCCTTCTCGTCCCGGTCCTGCTTGGAGCGGAAGTCGGCGTAGATGAGGCACAGGGACTCCACCGACAGGGACTCCAGCTCCAGGTCCCAGGTGGAGTGGTTGGCCGCGATGTGGCTGATATTGCCCATGTTCCGCTCCAGCAGCCACTGGTCGGTGTAGTAGTAGTGGAGGTAGGGCACCCGCTCCCCGGGGCGGCAGCCGTACTTGCCGATGTCGTGGGCGGCGGCGGCCCCAGAGATGAGGGCCAGGTCGATGTCCACCCCGGCGGCCTGGAGCCCCCGGGCGGCGGTCATGGCGATGTAGTGGACCCCGGCGATATGGCCCAGCGTGCGGAAGGGGGTGACCTCCTGGCCCAGGCGCATGAGCTCGTAGACATACTCGGTGCGGAAGTGGCGGAGGAAGCGCTCATACTCCCGGCCGCAGTCGCAGCTCTCGTACTCCTGGGGGGTGAGGAACTGGAAGTCCACCAGGGGGTCGAAGGGCATGACCGCCCGCTCCTGATCCAGAAGCACCTGGAGGACGGTGAGATAAAACCGGGCGCCGTCCTCATACTCCGCCGCGTCGGGGGCAAAGTTCCCCTCCGGATACAGGATAGAGCGCACATACCGGTAGCAGAAGGCCAGCCAGCCCTCCTCGGGCACCGGGGAGAGCTTGGGCAGGATGGGGGTGCACACCTCCAGCACCTCCCCGCACTCCAGACGGCGGCGGATGGGCAGCAGCTGGGAGAGCTCCTCCGCCCAGCCGGGGGTGCGCAGCAGCTCCAGGGCGGCCTTTCGGTCCTTGGCGAAGGGGAGCTTCTGCTCCGCCAGGGCGTCGGCCACCAGAGCGGTGATGGTTCGGATCTGCTTTTCATGCATGGCTCGGTCCCGCCTTTCTTGTCGCGCTGAAACAAAATCTCACGTTTAGTCTAGCACAAAAGCTGGAAATTGAAAAGCGGGAAAAGAGGGGAGGGGTTATTCCCCCCATTCCTCTCCAGAAGGTCGGTTTCCGCCGCAGGGGCGGCCCCATGTGGCCGCCCGCCTAAGCCTTCCCCCTGGGGCAAAGGTGGCCCCAGAGGGGCCGGATGAGGGCCCCCAAAAAAGCCTTCCTCTCGGGGGCCGACTCCCCTTATCAAGGGGAGATGTCGCGAAGCGACAGAGGGGATAGGGAAAGGTGGCACGGCGAAGCCGTGACGGATGAGGGGGCGATGACAGAGCGGTTTCGTTTCTTGCAGGGGGGATTTCGCCGCCTGCGGGCGGCAGGGGAGTTCCGCCCTGCGGGGCGGGTTTCTTTCTGGACGCCCAGAAAGAAACCAAAGAGGCGCCAGGGCGCGGCTCAGGATGAGCGCTTCGCGCTCATATTCGCCCACCCTACCCCCTCTGGCCCTTCGGGCCATCTCCCCCTGACAGGGGGAGTCGGCCCTGGACCCCATTTTACGGAGGTTACCCCTTGAAGTGGGCAGGACATTTCCGGCGCGCAAAATCAGGAGTGCTTGGGTGCGGTTCCTTCCGGGCCACTGGGCCCTGGGTTTGTGGAAAATTGGAGTTGGTGCGGTTCCGCTTTTGCGCCTGCCGTTTCCGAACCAACGTCCCGAGGCTGTTTTCCGCCGTAGGGGCGCACACTGTGCGCCCGCGGGCCGGTCTGGGACCGGCCCCTACGCAGAGACAGACGCGTTTCCCAATACTCCGCAGGGGCGGGTGTCCTCACCCGCCCGCCGCAGGCAGCGATCCTCCTGTAGGGGCGGCTATCAGCCGCCCGAAACGGCCCGATGGGGACATCGGGCCCTACAAAAGAGCAAACACGTTTTCAGGTACGCCGCAGGAACAGCCCCATGCGCCTGCCCGTCCCAGAAGATCTGTCATGTAGGGCGGGGGTGTGTCCCCGCCGCCCCGTGGGGGTGCGCCGGGCCCGAAAATTGGTTAAGAATTTTTGAATATCGCCCCGCCCCTCTTGCCGAACGGCGGCGGATTGGCTATACTGGGACCGTATCATCTCATTTTTTGGAGAGGAGGGAGCCGGCCTTGGTCGATTCCCGTACAAGAGAGGAGTCACGCGCCTACCGCCGCTCCGGCCTGCTGCACCCGGCGCAGGCCGAAGCGCCGCCGCGGCATCCTGTTCAAGCTGTACATATTTCTGGTGATCTGTTCCGCCATCGTGGTGGGACTTTATATCGCCCACGAGCTGCTGGTGCAGCCTCCCACCATCCCCCAGTCGGAGACGACGGCCCCGGACACGGGGGATACGGCCCTCCCTGTAGCGGACCCGGAGGACCCCAACGCCCTGGTGCGCCGGGACGGGGTGTATAACTTCGTCCTTCTGGGCAAGGATGTGGACAGCAGCAACACCGACACCATCATCCTGGTGAGCTTTGACACGGCCCAGGGAAAGATCGGCATGATCTCCATTCCCCGGGACACGGCGGTGAACCGCACCTGGACCACCCAGACGGCCAAGCTCAACTACGCCTACCACAACGGCGGAGCCGACGTGCTCATAGACGAGATCCAGCAGACCTTCGGGGTGCCGGTAGACTACTACATCCATGTGGACTTGAAGGGCTTCATCGCCCTGGTGGACGAGCTGGGGGGCGTGGACATTGAGATCCCCCTGGACATGAACTACGACGACCCGGTCCAGGGTCTGCACATCCACTTCAGCGCCGGCTATCAGCACCTGGACGGCCAGGAGACCATGGAGGCGGTGCGCTACCGCCACGACAACGAGAGCAGCCCCAACTACAAAGCGAACCAGTGGTACTCCGACGTGCAGCGGGGCGAGTTCCAGCGGGAGGTGCTCATCACCCTGGCCAAGAAGGTGATCTCCTGGAACTCCCTGACCAAGGTGACTTCCTTCCTGGACATCTTCAACTCCTATGTGGAGACCAACCTGTCCCTCACCGACATGGCCTACTTTGCCGAGCAGGCCATGAAGCTGGACCTGTCCACCGCCGTTCAGCAGGGCAGCCTCACCGGGCGGGGAGACGGTGTGCTCAAAGGCTATAAGTGGGGGGGAACCACCAACTACATCTACCAGGCGGAGGATATTCTGCCCACTCTGAACGCCCTGGTCAACCCCTACACCCGGGACCTGACGGAGGACGACCTGGACCTGCCGGTGGCCGTCCGGTACACCCAGTCCAGCTGATAGACATGCCAGACCCGCTGACAGAGCATAATAGGAGAAGCCCCTGTCCGAAGTATGAGCTTCGGACAGGGGCTTTGTATTGAAACCTGGGAGGCTGTGAGAGGTCACTCCTGGGGCGGGGCCAGCCGGGTCCCGCACTTGGTGCAGAATGCCGCGCCCTCCATCACCGGGGCGCCGCAACTGGGGCACACCGGGCCGCCGGCCTCCTCCCGACGGGGCAGCTCAGGCAGGGCGGCGCTGCACTTGCAGCAGAAGCTGGCGTCGCTGGGGTTTTCATAGCCGCAGCTGGGGCACACCTTGATCTGACGGATTCGCTGGACGTCCGCCCGGATCTGCTCCAGCTCCTGGTTGGCGGCGTCGATCTCCCCGCACAGACTAGCCAGGGCCTCCTCGGGCTGCTCCCGGTGGAGGGCGTAATACTGCTCCCCCACCTTGGCATACAGCTCCTGGATGGCCTTGTTCAGCTCCCCCGTGCGCATGTTGAGCTTGGTGATGTCGGCCAGGTCGTTGGCCTTCTGCATGGTCTTCTGTCCCGTCTTGGACAGCTTCGCGCCCAGATCGTCGAAAAATGCCATGTTGATCGCTCCTTTTCTCTCTCTCGCGGGCACAGCCCCGGCCTATGCCGCCTGGGCTGCACAGCCTGCGGTGGGTCTGACTTCGCGCGTGCACGGCCGCGGCGGAAAACCTGGCACGCGGATGCGGCGGAAGCTCCGGCGGAATACCGCTGCGGCCCGTCCAGGCACAGACGCCGTTTCCGGTGGAGAGATGCGCCGCTTCTCAGGTCCACTTTACACGATTTGGGTGGAAAATACAATATGCCCGCTGCATAGCATGGGCGCCGGTTTTGGTGAGCCCGCCCGGGGAGGCAGAACAACGCCGGACCGGTTCCTCTGGGGAGGGCCGGTCCGGCGTTTTCTCTGATTCGTTATCTCTTATCCAATGACCCGCTTGGCGATATCCACGCTCTCCTTGGCGTCCTTGGCGTAGAAGTCCGCGTGGATCTCCTGGGCATAGTCCGGGGTGAGCACCGCGCCCCCCACCATGATCTTGCAGGGGAGGCTGGCCGAGTGGAGCTGGGCGATGGTCTCCGCCATGCTCTTCAGGGTGGTGGTCATCAGGGCGGACAGGCCCACCAGGGGGGCCTCATATTTCCGGGCGGCCTCCACCACGGCGGCGGGGTCCACATCCCGGCCCAGATCGATCACCGTGTAGCCGTAGTTCTCCAACAGCACTTTCACGATGTTCTTGCCGATGTCGTGGATGTCCCCCTTGACGGTGGCCAGCACCACGGTGCCCCGGCTCACCGTCCCCCCGTCCTTCTGGGCCAGGGTGTCCCGGATCACCTCAAAGGCGGCCTGGGCGGCCCCGGCGGACTGGATGAGCTGGGGGAGGAAGACCTTGTTCTGCTCAAAGTCGGCCCCCACCCGGTCCAGGGCGGGGATGAGAATGTTGTCCACAATGTCCATGGGCTCCCGAGTCTCCAGGAGGGCCTTGGTGGCGGGGCCCGCCTCCCCCTTCAAGCCGGTGAGGACGATCTCGGTGAGATCACGCTTTCCGCCGGCGGCAGGGGAGGGGGCGGCGCTGGCCCCGGTGGTGGTGATGGAGGTGGACACCTGGGCGCTGCCGTAGGCGGCAATAAACTCCCGGGCGTTCTCGTCCACGTTGGTGAGCAGGTGGTAGCACCGCACCGCCGCCATCATGGCCTCCACATTGGGGTTCAAAATGGGCAGGTCCAGCCCGGCGGACATGGCCATGGTGAGGAAATTCTGGTTGATAAGGGGCCGGGCGGGCAGGCCGAAGGAGATGTTGGATACCCCCAGCACGGTCTTGAGGCCCAGCTCAGTCTTCACCCGGCGCAGGCCCTCCAGGGTCTGCACCGCCCCCTCCGGCTCGGCGGAGACGGTGAGGGTGAGGCAGTCGATGTACACGTCCTCCCTGCGCAGCCCAAAGGACAGGGCCCTGTCCAGAATTTTTCGGGCAATGTCCATCCGGGCCTGGACGGTCTTGGGGATGCCGTTTCCGTCCAGCGTGAGGCCCACCACCGCCGCCCCGTACTTCTTCACCAGGGGCAGGATGGCGTCCAGAATGGCGTCCTCGCCGTTCACCGAGTTGACGATGGCCTTGCCGCAGTAGACGCGTAAAGCACCCTCCAGCACCTTGGGGTCGGTGGAGTCCAGCTGGAGGGGGGCCTCGGTGACCCCCTGGAGGGCCTTCACGGTGCGCACCATCATCTCGGCCTCGTCGATCTCGGGCAGGCCCACGTTCACGTCCAAAATGTCCGCCCCGGCCTCGGTCTGCTCCAGGGCCTGGCCCAGCATGTAGTCCACATCCCCGGCCTTCAGGGCCTCCTTCATGCGCTTCTTTCCGGTGGGGTTGATGCGCTCGCCGATGACCCGCACCCGGTCGATGGGGACCACCTGCATGCCGCTGCACACGGCGGCGGGCACGTGCCGGGGGATTTGCTTGACACTCCGGCCCTCCAGGGCCTGGCGGAGGAGGGCGATGTACTCCGGCGTGGTGCCGCAGCAGCCGCCGAACACCTGCACCCCCAGGTCGGTGAGCTGGGCCAGGCTGTGGGCGAACTCCTGGGGCGTAATGTCATAGCCGGAGCCATCCGGGTGGGGCAGTCCGGCGTTGGGTTTTAAGACGATGGGCAGGGTGGTCCACTGGGTGAGCTCCTCCACCAAGGGGGGCATCTCCCGGGGACCCAGGGAACAGTTCACCCCGATGGCGTCCGCCCCCATGCCCTCCAGGGTGAGGGCGGCGGCGGCGGGGGAGCACCCCAGGAAGGTGCGCCCCGTGGCCTCATAGGTCATAGTCACCAGCACGGGCAGGCTGCTGTTCTCCTTGGCGGCCAGCAGGGCAGCCCTTGCCTCCTGGAGGTCGGTCATGGTCTCAATGACGATGAGGTCCGCCCCGGCAGCGGCCCCGGCCTTGACGACCTGGGCGAAAATGTCCACCGCCGTCTCAAAGTCCAGGATGCCGGTGGGCTCCAGCAGCTGTCCCGTGGGCCCAATGTCCAGGGCTACCAGGGCCCGCCCCTGGGCGGCCTCCTTGGCCAGGGCCACGGCGGCGGGGACGACCTCCTCCACCGTTTTTCCGCAGTGGGAGAGCTTCTCCCGGTTGGCCCCGAAGGTGTTGGCGTAGAGGATCTGGGCCCCCGCCTCCACATAGGCCCTGTGGATGTCCAGCAGCCACTCCGGGTGTTCCAGGGCGGTGAGTTCGGGGGTGGCCCCCACAGGCAGGCCCTTGGCCTGGAGCATGGTGCCCATGCCCCCGTCCAGGAGCACGGGGCGGCCGGTTTGTAAGAGTTCAAGAAATTCCACAGTGTCCACCTGACTTTCGATACTGGCAGCCGTCGTGGGCGGGGCAGCCCACACAGCTTCGGGTGTTTGCTTCAATAGGGTGGTCGGCGATGCCCAGAATGGCGGTCACCGACTTGCGGGGGGTCAAGATATGGGTGCTGCTGGCACACAGCCCCACTTTCCGGGGGGCGTCCAGCAGGTTGAGCAGAGGGCCCTGGAGGGTGAGGGGCAGGTCCCCGTAGCCGGGGCTGAACCGGAAGGGAAAGAAGCAGCCGGGGAACTGTCCCTGGAGCTCCCCCTCGATCTGGTCGCACACCTCCTCCACGGCGGCGGCGGCACAGCAGTCCAGGGCCAGGGCCCGGAGCATGTCCCCGCTCTCCGCCCTTCGGATGAGAGCGTCCACCTGGGCGGACAGAGTGGCGCAGAACAGGGCCGCCCGGCGGCAGTCCTTCAAGTGCCGCTTCAGGTCCTCCCCGGGCAGGAGCAGGCCGCAGTCCAGGCGCACCCCCTCCGCCTGGGGGGTCAGGTCAAACACCCGGTACGCCCACCGAGGCCGGGCGGCGGAGAGCACCTCTTGGGCGCAGGTCTCCGCCAGCGCCCGCAGGTCCGCCCCCGCTTGGTCCGGGGGCGTGCCCATGTAGCGCAGGACCTCGTCGGTATTGATGGTTGTAAGGGAAATGGGCATGAAGTCACCTGTTTCATTGCTGGGCGGTAGGGGCGGATATCATCCGCCCGCACGTCTTGAAAGGGATAACGGGCGGATGATATCCGCCCCTACGCGGCGGCCCGATGGGGGCATCGGGCCCTACAATTCTTAATTCCTAATTGTACTCACACGCTTCGGATGGAGGAAATGCTCTCGCTGATCTGCTTGGCCACGGCGGGGTTGTTCATGGTGTACAGGTGGATGCCGTCCACCCCGGCGGCCATCAGGTCGGCGATCTGGTCGATGGCGTAGGCCATGCCGGCCTCCCGCAGGGCGGCGGGGTGGTCCCCGTACCGGGCCAGGATGCGGGTGAGCTTCCGGGGCATGGAGGCCCCGCAGAGAGACACCATGCGCTCAATGGAGCTGCGGTTCAGCACAGGCATGATGCCCGCCTCGATGGGCACCTCGATGCCGGCGATGCGGCAGCGCTCCAGGAAGCGGAAGAAGTCGTCGTTGTCAAAGAACAGCTGGCTCACCAGGTGCTGGGCCCCCGCGTCCACCTTCTGTTTCAGATAGCGCACGTCGGTGATCAGGTCGGGGCTCTCCGGGTGCCCCTCGGGGTAGCAGGCGGCGGACACGCCGAAGTCCCCCCGCCGGTGGATGAAGGAGACCAGCTCGTTTGCGTGGAGGAAGTCCTCCTTGGGCGGGAAGTCCGGGTTCCGGTCCCCCCGCAGGGCCAGCACGTTCTCCACCCCGCTGTTTTTCAGCTGAGAGAGCACCTCGGTGGCCTCCCCCTTGGTGCAGCCCACGCAGGTCAGGTGGGCCATGGCGGTGATGTGGTACTGGTTGTGGATGATGGAGGCGATCTCCGCCGTGGACTGGTTCACGTTGCTGGAGCCGCCCGCGCCGTAAGTGACGCTGATAAAGTCGGGCCGTACGTCTTTGAGGCCGTCCAAGGTCTTGTAGATGCTGTCCACGGGGCTGGTCTTCTTGGGGGGAAATACCTCGCAGGAGAAAACGGTCTTGCCTTTTCCGAACAGTTCTGCAATTTTCATAGTACATACCTTCTTTCTGGGGTTGTTTTGTTTTCTATTTTGAATGAGTCATTGGGAAATAAATGAACGCAGGAGAGTTTCGCCGCCTGCGGGCGGCGAGTGACTTTGCCCGCGGCGGCAAAGTCACCAAAACGCCGCCGGGGACGCAGCCGATGGACTACGGCTCCGCCTAGGTCCATAGGACTGCTTTCCCCGGACCCCCGTTACGGGGGTTACCCCTTGAAGTGGGCAGAACATTTCCGGCGCGCAAAATCAGGAGTGCTTGGGTGCGGTCCCGTCCGGCCCCACTGGGGGCCTGAGCGGGAGAAAAATGGGAGCTGCTGCGGTCCCACATCTGCGCCTGAGTTTGCCGAGCCAACGCTCCCGGCCCGGTTCTCGCCGTAGGGGCGGCCCCATGTGGCCGCCCGTAAGCCTTCCCCTTTAGGGGAAGGTGGCACGGCGAAGCCGTGACGGATGAGGGAAAAGGTCCTGGTTATGAGGGCAGACCGTTTCAACCGTAGGGGCGCACAGTGTGCGCCCGCGGGCCGGTCTGGGACCGGCCCCTACGCGAAAACAGACGCCTTTCCGGGTACTCCGTAGGGGCGGGTGTCCTCACCCGCCCGCCGTCGCCCTGAGCCGCACTTGAGTCTCACCACGCCAAAAGGCGCGCTTTCCGCCAGGAGGAGGGATACCCAAAGGTTACCGGTTGCTCAGCGGCAGCGGTTATAGAAGGGAAACCAGTCAGCTGAGCCACCCGCGCCTTTGCGATGACTGCTAAGGTGGCCTAATTGGGGCCCCCGTAAATGGGGGTCCAGGGGGTGGGGATCATGGAGGATGAGGCGGAGCCGAATCCGATTGTCCCCACCCCCTGGTGCCTCTTTGGCTTCTTTCTGGGCATCCAGAAAGAAGCTCGCCCCGCAGGGCGAAACCCCTGCAAAACCTCACCAAGCGGCAATGGCTCCATCACATCGGGGCTCCGTGCCGCCGATATACAGCCCGTTGTCCGTTTTCCAGATGATCTGTCCCCGCCCCATGTGCAGGTTGGAGTTGACGATCTCCACCTCATGCCCCCGGCGGGCGAGCTCCTGGGCGATGTGGGCGGGCACCTCCCGCTCCAGCTGGACGTGTTTCCCGCCGGTCCACTGGAACCGGGGGGCGTCCAGGGCGGCCTGGGGGTTCAGATGGTAGTCGATGGTGTTCACCGCCACCAGCACGTGGCCCTGGGGCTGCATGAAGGCCCCCATGACCCCGAAGGGCCCCACCGCCGCCCCGTCCTTCATCAGAAATCCGGGGATGATGGTGTGGTAGGACCGCTTGCCCCCGGCCAGGCAGTTGTCGCTGTCCTCATCCAGGGAGAAGTTGGCCCCCCGGTTCTGCAGGGAGATGCCGGTGCCGGGGATGGCCACCCCGGCGCCGAAGGTGGTGTAGTTGCTCTGGATGAAGGAGACCATGTTCCCCTCCGGGTCGGCGGTGCACAGATAGATGGTCCCGCCGCAGGAGGGGTCCCCCGCCTGGGGCAGAAGGGCGGTTTCCCCGATGAGGGCGCGCCGGCGGGCGGCGTAGTCCTGGGAGAGCAGGTCCTCCACACGGGTTTTCATGTACCGGGGATCGGCCACATAGGTTTTGGTGTCCGCGAAGGCCAGCTTGATGGACTCAATGATTTTATGGTAGGTGTCCGCCCGCTCCCGCTCCGGGGACAGGTCCAGGCCCTTGAGGATGTTCAGAGCCATCAGGACGGTGATGCCGTGGCCGTTGGGGGGAATCTCACAGACGGTGTAGCCCTTGTAGTCCACCGAGATGGGCTCCACCCACATGGGGCGGTAGGAGGCAAAGTCCTCCTCTGAGAAGTAGCCCCCGGTCTCCCGGCTGAAGGCGACGATCTTCTCCATGAGGGGGCCCCGGTAGTAGCTCTCGCAGTTTGTGGCCGCCAGCTCCTCCAGGGTCTGGGCGTACTCCTCCCAGCGGAAGATGTCCCCCGCCCGGTAGGGCTCCCCGTTTTTGGTGAACTTCTCCCACCAGTAGGCGTGAGGGGCGGGGTTCTCTTTCATAGCCGTTTCGATGCGGCGGGAGTCCTCCGCCCACATGGGCTCCAGGTTGACGGCCACGGGCACCCCCTCCCGGGCGCTCCGGATGGCGGGGGCGAACAGCTCTGGGAGGGGTTTTGTTCCAAACCGGCGGTTCAGTTCCGCCCACCCCGCCGGGGCCCCGGGCACCAGGGTGGGAATCCACCCGGCCTTGGGCATTTCAGAAAAGCCCAGGGCGCGCACCCGTTCCGCGCTGAGGGCGGCGGGGGCGGTACCGCTGGCGTTGAGGCCGTAGAGCTTCTTCTCTTTCTCTATCCACACCAGGGCGAAGCAGTCGCTGCCCAGGCCGTTGCTGGTGGGCTCCAGCAGGGGCATGGCGGCGGCCATGGCCACCGCCGCGTCCACCGCGCTGCCCCCCGCCTTCATCACGTCCAGGCCGATCTGGGCTCCCTGGGGGATGGAGGTGCAGGCCATGGCCTTTCGGGCGTATACTACGTTCCGATGGGAGGAGTAGGGGTAGTTTCTAGGATCAAATTCCGGCATTTTTCCGCCCCCTCAGCCCGCCTGATTGCGCTTGCCGGTCCACTGGTCCGCCTGGATGGCGAACACCGCCGTGCGGTCCAGGGAGGCGTCGGGCATGTCCCAGCCGCTCCTCCCGGTCATGTGCTCCATAATGCGGCCCAGGGCGGCGCGCTTCTCCTCCCGGCCGGTCAGCTCTCGGATGGGGCCGGAGCCCATGATGCTCTGATAGGTGTAGCTGTGGCCGCAGGCGGTGTCCGCCGTGCGCAGGGCATGGCTGCAGTCCATCTCAAAGGCCACGGTTCCCCCGGCCCGGAAGGCGGCCACCTTCCGCCCTTCCTGGGCGGAGTGGACGTACAGGGTCAGCCGGTCCCCCTCCAGGGTGTAGCCGTAGTTCATGGGGACCACGAACAGCCCCGCCCCGTCCTGGGCGCCGATATGTACCGCGGTGCATTCTCTCAAAATTTCCTCCAACTGTTTCGGGTCCGTCACTTCCCGGTCTGCTCTCCGCATGGCCGATCCCTCCTTCTTTGTTTCCTGTTTTTTCTTTTTGCTTGTTAAGCGGGGGCGGCGGTCTACCTTGTTCCGCCTCTTTTGTGGGGCGCGGCGGCTCGGCGCGCCGGCTCGAAGCGTTCCCAATTTCGCCGCCAAAGATAGGTCTTTCTTCTCACGCACCCGGTCCCGGGCGGCGAGTTTCTTTCCCAGCGATGGGAAAGAAACCAAAGGATCGCCGGGGGACGGCTTAGGATGAGCGCTGACGCGCTCATATTCGCCTTACCCCCGGTCCCCATTACGAGGGACACTCTCCTGAAAGGGGCAGAACATTTCCGGCGCGCAAAATCAGGAGTGCTTGGGTGCGGTTTTTCCGGGCCCACAGGGGCCCTGTGTTCGCAAAATCTGCTTTTGGTGCGGTCCCCCTTCTGCGCCTGAGTTTGCCGAACCAACGTCCCCGGTCCGTTTTCCGCCGTAGGGGCGCACAGTGTGCGCCCGCGGGCCGCCGAGGTCGTCGGCCCCTACGGCTAAACCGGAATGTCTCCGCATTTCGTAGGGGCGGGTGTCCTCACCCGCCCGGTCTGGGCTGGCTGAACCGCAGGAGCGGCACACCTGGGCCGCCCGCAGCCGTTCCCGGGCCGTGGACCTGTGAAACGCCTGCCTTTACGAGAACAGCCCCGCAAAATACCGGAACACCGCCATGGGGTCCACGGTGCCCTCCACCGGCTTGTCCACCAGCAGCTCCGGGTGCCACTGGAGGCCCAGGATGGGCCGGGTCCGGTGATAGATGCCCTCGATGACGCACCGGTGGGTGCCCTCCGTCAGGGTCCCCGCCTGGGCCTGGGCGATCAGCTCCGTCTGGGTTTCCCGGGGAATGGAATCGTCAAACCACAGCTGGGCAATTCCGAACTCCGGGGCCAGCCGGCGGACGGCCTGGTGGTGCTTGGTGTTCACCGGGGCGTGGGCCCCGTACAGGTCATAGGCGAAGGTGCCCGGGATACAGGCGGTGTCGTGGACCACCTCTTTCTTCGGGTCGAAGCGGTGGATGTCCGCCGTCTCCAGGTCCTGGATCAGGCTGCCCCCGAAGTACACATTGATCACCTGACAGCCCCGGCAGATGCCCAGCACAGGGAGGTTTCGCTCCACCGCCCGGGCCAGGACAGAGAAGTACTGCTCATCCAGCTCCGGGGTGACATCCAGGCTGCCAGCCAGGGGCTCCCCGTACCGGGCGGGGTCCACGTCGGGCACGCCCCCGGGGAGGATCAGGCCGGAGCAACCCTCCAGGTCCTCCGCCTCCATCGACTGGACGGCCTCCAGCCCCAGGGCCTCCAGGGCCAGCACACAGCCGGAGTAGATGTGGTGGGGGTCGGGCCCCGTTCCGGCGATCAAAACACGTTTCATATAAAATCCCCCTTACAGGTCCAACTCCAGCAGCACCGGGCAGTGGTCACTGCCCTCTACGGTGGTCAAGATCTCCGCCCGCTTGATCTTGTCCTGGAGGCGGTCGGAGACGATGAAGTAGTCGATGCGCCACCCCGCGTTGTTCTTCCGGGCGTTGAAGCGGTAGGACCACCAGGAGTACACCCCAGTCACGTCCGGGTAGAGGAAGCGGAAGGAGTCGGTGAAGCCGGAGGCCAGCAGGGAGGTCATCTTCTCCCGCTCCTGGTCGGTGAAGCCGGCGTTGTTCCGGTTGGTCTTGGGATTCTTCAGGTCGATCTCCCGGTGGGCCACGTTCAGGTCCCCGCAGTAGATTACCGGCTTGTGCCGGTCCAGGGACATGAGGTACTCCCGCAGGTCGTCCTCCCACTCCATGCGGTAGTCCAGCCGCTTCAGGCCGTCCTGGGAGTTGGGGGTGTAGCAGCACACCAGGTAAAATTTCTCATACTCCAGGGTGATGAGCCGCCCCTCGTGGTCGTGCTGGTCCTTGTCCATGCCGTAGGCCGCGGCCAGAGGCTCGTGGGGGGTGAAGACGGCAGTGCCCGAGTAGCCCTTCTTCTCGGCGGAGTTCCAGAACTCCAGAATGCCCTCCCCCAGGTCCACGTCGGCCTGGCCCTGCTCCATCTTGGTCTCCTGCAGACAGCAGAAGTCGGGCTTCTCCCCCTGGTAGAAGTCCAGGAACCCCTTCTTCAGACAGGCCCGCAGGCCGTTTACGTTCCAGGATATGAATTTCATCACAGTTTCCTCCCCTGTTCGGGATGATATCACATTATAAAGGAGTTGAGCCGTCTTGGCAAGGGCGGGGTTTTCTTCCAGGCCCAAGGGCGTTTTGCCGCCAGCGGCAGAGCCCCGCTCCGGCGGCCGGGCGGCCCGGTGTGCCGCCCCTACGGCGGAAAACGGACCGGGTGCGTCGGTTGG
>JABLTR010062881.1_pt1 | contig 20120 bp, 25 predicted proteins | sample 7160071 | NCBI WGS metagenome assembly JABLTR01 (sample SAMN14651230, study PRJNA627086) | human gut metagenome | isolation source: feces | host: Homo sapiens | reverse complement strand
GCTGGTTGTTTCTATAAATTTGGAGTGATAAAGAGGTTTGCCATGCCTCGCAAACCCGCATAAATACTGGATGTGTGGGGTTTTGCTCATGGCTATATATGAAAAAAGAGGAGGTGTTTTATGACTGATCTTGTAAACCGCCCGGAATATTTAAATCAACTTGTGCAGAATAAAGATGTGGATTTGATTAAGATTGTTACAGGAATTCGCAGATGCGGGAAATCGTCTCTGCTGGATCTTTTTCATCAATATCTGTTGAAAAATGGTGTTTCGGAAGATCACATTGTTCATATGAACCTGGAATCTCTGCGCTACCGTGATTTGACAGACTATCTGTCTTTTTACGATTATGTCAGTGGAAAAATACAGGGAAGCGGGAAAACATACCTGATTTTTGATGAACTTCAAGTTATAGAACACTGGGAAAAGGCGATTGAGTCTTTTCGTCTTGATTACGATGTGGATATTTATATTACAGGTTCCAATGCATATCTGTTGTCAACGGAATTTTCCACATTGCTCTCTGGCCGGTATGTGGAAATCCGTGTCTTGCCGCTTTCGTTTAAGGAGTTTTTGGATTTTTATGAGTTTGGTCCGGCTGTAACGGTGGAAGAAAAGTTTCAGAGATATCTTCAATTCGGCGGTATGCCGGTGCTGCGAGAGTATCAGTTTCATGAAGTGCGGATCCAGCAGGCGTTGGAAGGGATTTATGCCACGGTAGTGTTGCGGGACGTCCTTCAGCGCAATCCTCAGGCAGATCAGAATATGCTGCAAAAGATTATGCTTTTCCTCTGCTCCAATATAGGAAGTATTACTTCGCCGAATAATATAGGAAATGTGTTGTCCAACGAAGGAGATATTCAAAAGAGGAAAAATATTGCGGGGAAAACGGTGGAGAAATATATTTCCATGTTGCGGAATGCGTTTGTGATCTATTCTGTCGGGCGCTATGATGTAAAAGGGAAACAGCTGCTGAAAACGCTGGGGAAAAACTATGTCATAGATATGGGATTTCGGAATATGCTTTTGGGGTATCGTGACGCGGACCGGGGGCATATTCTTGAAAATATTGTCTTTCTGGAACTGATGCGACGTGATTACCGCGTTTATATCGGAAAAGTCGGGGAAATGGAAGTGGATTTTGTGGCGGAAAGACCCGACGATAAAATTTATATTCAAGTTACAGAAAGCATGCAGTCGCCGGAAACAAGGGAACGGGAACTCCGGCCACTGCGCATGATTTCTGATAATTATGAGAAAATTGTCCTTTCCATGGACAGAAATTTTATCCATTCTTATGATGGAATCAAGTCTTTGTATTTGCCCGATTGGCTTATATCATCTTCCGATAACGGTTGATGCAGGCGGCGATCTCCTGTCGGCGGGGCATAGCGTAGCCTCCCGGCAGAAAGCGCCCGCCGCAGATGCCTTCCATACCCTTCTGGTCGAGGATTTTCTCGATGTGATCAACAATCTGGGTCATGGTGTATCTGCCGTTCAGCAGCTGAGCGATGCTGTACTTCATGATCTGCCCCAGCAAGTTGACCTGTTCGGAGTCGGCGAGCTGCTCCACATAGCGCAGATCGATGGGCTCCTTGTCGACGGACAGGCCGTCAAGGCCGGAACAGCGGACCTTTGTTCGATCCCCCAGACGCTGGGTGGAGCGCAGTTTCCGGTCAAAATTTGGCTCCGAGGCCTGCTCGGGGGCCTCCTCGGGAAGTGGGAAGGCCGCCGCTTCCTTTTTGGCAAATTCCGTGATGTCGATGGGCGCATACTGTTTCATCTGGATGATGCAGTCCGCCTTGTGGAAGTAGGATCCGCAGCTTCCGGCCACCAGGATTGTGGAGATGCCGAAGCGGTCGTAGAGCTCCCGCACCCGGTCGATAAAGGGGATGATGGGCTCGCTGTCCCGGTTGATAACCCGCTGCATCAGCTCGTCCCGGATCATGAAGTTGGTGGCGCTGGTGTCCTCGTCGATGAGGAAAACTTTGCTTCCCATCTCCATAGCCTCTACCACATTGGTGGCCTGGGAAGTGCTGCCGCTGGCGTCCTCCGTGGAGAAGCAGGCGGTATCTCTGCCGTTTGGCAGGTTGCGGATAAACATGGAGATATCCACTGCGGTAATGCTTCGGCCGTCTTCAGCACGAAGTTTTACGGCGGTGTCATCGGTAATTACATACTCCCGCCCATCCCCGGCGATGTGATTGTAGACGCCAAGCTCCAACGCTTTTAACAGGGTGGATTTGCCGTGATAACCGCCTCCGGCGATCATGGTAATACCACGGGGGATACCCATACCCCGAAGCGGACCGGCATTTGGCAGATCCAGCGTGACTGCCAGGGAATCCGGGGAGGCGAAGGGAATCGCGCCTTTCATGGGCTTTGCGGAGACGCCTGACTCCCTGGGAAGGATGGCGCCGTCCGCCACGAAGGCCGCAAGATTCCGCTCCTTTAACTGCTGACGGATATAGTCCTGGTCGTCGGCGAGGCGGATCACATCTAATACCTTTTTCTCATTGTAGCTCTTGTAGAAGAGGGCGTGCTGGGTGCACTGGGGCAGATAGTCAAAGAGGATCTTCTCCAGTTCCCGGGCATTGATGGTCCTGCCGTTGGCGGGGAAACCCACATGGAAGCGGAACACCACGCCGCCCTCCGGCAGAATCCGGCAGGCGCTGCGCTCGAGAATTTCCTGGCCGCAGCGGCTCACGGAAATGAGACCGCTCTTTCCGGAGCCCTTTGCCTGGAAGGAAAATTTTCCGGCCTCCCGGGCGAAGGTGCGGGTCAGAAGATCCTGCAGAGCGATCCGCCGGTAGGGGCGGTCATAGTATTTTTCGGGAAATCCTGCCATCTTCGCCGGCACATGGATGCTCACGTCCGAGGGAGAGGCGAAGGGATCGCCCTGTACATGGTCGATGGACAGGATATATCCCCGGAACTGGTAACTGCCCGCCGTGTCCTTGTAGGCGGGATAGCTCTTATGGTCGATGCGGTGCAATAAACTTCTCAGATCTTCTGCTGTTTTCATGTTTCCTGTTTCACTCCTTGAGATCAAAATAAATTATGCCTGCAGATACGCAAAGGCATTGATGGCCGCGCTGATACCGGCGGGGCCGCCTCCGATTACGATCATTTCATACCTTGTCATAGTTACCTCACTTTCCGTACAAAGCGGTTTGCGGGAAATCTCCGCAGGCCGAATAAGTTGCGTCTGGTATCTATTATAATATGAAATCATTCTTTTTTAAACAGAATTCTTTCGCGGATGTCATTCCTCTGCGGCGTGGCGGCTGTACCAGACGCAGAGGCCGCAGTCCCCGAGAATGAGGGTCAGGGAGAGGATAAAGCAGAGGATTCCGCCGGTAAGCAGACTGACGAGAATAGTCAGGATGCCGGTTATCATCAGGGAAATGCCGCCGAACCGCTGGCATTTTTTCCAGACCTGCTCGTTTTTCATACTCCACTTTGTCCGAAGGCCCACCAGGGAGTTCATGCGGACTTTCGGCATGATATTTCCCAGGACCAGAAGGGTCAGTCCCAGCAGAAGAAACATAATCTGATAGATATCCAGAGCCAGAGCGTTCAGATTTTCTGTCTGGGCAAAGGCAGTGTAGAGGAAGAACAGGTTCATGGCGTTGAAAAGCGCAAGCCCGAGCAGGCCGCTGATCACGCAGGTGCGCAGATTATTCGTTCCGCTTTTTTCCTGATGGGCGGCGAGCCATGCGATCAGGGCAATGAGGGCGCCAAAGCAAATGGTAATAACCGGAAAAATCAGGGCCTCGTACTTGCTTCCCCACCGGTCGACCTGCCCGCTGAATCCGTAGTGGGCCGGAATTTCCTCCGGCAGATGGGGCAGGGCTGCCAGGGTAAGAATCAGGGGCAGCAGCATCAGAAAGACATATAAAATAAGGTAAGATGTTTTAATTTTCTTCATGGTCGGGACCTCCTCTCAACTGGTCAATCCAGAGCACCGCCTCGTCCAGCACGGAGAGGTTTAACTCGTAGTAGATAAAATTCTTGTAGCGGGTTTCGTAAATCAGATCCGCTTTTTTCAGCTTCGACAGATGGTAGGACAGGGCCTGGGGTGTCATGCCCAGCGCAGCGGCCAGATCGCCGGAACTGATTTTCCCCTCTTTCAACTTTAAAAGGATCTTTCTTCTGTTTTCATCGGCCAGGGCGGCCAGCACTTCCGGTAAGGCCAAAAAATCATCTCCATCTATTTCAAAATTTATTTAAATAGATTATAGCAGTCAGGCGAAAAAAGTCAACGGGAAGGGAAAGGACGGAAAAGAAAAATCAGCTCCTGGAATCCGCGGGCGGAATCCCGGGGAAACCTTGACAATACAAGGGTTGATGGACTATAATACAGACTTGCTACCGGGAGGAATTTTCGGGGCAGAGGATGAATGAGAAAGGGTAAGAAGCCATGGAGAAGAAAAATCTTTTAACGTATGAAGGATTGAAACGATTAGAGGACGAACTGCAGGATTTAAAGGTAGTTAAGAGAAAAGAAGTTGCTCAGAAGATCAAAGAGGCGAGAGAGCAGGGCGACTTATCTGAGAATGCGGAGTACGATGCTGCCAAGGATGAGCAGAGAGATATTGAAGCGAGAATCGAGGAGCTGGAGAAGATCCTGAAGAACGCGGAGGTCGTAGTCGAGGACGAAGTGGATCTGGATAAGATCAATGTGGGATGCAAGGTGCGGCTTCTGGACTGCGAATTTGACGAGGAGCTGGAGTACAAGATTGTAGGCTCCACTGAGGCAAACAGCCTGAAGGGCAAGATTTCCAACGAGTCCCCACTGGGCAAGGCAATCATTGGTCATAAGGTAGGCGAGACGGTAACCGTTGAGACAGAGGCGGGCAATCTGGATTACATGATTCTGGAGATCCAGCGTTCCGGCCAGGAATAGAAAACAGCGCACAGCACCGGACGTCCGGAGAAATCGGATCAAAGGGATGCTGTAGGCAGAGGAAGAGATAAGAGGTAGATATATGGGAGAGCAGAAGAATACGCAGCAGCAGGATGTGAACCAGCTGCTTCAGGTGCGGCGGGAGAAGCTGGCCGCGCTGCAGGAGGCGGGCAAGGATCCGTTTCAGATCACGAAGTACGATGTAACCCACCACAGCCAGGAGATCAGGGATCACTACGACGAGCTGGAGGGAAAGGAAGTTTCCATCGCGGGACGTATGATGTTCAAGCGGGTCATGGGAAAAGCTTCCTTCTGTAATATTCAGGATCTTGCCGGAAGCATTCAGTGCTATGTGGCGCGGGACAATGTGGGAGAGGATGCCTACAAGGATTTTAAGAAATATGATGTGGGCGATATCCTCGGTATCCGCGGCACCGTTTTCACGACCAAAACCGGAGAAATCTCCGTTCACGCGGAGGAAGTGACGCTGCTCTCCAAGAGTCTGCAGATTCTGCCGGAGAAGTATCACGGCCTGACGGATACGGACACCCGTTATCGTCAGAGATACGTGGATCTGATCATGAACGCGGAGGTAAAGGAGACCTTTATCAAGCGTTCCAGGATCATCAGTACGATCCGCCGGTATCTGGACGGACAGGGATTCATGGAGGTGGAGACGCCGATGCTGGTGCAGAACGCCGGCGGCGCGGCGGCCCGTCCCTTCGAGACGCACTTTAACGCGCTGGACGAGGACCTGAAGCTGAGAATTTCCCTGGAACTCTACTTGAAGCGCCTGATCGTGGGCGGCATGGAGCGGGTTTATGAGATCGGCCGCGTGTTCCGCAACGAGGGACTGGACACCCGGCACAATCCGGAATTCACGCTGATGGAGCTGTACCAGGCCTACACCGACTATCACGGCATGATGGATCTGACCGAGAATCTTTACCGCTATGTGGCAAAGGAAGTGACCGGCAGCGAGATCATTACTTACGGCGAGCACACCCTGGATCTGTCGAAGCCCTTCGAGCGCATTACCATGGTGGATGCGGTCAAGAAGTACGCGGGCGTGGATTTCAACGAAGTGCCTGACACCGAGGCGGCCAAGGCGCTGGCGAGAGAGCACGGCATCGAGTTCGAGGAACGCCACAAGAAGGGCGACATCCTGAATCTCTTCTTCGAGGAGTACGCGGAGAAGCACATGATCCAGCCTACCTTTGTGATGGATCATCCGATCGAGGTTTCCCCGCTGACCAAGAAGAAACCGGAGAACCCCGAGTACGTGGAGCGGTTCGAGTTTTTCTTAAACGGCTGGGAGATGGCCAACGCCTACTCCGAGCTGAACGATCCCATCGATCAGAGAGAGCGTTTCGCCGCCCAGGAGGAGGCCTTTGCCGCCGGCGACGACGAGGCGAACCACACCGATGAGGATTTCCTGAACGCGCTGTCCATCGGTATGCCGCCTACAGGCGGTATCGGATTCGGTATTGACCGCATGGTTATGATCATGACCAACAGCCCGGCCATCCGCGATGTGCTGCTGTTTCCCACAATGAAGAGTTTGGATAAGTAAATAGGCAGAAATCGTTGATTTTGAGCCATTCTTTAACAGTGACTGTATTGTTTCTAACACAGGCTTAACACATTTGTGCAAAATTTTATCCCCCTTTTCCGGCGACGTGTCGGGCGAGGGGGATTGTTTTATTTGTTTGTGTGTAGTTCATTGTATATAATCCTGTAATTTGTCAGAATTAAGGTTTGGGTGCTACCTTCTACAAGTCCGCTTTCCTTGATGTATTGAGGTATTGCATTGTACACACGTAGTCTTAGATCTTCTGATAATGCTTCATAAACATTTTTTAGGTCATGTTTGAAATTTTCCATTCCATCATATCGGTTTCTGTTTTTTAACGCTTCATCGGCCAATGCAAATAATGTTTTGTTTTTAACCATTCCGAGAATTATCTTTTTTCCCTGTTCATATTCTGTTAAAAATTCATTTTTACGAGTGCGATCCTTGTTTTTGGCTTTGTAACCATTGATCCAATATGCTAAATCATCGGCATCTAATATCTTTTTCATCTCATCGTATTTTTCAAATAATTCTCGTATCTCTGAATATTCAGAGGTCATATATACTGTTCCCTTATTATTTTTGAGATATTTTGGATGAACAATCCTGTCAAATACTACTAATGCATCGCATATGTCTGCCAAGGAAATATCTTCAGGATCGCAGAAATATTCTGTTGAAATAGGCTTTCTTCCAATTAAATCATCAATAGTACAGTCCAATAAATTGGCGATGCTCCATAACTGATCAATGGTAAAAAATCTTTTTACTTTGTCGCCAGTGGTGCTTAAGCAACCGCTAAAGTCAGATTGTCTCATGTGAATTGAGTCATAGATCTCTTTGTGTGTTTTTCCCTTGGATTTTAATAAATCCCTTATATGCTTCTTTGCTTTGACAATGTCGAAATTAGAATATGTATTATTATCCATATATTATTTCTCCTATCATATATTAAATAGTGATTTATGTATTTTACAACTCTAGAATAATATTAAACATCTATTTATGAATATATTATATGCTATTTGCTATGTTGAGTCAAGCGCTGTATTATTTAATCAGATGGAACAACTGTAAACTGTATGGAAAATTTGAAAGGAGTAAACAATGGAAAGAACAAAAAAATATCCTACAGCAACAAGCGATTTGTGCGTAGACACTTCGGGATTACAAGAATTAACTCATTCTGGACGGAAAACAGCGGTAGAAATTGGTCTGGCGGCTGAAGCTAAGATTGTTGTTGGGCGACGAGTGCTTTGGAATGTGGACAAGATCAGAAAGTATTTAGAATACATTTCGGAGTAAATTATGCGTGGGGAAATTGAAATTCTAAAAAGACAAATAAGGATAGAAGACATCGCTGATTATCTGCTGGGAGAGCCAGCTCGAGTGATGTATCGCTTTCCAGGAGAAAGGACGCCCAGTATCAAAGTTTACACCGACACAAATAGTTTTTATGATTTTGGGAGGTGTGTTGGTGGAGATTCAATCCAACTGTGGAGCCATGTTAAGGGGTGTAATTGCTGGGAAGCAGCCAGAGAAATGGCGAGTGTATTTGGCATTTCCTTAGATTTGAGCAAAGAAAACAGAAAAGATATTATTGCGCAAATTAGAAGGGAAGAACGAGCGAGAGAGGTACGAAAGAGGAATGAAAAGAGAAGACGCCAAATGTGGAGAAGGAAAGTCGAAGCGTTGCAGGAGCAAGTAACTCTTTGTAATTCCCTACTAAATAGCGGGCGCATTCCTCCGTTGTCAGATGTGTGGTGTTGGGCAGTAAATGATCGGCAGAAGGCAGAGTATTACCTGGATTGTTTGTGCGAAATTTTAGATTGAAAGGGGGAGCAGTGCTTGGATGATTCATTTAAACTGCAATTTCATCTTCTAGATGGAAAAGGGCGTCCGTGTGGCGTTTTTGATGATGCAATTTTGCGGTATATCAAAGAAAATTACAATTTGTTTTTCATGGCCGGAACGCCATACCATTATACAGATGGAGTGTATAAGGCAGACTTTTCCGGCGCAAGGTTAAAGACATTGGTCAAAGGATTACTGTTCACTCGTTTTATAAAGTCTACCACATTAACGAGAGTTTATCAATTATTTGCAATGGATTATGAGCTGGAAAAAACATATGAGGAAATCAATCAGTATCCGAAACACTGGATACCATTCAAAAATTGTATGTTGGATGCAAAAACGGGAGAAGTGCATGAGCATAAGCCGAAATATTACTGTATCAATCAAATACCATGGGATTATGAACCTGATAAGGAACAGTGTGGTACTGAGACTGAGAAATTTTTTAAATCTGCTATGTCAGCGGAGGACAGGAAAACAATACTCCAATTTCTAGGACTGTGCATGACACGATGCAATTTTCAAAAATTCGTCATTTTAAAGGGCGGCCGAGGAACTGGAAAATCGGTAGTTGTTCGGTTATTTGAAAATGTGATCGGTACAGGAAATTACAGTAATGTTCCTTTACAAAAACTGGAAGAGAAATTTTATTCAATTCAACTAATGGGAAAATTGATTAACCTATGTGCTGATTTGAATGGAAATCCGCTGAAAACTGTAAACACCATCAAGTTAATTACTGGCGGCGATAGTTTATCAGACTCATACAAAGGGCGAGATATTGTAACTTTTACACCATACGCAAGGCTTTTGTTCTCTTGCAATACGGTTCCGATCAGTTTGGATGAAAAGTCAAACGCATTGTTTGAAAGAATTGTTCTGATTGAGATGGACAATCGGCCAGAGGAACCAGATCGACAGTTAGACGATAAGTTGAAAAATGAAATCCCGTATATTATCAGTCAGGCATTGAAAGAATTAAGGGGACTTTTTGAAGAGAATTCTTTGTATGAGAGCAAGCGGAGCCGGGAACTTGTGGCGGAGTTGTACGCCGATAGCGATTCTGTACAGGCATTTATACAAGAACGTCTGACAAAAGATATTTCAAAGTCAATTAAATCAACAGAATTGCACGAATTATACAAGAAATATTGCGAAGAAATTGAACGAGAACCACTGAGTCGGACAAGATTTTACGCAAATCTAAGAAACAAAGGATATGGCAAAAAGACGGTTCATGGAAATGAATTTTTTGTAGGATTGGCAGTGAAAAAGGATGGTTTTTTAGAGGTGGACGATCTGGAAATACCTTTTGAATGAAACAATGCCTAATAAGGGTGGATAAAGTGGAATATTTTTTTCAATTATTATATGTACGGATCAGATAAATACATATATAAAAGAAAATGAATTTGAAATAAATGGTACCTTTTCCACCCTATCAGGCGAAAGGAGGTTGTATGGATTTTAGAGAAACATATTTTGAAATTTGGGAAACCGCCTGGAATTTTCACAAGCAGTTTGCCGGCATGGGAGGGACAGATCAAGAATGGGAGCGGGTTGTTGATGCTGCGGGGGAGATTGTAGAGAATTACAAAGGAACATTACAATATGAGTTTGTGAAGTCATTGATTATGGCAATTATTGCTGAACTGGAGCGAGTGGACAAGCGACGAAGATCTGAGGATATGGAGAATGAGAAGAAAATATAATGTTGAGATAGTGAATGCACCAGAAGACTTACAGCAATTTGAGGGATGGGAAGTTCGAAAAATACATACCGGAGATAATCCAGGAATCATTTTACAGAATCCAGATACAGGAGAGCGGAATAAGCTGGTTGTTTCAAAAGTGTGTTTTTGCAAGGAAGGCTTGAAAATATCAAGGAAAACATAATTTTTGCGCACAACTTAACATTTAAAAAAACATCAAATTTTTGCCCAATTTTGGGTGGTTTATGAAAGGAGAATATATGGCAAAGAACAATCTTCCAACGAATGGGCTAAATGAAATATCAGCCGAATATGCACATGAAACAATAAAGAGTCTTAATGACTTGTATAATCTGGGGCGGCCAGAGAATGACGATGATGTAGCGCAGCGTGTAGATGATTATTTTAAATTTTGTGAGCAATCTTCTTTACGTCCGGGCGTCGAATCCTTAGCTTTGGCGTTATCTGTGAGCCGTACAGCTATATGGAATTGGGAACATGGTATTGATTGTAGTGCACAACGCCAACAGCTTATTGTTAAGGCTAAAGGATTTATCACGGCATATCTTGAGCAAGCTATGCTAAGCAATAAAATATATCCCGGTTCGGGTATCTTTATGTTAAAGAATTGGGCAAATTATAAAGATTCACTCGATATAAGCACGGATCATATAGAAAACTCTACTGTGCCACAAATGTCACAAGAGGAAATACAACAGATAGCAGAGCAGGCAGCAGAGATAGATGCAAAACAATTACTGGAAGAGCTTCCGGACTAAGGCTTTTGATGTGTTATGAGTTAAATTCTGTGATATTTTACGAACTATTATTATCAAAAGCATTGAAAAATAAGGATTTTATTCAGTTAGTTATTCTTTCTGCAAGATATAAGAACATGAAAAATAAACATTTTTAGGATGTTTGTAAGGGGTACAGGGGGTCTGTGACTACCATATTGTGATGGCTAGTAACGTATTTTTGCATTCCAAGAAATAAAAAACGATTTTCGAAATGCAGATTATAAAGGTAATAGGAGGGAAGGCGTCAAAAATGGAAAGTAAAGAGTGCTGGGAGTTAGAAGTGAATTCTGCGGTAAAACATGCAGTTAGTTGGGTAGTGGCATCTAAGGCATCAAACTGCAAGGATTATAATGCGGCGGAAGGACGAGAAGTGGTGGAATATCTAAAAGAATGCAAAAAAAGAATATCCGATGAATTAGATGAGGCAATAAAATTTTTTGAAGATTGGAGATAAATCATGATTAAATATGGGATTGGAAAAAAAGAGTTAAAGAAGCGAGATAATAAGGAACTTGTATTAACAAGTCATGGATTTGTAAGGCGTGAAAAAACAGAGGAAAAGAAATCACATGCTGCAAATAAAGTAGCGAGAGAATTGGCGGAAAACAGGACTCGAAAGGGAGATAAAGAGATATTATCGCATTATATCGGGTGTGCAATTGAAGATTTGGAAAGTCAGGAAGAAAGTAACTGGAGGGAGCTTAATAGGATAAATGGAGGTAATAAAAATGAATGATTTTTCATCAATTTGGTTAAGTTTGGATGTTCACAGAGATAAAGTTAATGCAGTTGTTGATGAGTATCGGAAGGCGGATAAAAGAAATCGGAAAACATATTCGGACGATTTTTATCAGAGACAGCATGAAGAGTTGATAGCAAAATACCGGGAGAAAATTGCTAAAGAAAAAGAAAATGTCGGGAATACGCTAAATGTGTATTTTGGAAATATTCAAGATACACTAAACCAATGGGTTTCCGCGCCACTTCCGGAATCAAAGACAAATTTACTTTATTTGATCATGCAATCGGGATTGAAGCTAAATAGGGCAGAGTTTGAGGCGATACAAGAAAGTATTGGCACTAATTATTGGGGGAATCGGATTTTAGCAAGAGTGGCTGAGCAAAACAGTATTCTTGTAAAAAAGGGATATGGCCTGGAAACGTATGAAAGGATTTTAAAGGATTGCATTTCCTCAGCAGATGTGTTTGTGAACGGTTTTTATGGACAAAATCCGGCATGGGAATTTGTGCCGGAAAATGTAAGTAAGCATTTGGTCGCTGCTGCTGCAGCAGGAACTCCAATAAAAAATGGATGTGCATTACATAGAGCTGCGTTACTTTGGGATGGTTCCTCTATTCCGTGTTCTAAGACAAAATTATCAGTCGATGATAAAGACATTATTGAAAAACTGTATAGTGGTTGTTCTACAGACAATGAAAAGATTAGCAGAACAGAAGAATTGATCTCGGAAACGCCGGAATTAGTGGATATATTGAAACTCACAGAATATGGACGCTTTGTTTCAGAAAAATAAAAATATTGACCTTGAATCAGTTTGGATACTTCCAGACTGGTTCGGGGTAATACAATAATGAAAATGGGTGGTAACAGATGTTTTGTGTTATTCAGGAAGAGGAAAGAAAAAAAGAGACTCATGGTGGATATCCAAAAGAATTGGTAGTAAAAACTATGAAAATAATCATAAATGGGAAAGAACACAAGAGATATTACTATTCTTATAGCGATGAAAAATTTGAACGTACTATAAAAAGAGCTTATCGGATTAGCGTACATCATAGTTATCGAGAAAAAGGCACTGTCAAGAAAAAACAATTCGTTGTATGTACGGTGTCATATTATGATATAGCAGAAGGGTGGTTTGATTTATATGAATATGGTAATGCTGGAATACATAGAGCAGCGGAGGGATTAAAGTGCTCCGTTGATGTCATATATGACATAATAAAGAAGAAGCTGGATCCAATTCAAAATGCTATTCAAGAAGAATTTCGCTGTAGCCAGGAATTTAAGGCAAATCAGGAACATGAGCGTATCATAATGGCATACGAGGACAATAAACATCGCTTTAATGAGCAATATGATCTAGTTGGGGATGAATATGATGAGATTTATGACGTGTTTGGTGTGTTGAGAGAGCCGGAAAGATTGGAGCAGGTAAAAGCAGAGTTTAGTTTTAGGAAAAAATACGAGGAGAAGTCTCGTAGTTACTATAAAAATTTTTATAGTAACTACACATCGAGTAGTTGGGGGATAGAAAAACAAGATAATTATAGCGATTCTGAGAAAGTATTGCTAAAAAAGTTCTATCGTATACTTTCGAAAAAATATCATCCAGATAGCAATCCCGATAAAGATACTTCCAGCGAAATGCAATTGTTAAATAGAATGAAAAATGAGTGGGGAGTGTAAGGGGCTGTTGCCTGATAAACTTGAGTGTGTTATACTCGGCTCAGGAACAATCGTGTTACAGGGTGGCTGGCCTTCATTCTACATAGAATGGGGGTGGTGCTGATGGACAAAAAACCATTTGATTTTAAAGACCTTATGGCCTTTGGTATGTTTGTTCTTGCATTGCTGACATTCGTTTTTACGTTTTTGAAGTAGTGCTATTCACATAGAAAAACCACCCTCATAACTTTGACCGGTTTAGGGTGGCATTTCTATGTTCTCTCTATAGGTCAACCCCTTGTGGGCGGTTGTTCCTTTTGTGTTTCTAATATAACATATCTGCTAATAATGTTCAAGAGTTATCGGTTTCATTCCTCTTCCTTATCAGGTATATGCTGTCTCACATATGTTTGTAAAATAATGTTTATAAGATTATTTAAACTACGATTATCATTTTTTGCAAGTATTTCTAAATCGTGTTTCAACGTCTCTGGTATACGGATGGTGGTTGGTGTGGTTTTTTCCATTCGAGTATCCTCCTTTTTCATAGAGTATCATAAACAAATTTTAAATACAAGCGAATACAGTTGACATCAAAATAAAGTGAATATATAATGAATACAAACGAATACAATATAAGGAGGGAAATATGATAGAAATTTCATTAGAAGCCGCAAGGAAAAATGCAAAATTTACAAAATCACAATGGGCAAAAGAGTTAAGGACAAAAAGTTCTACGGTAACAAAGTGGGAGAAGGGAGAAGCGGAACCGACACTTACGCAACTAAGACGGATAAGTGAATTATCTGGTATACCAGTGGATTATCTTTTTGTTCCAGATTGTAGTGGACAAGAAAGGGGAATGACAGCAATAGAAAAAGAAGAAAGAGCTGGACTGCAGGAGGAGCTTATAGAAATTATTTTGGAAACAAAAGGAATGCCTGTTTTGCAGTATGTAAGAGATTTTATGAATATATGCCATGATGTTGATAATAGGAGAAGTAGCAAAAATGAGATATATCTGTTTAATATCTTTACAATGCTATTGGATATTCTGCGAGAATATGAAGATCAAGAGAAAATATTTCGTTCTGTACGAGGATTTACAAGAGCATTTTATGAGAGGGATGGGGATGATTAAGATGTCAAGATTAGAAGATGTAATTGCAAGTGAGTTTTCTACAGTTACAATTGCGGATATGTGTGTAATCAGGCCAGATAAAGTGGTGGATTGTCTAAAAAAATATGTGCCTGAAACAGAGCTCCCGGAAATAGATGAGGAGTGGAACCAGTATGTAATTGCTTCTGAATTTGCCATGTTTGAACAAGGCATTATCAGAGGGATTGCAATCGCAAAAGCAGGTGTCATATAGTTTTGTCACATAATGCAAGAAGATAAGGAGGAGTGCAAAGGTCCATGCTTTAAAAGGGGGAAACATTCGTGCTTTTCTGGTAATATTTTAAGTTTTAAGAAAGGATTTTAGAATGGAAGACAGATTATTAACAGAAATTATTGCAGATATGGAAACAACATTAGTAAATATTGAAATTGCCCTAAAGAAAGTGAAGTTAATGATTGAGGAAATTTTGGATGATACGGAGCAGGAAAAGGACAATAAAGACAAAACCGATGCATTGGATTTTTCTGCACAACGGTCTTTATTGAATACACAAGCACAAATAGCACATGATTATGTAATTGAAATTCAGAATCTTATAGACCGTATACAGAGTGAATAGCAGGAGGTTATAACATGGCTGAAAAACGAAAGGACTCAAAAGGAAGAATTCTGAAAGATAACGAAAGTATAATGCCCGATGGGCGCTATCGTTATCAGTACATCGATTTGTTCGGAAAAAGAAAAGCGGTATACAGTTGGAAACTCGTTCCGACTGATAAGATACCAAACGGAAAACGCCCGGATCTGTCTTTGAGGGAGAAAGTAAAACAAGTTCAAAAGGATATAAGTGACGGTATTCGGATCGATAAGCGGAAAACAATCAATGATATTTTTGACCTATGGATTTCTTTGAAAATGAATCTGAAGGATAATACAAGGCAAAATTATATTTATATGTATCAGCAATTTGTTTCTCCAGATTTTGGCAAAAGGAAAGTAAGTGAGATAAAGAAATCAGATGTCCGTAGATTTTATAATATACTTGTGGATGAACGGGGATTAAAAATAAATACTCTGGATAGTATACATACAGTCTTGCATCCGGTTTTAGAGTTGGCGGTTGAAGATGGATATTTGCGGAATAATCCCTCTGATAATGTGTTGCGCGAGATAAAGCAATCTCATAATTACGATACTGAAAAGAAAAAAGCATTGACCGTTGAAGAGCAGAATTTGCTTCTCAACTATCTGAGAAATAATGAGATATACGGGCATTGGTATCCTATTTTTGCAGTAATGATTGGTACAGGCCTTCGGGTGGGAGAAGTTACCGGTTTACGCTGGTGTGATGTTGATTTGAAGGACAGTACAATAAGCGTAAATCATACACTGGTTTATTATCAGCATCGAGATGGAAAAGGTTGCTATTTTTCTGTGAATACGCCAAAAACAAAAGCCGGAATGAGGACGGTTCCCATACTGGACAGCGTGAAACATGCTTTTTTGGAAGAAAAGAAGTGGAGAATGGCGAACGGTATTCGCTGTAATGTGTCAGTCGATGGATATACAGATTTTGTTTTTGTAAATCGCTTTGGAAATGTACAGCATCAAGGAACACTGAATAAAGCATTACGGAGAATTATTCGAGATTGTAACGATGAACAGCTTGCAAGTGGTCAGAAAAATCCGGTATTGCTCCCACGGTTTTCTTGTCATACGCTCCGACATACATTTGCCACACGAATGGTTGAGAGTGGTGTTAATATTAAAGCTGTACAGGAGATTTTAGGACACAGTGATATTTCAACGACAATGGATATTTACGTTGACGCAAAAGAGGACTTCAAGAAAGAAGAAATCAAAAAGGCAGAGAACATAATGAAAATTTCATAAGCTTAAAAAGAGAACCGTTCCAGTGAAGTGGGGCGGTTTTCTTATTAGGCGGGCCATAACACATTTATCTCAACTTATAACACAATCTAAAATATGTAGATGAAACAAGACGCAACTAAAAACAAATTTACAAGATAAGGTTTTGTTGATATTATTTTACTATAACAGTAGATGAAATAAGACGCACAAAAAAGGAATATATTTCCCACAATGAAGAGTATCGGCGGAAACGACACGTCCAGGAAGACTGCGGAGAAAAAGGAGCAGGAAGTTCCCCAGATGAAGCTGGATCTTTCCAAGGTAAAGATCGAGCCGCTGTTTGAGGATATGGTTGACTTTGACACCTTCAGCAAGTCCGATTTCCGTGCGGTAAAGGTAAAGGAGTGCGAGGCGGTGCCGAAGTCCAAGAAGCTTCTGAAGTTTGTGCTGGATGACGGAACCGGCACAGACCGCGTGATCTTAAGCGGCATTCACGAGTATTACGAGCCCGAGGAACTGGTCGGAAAGACCTGCATCGCCATCACGAACCTTCCGCCCAGGAAGATGATGGGCATCGATTCCTGCGGTATGCTGATCTCCGCCGTATATGAGTACGACGGCGCGGAGGGCCTGAATCTGCTGATGGTGGATGACAGGATTCCGGCGGGAGCGAAGCTGTACTAATAGATTTTTAATATATGTGATAAGAGTGGAATCCCCCTTTTCCGGTGATAGGCCGGGAGAGGGGGATTTTGGTCATTATCTGAAAGTAAGTGGTAATGTGCCTTTTTTATGCCATATCATGGTGTATAGTGTCTAAAAAATAAAAATTTATTCCGAAATGAAAGGAGAAAACGGGGTATGGATAAGGACACATTAGCCATGATGAAACAGATTTTGAAGGATGAAGAATCGCTGGATCAACTGAGAGACAAATTGGATTGCGAAAGAAATTTAAACTTTTCAAAAGAAAGACCGCATAAGCCTGAACCTGAGAAGGTTTTAAGGACCTATGCTCCGGTAAAATCGCAATTAAAACCGGATTATGCAAAGTGGAGCAGGCCGTTGGTTGTCACAGGGATTGTTTTTGCGGTAGAGATGCTTTTATCCGAGATCCCGTTTTTGGCAGTATTTATGGCGCTGCTGATTTTTGTGGATATTTTTCTGATGATTGCAGCTGCGGTTTATATTTTTTATCAGCGGATCGCTGTTTTCCCGAAAGAGGTAAAAGCGGATGAAGCCAGAATTCGAGATTCCAGAGAATACAAAGAAAAATGCAGACAGATGGATCTGGAATATGATAAAAAACAGGAAGAACTAGATCGGGAATACCGGGAGAAATGGAATGCCTTTCAACAGGAATATGCCTTATGGGAAACAGAATATCGCAAATGGCAGCAAAAGACAGAAGAGAAAATTCAGGAATTAGAAAAGGAAATGGCTGACCTGGAAGCCAAACGCGATATGATGTATGACAAGCTGAACGCGATACCAACGCATTATAGAAAGACAGAGATTATCAGATATATTTACAACGCAATATCCACATCAGATTACACCATAAAAGAAGCAATCGATTTGTATGATCGAAATGAACAACGTAAAATAGACGAGGCGCGGCTTAGGGAACAGCAGATTCATAACCAGTTGCAGGAAGAGGCTAATCTCTACGCTGATGAGATGAATGAGCTGCAACGCGAGGCTAATGAAACGGCTGCAAAAACAAGACGCGACATGAATATCGCAAACGCTGCGAATATTTATCAGAATCATAAGAGAAATAAAATGCTTGATAAAAGGAAGAAGAACTGAGAAAATCTATTTGAGAAATACTATAAGGGTGTTGATAAATGATGTATGTGAAACAGCCGAAGAAATTGTTAATCATAAATATTCTGGATATTTTACGAAAGTATACGGATGAAGATCATCGCCTGAGCCAGAAGGAGATTGCGGATATCCTGAAGAATGAATACGGGATGAAAGCGGAGCGGAGAGCGATTCGGCGGAATCTTATGAATCTGATGGATTGCGGCTATGATATCGAGTACAGTGAAACCATCAGAAAGGTACCGGTAAGAGATAAAAAGTCCGGCAAAGTCTTAAGAGACAGCGAGACGGGAAATCCGGTCATGGAAGAAAGTGAGTTGTGGTCGGATTTTTATCTGAAAAGAGCGTTCACAAACGGGGAATTGAGACTGCTCATTGACGGACTGCTTTTCTCCCAACACATTCCCTATAGTCAGTGTAAAGAACTGATCGAGAAGTTGGAGAATCTTTCCAATATTTATTTCAAATCCAGATCCAGATATATTGCGACATTACCGGAGGGTAAGACAGCTAATAAACAGCTTTTACTGAATATTGAAATGCTGGATGATGCCATCCATAAACAGCGCAAGGTTTCTTTTGAGTATGTGGAGTATCTGACAGATAAGAAGCTCCACGCGAAGAGAAGAGCGGATGGCAGTGTCCGGGAATATATCATTACGCCTTATCAGATGGTGGCAAAGGAGGGAAAATATTATCTGATCTGTAACTACGACAAGTATGACGACGTATCCAATTATCGGATCGATCGCATTCGGAACATCAAAATACTGGACGAAAAGGGAAAGCCATTTCAGGAGCTGGAATGGTCCGGGCATCGCAATCTGGATCTCGCAGAATATATGAAGGAACATGTATACATGTATTCCAGCGAGGATGTCCGTGTGACGTTCCGGATTGTAAAGCCTATGATTACGGATGTGATTGATTTGTTCGGAAAGGATGTGATATTTTCGGATGAAAATGAGACATATGTAACTGTTTCGACAAAGACAAATGAGAGAGCCATGCTGCAGTTTGCAAAGAATTTCGCGCCGGATGTGGAGATATTGAAGCCGGAGCGATTGAGGGATGAACTTCGGGAAGAACTGGAGAGGGCATTGGAAGTGTATGGGAGGTAAGACTTAAATGTGTGAGTTTAATAATAATGTGTTATTTCATTTTGTATATGTATGTGCTATGCGAGATGCCGTTTTACAAAAGGCTTATGAAGGAGAAAAAAAGTGGCTTTCAACAAAAGAAACTATAGAAGCTGAAAATAGAGTGAAAATATACATAGATCATATATTGGAAATTGGATTTACAACACAAGACGAACATGATCAAGAATTTGTGAAAGTTGCTACCGATGTTTGTAATATTATTAATCAAAAGATTTCAAGAGATGGAAGAGAAGGACATTTTTCTTTTGGAAATGCCCAAAAATTAATAAATATTATATGTAAATATTTTTATGTAATTTGCTATAAAGACTTAAATTTAAAAGAAAACTTTCGGTTTTGTCATTGCCCAATGGACGGCATATTGCTCGAACATGTGTGGAAAGAAACAAAGAAACAAAATAAAATGAAGGCACATGAGTTCAAGGAAAGTTGGGGTAAAGAAGATTGGAAAAGTAATGACGGTAATAATTTTGAATTACCAGATAGATATAACTTGTTTCAAGAAAGTATTCGATATTTAGCAGCGAAAAAAGGTGTGTGGCCCATTGAGTATGATTATTTAGTATGGGAAGGCGAATGATATAGAAGATAGCAGCGCTTCGGCGCTGTTATTTTTTTACCCGTTTTCAATGAATAATCTGTGCGCCCTTTTTGGCCCACCACGCCTGCTATACTTACCTCAACAAGAAAACAAAGAAAATTTTGCGAGAATTAATGAAAGGAGACATTGCTCATGAATATTTATCGTTTTATCCAATCAAAATCCATTCGGGAGTATCTGGAGAAGAGTAATCATACATTTTCTTCACTGGAAATGGCTTATATTATCTGGCAATGTCCGGATGCGACTCTGGCTGAAAGATTTGACGCCTG
>JABLTR010084773.1_pt1 | contig 20141 bp, 14 predicted proteins | sample 7160071 | NCBI WGS metagenome assembly JABLTR01 (sample SAMN14651230, study PRJNA627086) | human gut metagenome | isolation source: feces | host: Homo sapiens | reverse complement strand
GGGAAAGGGTGGGAATCGAACCCACCTAAGAGGCTCCTAACCCCTCGTACTAGTTTTGAAGACTAGAGAGAACACCAGAACTCATCCTCCCCCAAATATTTTGCAATTTTATATTTTAAGTAAGTTAAAAATCAATATTTATACTTACTTGTAATACTCTTTAATAATATCAATTTACAATCAAAATTTCAATATAATTGCTAAAATTTGTAATAAAAAATGTAAATTTAAGTATTATTATGTAAAATCAGTTATAATTAATATAGTAAATAAAAAAGAAGAATTATAGGGGGGATTGGATTGAAAAAAAGGGAGGCTTTTGCAAAATTACCTTCAGTTGATAGTATCCTATCGAATAATAATATAAAAAATTTATTAGACAATTACCCAAGAGAATTAATATTAGAATCGATAAGAGATGTAATAGAGAGTAAAAGGCAAGAAATCATCAGAATAAAAGAGGATGAAATAGAAACATTTGATATAGAGGAAGACATTTTAATAGATGACATAATCCAGTCTACAAAAAATAAATTTCAATTATCTATTCAAAAAGTTATAAATGCAACAGGTATCGTAATACATACTAATTTAGGCCGTTCAAAACTTAGCCCAAATGTACAAAGTGAATTGATAGATATTGCATTTGGATATTCTAATTTAGAATATAATTTGGAAAATGGGAAAAGAGGATCTAGGTATGACCATTTAGTTCAAATCATAAAAAGACTAACAGGTGCAGAAGATGCATTAATAGTAAATAATAACGCAGCTGCTGTATTATTAGTTTTAAATACAATAGCAAAAGATGGAGAGGTTATTGTTTCTAGAGGCGAATTAGTTGAAGTTGGTGGAAGTTTCAGAATATCTAGCATAATGGAATTAGGAAGTGGAAAATTAGTTGAAGTAGGTTCTACTAATAAAACTCACATAGAAGACTATAAAAGCGGGTTTAGTGAAGAAACCAAAGCTATAATGAAAGTTCATACTAGTAATTATCGTATTTTAGGATTTACAGAATCAGTTGGAATAGAAGAATTAAAACAACAAGAAGAGTTCAAAAACATACCTATTATAGAAGATTTAGGAAGTGGGGTGTTCGTAGATTTATCTAAATATGGATTGACATATGAACCTACAGTGATAGATTCACTTAAAAAAGGTGTAGATATAGTTACATTTAGTGGAGACAAGATGCTTGGCGGACCACAAGCTGGAATTATAGTAGGAAAAAAAGAATATATAGAAAAAATGAAGAAAAATCAATTAACAAGAGCATTGCGAGTTGATAAAATGAAAATAGCTGCATTAGAGGCAACTTTAAGAATGTATTTAGATGAAGAAGAGGCTATCAGAAATATCCCTACATTAAAGATGATTACTTGTAGCTTAAAAGAATTAGATAAAAAAGCAGGTATACTTTTAAATAAGATAAAAGAATTAAATATAGATGCAGATATTCAAAAAGAGAAAAATGTATCGCAAGTTGGAGGGGGTTCAATGCCACTAGAAAAGCTAGATACATACACAGTAACAATTAAACCTAATAAATTCAGTGTATCTTATTTGGAAAAAAGACTTAGAAAAAGTGATGCGCATATAATTGGAAGAATAAACGAAGATAAATATATTTTAGATGTTAGAACTATAGAAGAAAATGAGTTTGACTTGATAGTAAAAGAATTAAAGATAATTTTTAATTAAGTTTTCAGGGGGATATTCTTGAGATGAAAAATGTAATTTTGGGAACAGCGGGACATATAGATCACGGAAAGACGACATTAATAAAAGCTCTTACAGGAAGAGAAACGGACAATCTTAAGGAAGAAAAACAAAGAGGTATTTCTATAAATTTAGGGTTTACATATTTTGATTTACCTAGTAAAAAAAGGGTCGGAATAGTTGATGTTCCTGGTCATGAGAAATTCATAAAAAATATGCTTGCTGGAGCATGTGGTATAGACATAGTTTTATTGGTTATAGCAGCAGATGAAGGTGTAATGCCTCAAACTATTGAACATCTAGATATTTTAAATTACCTAGATGTAAAAAGAGGTATAATAGTTTTAACTAAGTGCGATTTAGTTGATGAAGAATTTATCGAATTAGTTAAAGATGATATAAGGGAAAAAACAAAAGGATTATTTATAGAAGGCGCATCTATTGTAGAAGTTGATTCTGTTTCTAGAAGAGGATTAGATAAATTAGTTCAAAAGATAGATGAAATAAGTGAAGATATAGAAGAGAAAAAAACAGATGCACCGTCTAGAATGAGTATAGATAGAGTATTCTCATTAAAAGGTTTCGGAACAATTGTAACAGGAACTTTGATTGAAGGAAAAATATCTGTAGATGATGAGATGACTATATATCCTAGTGAAAAAAAGGTTAAAGTAAGAAATTTACAAGTTCATGGATGTGATGTGAAAACAGCATATGCAGGCCAAAGAACAGCTATAAATTTATCTAATATTAAAGTAAGTGAAATTCAAAGGGGAGATGTTATAGCACAAACTGGTTCTGTTGAGGAATCTATGATGATAGATGTCAATATTTCATTAGTTGAACACTGTAAAAAGAGTTTAAAACATTGGGATAGAATAAGGATTTTTCATGGTACAAAACAAATACTATGCAGAATTGTTCCACTAAATGAAGATGAAATACAATATGGTGAAAGTGGATATGCACAGTTAAGATTGGAAGAAAAAATTGTAGCGAAAAAAGGTGATAGATTTATAATAAGATCTTATTCACCAATGGATACGATTGGTGGTGGAGTGATAATAGATACGGCTCCAAAGAAACATAAAATATATGATGAAAGTGTAATCGAAGCTTTAAAAATAAAGGAAAAAGGCGAGCTTAAAGATATATTAGAAGAATATTTAAAATTAAACTTATCGAATTATATTACTCTTAAAGAGTTAGTAAGTTATACAGGCGAAAAAGAAGAATATGTTAAAGAAGGGCTTAATGCATTAATAGATGAAAATAAGGTATTTTGCGTTAATAAATATTATTTACATATAAGTCATTATCAAAAATTAAAAGAAAGGGTTATAGATATTTTAACTAAATACCATAAACAGTATAGATTAAGAAATGGAATTTTAAAAGAAGAACTTAGATCTAAAGTAGATAATAGCCTTAAAGTTAAAGATATGGATGTAATTTTAAATAAAATGGCAGAAGAAAAAGACATTAAAGTCCAAGATAATTTAGTATCTAATTATGATTTTGAAGTGAAATTCAATCAAAAGCAATTGTCTATTAAAAAAGAAATTGAAGATAAATCTAGAAAAAACGGATTAAATTCTCTTATGACAAAGGATGATATATGTAATAAAAACAAGTTTTATGAAGAAGTTTTAGAAGCATTAACAGGTGAAACAATACAAAAATTAGATGATGCATATTATATAGATAAAAAAGTTTATGAAAATGTAAAAAAAGATTTATTAGAGTATTTAAATAAAAATAAGGAAATAACAGTTGCACAATTTAGAGATATTACAAAATCAAATAGAAAGATATCTATAGTTATGCTAGAACATTTTGATAGAAATAGAATAACAAAAAGAGTAGAAGATAAACGAATTTTATATTAATTTGATATATCTTATTAAGAAAAGAGGTTTTAATTATGAGTAAAAAAGACATAGTTTTTTGTAAAGGTGGAGGCTGTACAGCTAAATTAGGGCCTGGGGTATTAAGCAGGGTTTTAGAGAGAATACCAAAAAAATATGACGAAAATCTATTAATAGGTTTTGAAAGCAGTGATGATGCATCTGTTTATAAATTGACTGATGATATAGCTATGGTTCAAACATTAGATTTTTTCCCACCAATGGTTGATGACCCATATACTTTTGGAAAAATAGCAGCAGCAAATGCCTTAAGTGATATTTATGCAATGGGCGGTGAAGTCAAAACTGCACTAAATATAGTGTGTTTTCCTGAACAAATGGATTTAAACATATTGGGAGATATAATTCAAGGAGGTAGTGAGAAAGTTACAGAAGCTGGAGGAGTTTTATCTGGAGGACATTCAATAATGGATCAAGATGTAAAATATGGTCTTTCTGTTACAGGTATTATAAACCCAAATAAAATATATCAAAATAATGGATGCAAAGTAGGAGACAAATTAATACTTACAAAACCATTAGGAGTCGGAATAATTTCAACAGCAAATAGGGTTGGAGAAGCAAGTAAAGAAGCCATGGAACAAGCAATTGAGTCTATGTGTACATTAAATAAATATGCAGCAGAAATTATAAGAAAATATGATGTACATGCTTGCACAGATGTAACAGGATTTAGTCTTTTAGGACATCTAAATGAAATGGTTGCAGGAGATTGTTCTGCTGTTATAGACAGTACTAAAGTACCTTATATAAAAGAAGCTAGAGATTATGCCAAAGAATTCTTATTAACTGCTGCAGCACAAAGAAATAGAAATTATTTAGAAGATAAAATACTATTTAATATAGATGATTTTGCTATGGAAGAAATATTATTTGATCCACAAACTTCAGGAGGTTTATTGGTCGCAGTAAACCCAGATGATGTAGATGATATAATGAAGGAATTAAATACTTTAAAATTACCATGTGGAGTAATTGGAAAAGTTGTAGAAGCTAAAGAACATAAAATAATTGTAGATTAATTTATAAAGATGTCTAAAAACAATTAATATAAAATTTAGGAGGAATAAAAATGAAGAAAATAAAAGTTGATGCAATGGGCGATCAATGTCCAATACCAGTAATAAAAACAAAAAAGGCTTTAAAAGAAATAACTGAAACTACTTTGGTAGAGGTACATGTAGATAACGAAATCGCTGTTCAAAATTTAAGTAAAATGGCAAAACAAAAAAATTTAGAATATAAATGTGAAAAACTAGAGGAACAACATTACATAATTAAAATAAATGCTGAAGCAGAAGGTGTATCTATTCAACAAAAAGCTCCAGCAGAAAATGATAAAGAAATCTGTTATCCTGATAGAAAATCTAATACAGTTGTAGTATTAAGTAGTAATCAAATGGGTAATGGAAGTGAAGAATTGGGTCAAATATTAATGAAAGGATTTATATTTGCTTTAACAGAGTTAGATGAACTTCCAAGTACTGTCTTACTATATAATTCAGGGGTTAAATTGTCGACAGAAGGTTCAAATTCCATTGAAGATTTAAAAACTTTACAAGCACAAGGTGTTGAAATATTAAGTTGTGGTACTTGTTTAAATTACTACGATTTAACAGAAAAATTACAAGTTGGTGATGTGACAAATATGTACTTTATACTTGAAAAAATGGCACAAGCTGACAAAATTATAAGACCATAATAAAATTTATGAAGTAAAATTATACATTATATTTAATAAATGAAAATATTGTTAATAATTTATTAAATATAATGTATACATCTTCCAAATTCGGCTTTTATCAAAAAAATGGTGCTATAATTAACTTGTAGTATAAAAAGGTTTTCTTAATACTTAACAAAGGGGTGTATTTGTATGGAAAAAAGATTTTTAGCACCAAAAGAAATAGCCAATGCAATGGTTAATGTTGGTGTAGGAAAAGCTAATTTACCAGTAGGCTCAATGTTTTTACTAGGAATATTAGCTGGAGCATTTATCGGATTTGGGGGATTAGGTAATACTATAGCAAGTCAAACATTTGCTGGTATAGACCCTGGTGTTGCTAAACTTATAGGGGCTGCAGTCTTCCCTGTTGGACTTATGTTAGTTGTTATATGTGGGGCAGAGTTATTTACAGGAAATAACTTAATGACATTAGCTTTAATGAATAATAAAATTACAGCAGGTCAAATGCTTAAAAACTGGTGTGTAGTTTGGTTGGGCAACCTAGTAGGATCTTTATGCTTAGCACTTATAGTATATTATGGTGGAGTTTTAGGAGACCCAGCAGCAACAGCAAAAGCCGTAGGAATTGCAGAAGCAAAAGCTGGTCTAGACATATCAGTTATGATATTTAGAGGAATATTATGTAATATCCTTGTTGTTTTAGCAGTATGGATGGCAACAAGTGCACAAGATATAATATCTAAAATATTTGCATGTTGGTTCCCAATTATGTTATTCGTATTATGCGGATTTGAACATAGTGTGGCAAATATGTACTTTATACCAGTTGGAATGTTATTAGGGGCTAATGTATCTGTAGGAGCATGTGCAACCAATTTAATTTGCGTTACAATAGGAAATATAATTGGTGGAGCAATAATAGTACCAGTTATTTATTATACTACTTACTTAGCAGCAGATAAAAAGAAATCTTCTAATGTATAAAATTTAAATAAATATATAAGGGAAATTAAAAAAAGCATCGTCAAAGATATACTCTTTGGCGATGTTTTTTGTGTTGTTTAGATTAAAATAAATCAAATTCACCTTAAATAAAAATTGAATATGTGGTAAAATCTTTTTATAACTAGAATTATGTTTTTTTTAGATACATTTTTATTTATAGAAACATATATTAAAATATAAAAATAATTGAATAAATATAGAAAGAAATATAGATATAAAAAATAATTTTAGATAAATAAGCAAGTATAAAAATAAAAAAGGAAGGAGTATGTCAAATATTCACAGTTGATTTTCGTATATCAAAAGTAATATTTGACAATAAAACAATTAAATATGAACAAAGAATTAGTTTATAATGATTTATTAAAAATAGTTAATGAAGAAGATATAAAAATAGATGAACCAATGAAAAAGCACATCTCATTTAGAGTAGGTGGACCAGCAGATATATTAGTTAGACCTAGAACAGAGGAACAATTAAGTCAAATATTAAAATATATAGATGAAAATGCATTACCATATCTAATAATAGGAAACGGATCGAACTTATTAGTAAAAGACGGAGGAATAAGAGGTATAGTAATAGAATTTGGAGATAATTTTAATAATTTTGAAATAGACGGAAATATAATAAAAGCACAAGCAGGCGCTTTATTAGCTGTATTAGGGAAGGCAGCACTTAGGGAAGAATTAACAGGATTTGAGTGTATATCAGGGATACCAGGTTCACTTGGTGGAGGATTAGCAATGAATGCTGGTGCTTATGGTGGAGAAATAAAATCAGTTGTAAAATCAGTAAGAGTAATGAATCCAAAAGGAGAAATATTCGAGTTTTCAAACGAAGAAATGAAGTTTGAATACAGAAGAAGTATCCTTACAAATTCTGATTATATAGTTTTATCAGCAGTACTTGAGCTTCAAAAAGGAAACTACGATGAAATAAAAGCATTTATGGCTGATTTAACTAATAGAAGAACAACAAAACAACCATTAAATTTACCAAGTGCAGGAAGTACTTTTAAAAGACCAGAAGGATATTTTGCAGGTAAATTAATAGATGATTGTGGATTAAGAGGATTAACATTAAGAGGAGCACAAGTTTCTGAAAAACACTGTGGATTTGTGGTTAATATAGGAGATGCAACTGCTAAAGATATACTAGATTTAATGTATATAGTAAAAAGCACAGTTTTAAATAAATTTGGAGTAACATTAGAAGAAGAAGTCAAAATACTTGGAGAGGATTAACATGGAGATATTAGCAGATTATCACACTCACACTGTATATAGTCATGGAAAAGGGTCTATAGAAGACAATGTGAAAGTTGCGATATCTAAGGGAATAAAAAAAATTGGTATTTCAGACCATGGGTATAAAAATGTTGCCTATGGTGTGAAAATCGATGATTTTGAAAAAATGAGAGAAGAAATAGATATTTTAAATGAAAAATATAAGAACCAAATAGAAATCCTTTTAGGAGTTGAATGCAATATATTAGATAATAAGGGAAATATAGATTTAAATGATAAAATTTATAGATATTTTGATTATGTAATGGCAGGATATCATTTTGGTTCAATACCTACATCTTTAAAGGGTGTGGTGAATATGTGTCAAAACTATTTCTTCAAAAGTGAAAAAGCCAAAGAATATAATACCGAGGCAATTGTAAATACTATAAAAAATAATGATATATTTGCAATTACACACCCTGGTGATAAAGGCGGTATTTATATAGAAGAAGTGGCTAAGGCAGCAGAAAATACTAATACTAAATTAGAAATCAATAGTAGCCATGAATTTTTAAATGTAGAACAATTAAGAAAAATAAAAGACTACAATGTTAAATTCATCATAGGCTCAGATGCACATATACCACAAAATGTAGGAAATTTTGATTTGGCATTAGAGACTGTAAATAAATCAAGTTTAGACAAATCGTTAATAGAAAACATTTTAGTTTAAGGAGGGGTCTTTAATGAAATTTGTAATAGTAACTGGATTATCAGGATCCGGGAAAAGTGAAGTAATGAAAGTTTTCGAGGATATGAATTATTATTGTGTAGATAATTTACCTCCTACATTAATAGTAAACTTTGCTGAAATATGTTATCAAGCAGGTTCTATGGTTGATAAAGTCGCTCTTGGCATAGACATAAGGGGTATGAAATTTTTTGAAGATTTGCATGAAAGTCTAAGAACTCTTAAAAGAGAAAATTATCCTTTTGAAATTTTATTTTTAGATTGTGATGATGATACTCTTTTAAAAAGATATAAAATGACTAGAAGAAATCACCCATTGGCATTAAATAGACAAATACCAGAAGGAATCAAAATTGAAAGAAAAATATTAAACCCATTGAAAGAAATTGCTAATTATATAGTAGATACTACTAATATGAAGCCAAAAGATTTAAAGTCAGAAATACTAAAAATCTATTCAATAGGAGAGAAACATACTAATCTTACAATTTCTGTACTTTCATTTGGATTTAAACATGGAATCCCTAAGGATTCAGATTTAGTATTTGATGTTAGATTTTTACCTAACCCATACTATTTAGAAAGTCTTAGAAATAAAACAGGAGACGATCAAGAGGTTAGGGATTATGTTATGAATTCTGATATTAGTAAACAATTTTATGCAAAACTTACAGACATGATAGATTTCTTAATACCACAATATGTGGAAGAGGGAAAACACCATTTAGTAATTAGTATTGGATGCACTGGAGGAAGACATAGATCCGTGACAATAGCAAACCTTATTGCTGAAGAAATTCAAAGTAAGGGGTATAGAGTTGTTAAAAAACATAGGGATTTTATGTTAAAATAGTGCGGAGGTTATTATGGAAGTGGTTGGTATTATTTTTGGGGTAATAGGTATACTATGCTTTGGCATAGCTATATGGTTATTTATCCAAATGAAAAATGAGAGGATAAGATACTTAGAGTTGCAGACTAAAGAAAACAAAGGCCCTAACGTTGTAGTTATCGGTGGAGGAACTGGACAATCAATTTTCCTAAGAGGTTTAAAACACCATACAGAAAACATAACTGCTATAGTTACTGTTGCTGATGATGGTGGTGGCTCAGGAGTTCTTAGATCGGATTTAGGTATGTTGCCACCAGGAGATATACGAAATTGTATTATGGCGCTTGCAAATATAGAACCGACTATGAATGAAGTTATGCAATATAGATTTGAAGATGGAGCGCTAAAAGGCCAAAGTTTTGGAAATTTATTTTTAGCTGCGATGAATGGATTATATGGAAATTTCGAAACAGCAGTTTATAAAATAGGTCAAATATTTGCAATAACAGGAAGGGTTTTACCAGTTACACTTGAAAACATAGATTTAATTGCAACATTAGAAAATAGCCAAGTTGTAAAAGGTGAATCAACAATACCAAAAGAAGTTAGAAAACAGAAATGTAAAATAGATAAAATTACTTTAATACCAGAAAAATGTAGACCTCTTGATGAAGTAATTAGTTCTATACATGGAGCAGATATCATTGTTATGGGACCAGGTAGTTTATATACTAGTGTAATACCTAATTTATTGGTTCCAGGAGTAATTGATGCAATAAAAAAATCAAATGCTAAGAAAGTATATATACCTAATGTTATGACACAACCAGGAGAAACAGAAGGATATAATGTATTAGATCATGTTGAGGCATTAATAAAACATACAGAATCAGGATTAATCGATTGTATTATAGCTAATGATGAAAAAATACCTGAATCTGTATCAAAAAGATATAAAGAAGATGGCTCTACACAAGTTTTATTAGATAATGAACAAAGATTAAAGTTAAAATGTATGGGTATTAGAACAATCGAATCCAATTTAATAGAAGTGAAAAATGCCTATATAAGACATAATGCTAATGAGATTTCTAGTATAATTGTAAAACTGGCTCTAGGTCATGATATATAATAGTGAATAAAAAGGGATTTTATATCTTGATGAAGAAATTCTTATTATTATGTTGAATTAAGGAGTGAAAATCTATGAGAGAAGAGATCAGTGCCGGTGGAGTAGTCTTATTTGGAAATGCAATTCTTCTACTTAGAAAGTTTAATGGAGATTGGGTGTTACCAAAGGGAAGAATCGAAGCAGGTGAGCAGAAAAAGGAAGCAGCGCTGAGAGAAGTACTAGAGGAGACAGGAGTAAAGGCCGAAATCTTAAAATATTTAGGAGAAATACACTATACGTATAAGGAAAATTGGGATGAAAATAAAGCTGTTCATAAAACGGTTTTTTGGTATCTGATGAAGTCTAGAAATATGGACACAGTCCCTTTAAAAGAAGAAGGATTTGTAGATGCTAAGTTTATACATTTAGATAGAGTAGTTGATTTAGCAAGATATAATGATGAGAGAGAAATAATAAAGGTTGCATTAGAAGAAATAAAAAAAAGGAATAAAAAAAGCTAGAATTAGGTGATAGGAATGTCTTTTTCGAGTGAGACAAAAAATGAATTAGCTAGAGTTAAAGATATCGATGTTAATGACAAACAAGCAGAATTGTCAGCTATAGTTAGAATGTCTGGAACTATACAATTTGCTGGACTTCGCAAAATAAACGTAAAAATAACTACAGAGTTAAATTCTGTAGCTAGAAGAGTATTTAAATTACTAAAAAAAGAGTTTAATATAGAAACTACAATTTCAGTAAATAAAAATCAAATGCTAAAAAGAAATAATAGTTACGTTTTAATGGTAAAAAGTGAAAATGGAGCAGAAAAACTTCTTAAAAAACTAGGAATACTAGAAGATAGAGATGGATTTTTCCCTACAAATTGTATACCAAAAGAAATATTTGAAGATGATATTCTAAAAAAAGCATATCTTAGAGGTGCTTTTTTAGGTGGGGGGTCAATAAGTGACCCTGAAAAAAATTATCACATGGAATTTGTGACTAATAATGAAGATTATGCAAACTCGCTTAGAGATTTAATAAATTCATTTGGATTAAATTCTAAAATAGTTGCTAGAAAAAATAGTTTTGTTGTTTATTTAAAAGAAAGTGAACAAATTTCTGATTTATTGAGTATGATAGGGGCATATCAAGCTTTACTTAGTTTGCAAAGTACAAAAATAGTAAAAGAAATGAGAAATAATGTAAACCGTATTGTAAATTGTGAAACTGCAAACTTATCAAAAACTGTAAATGCAGCAGTTAGACAAGTTGAAAATATAAAATTAATCCAAAATAAAATAGGGATTAGTAGTTTACCAGAAAATTTACAAGAGATAGCTCTACTTAGAGTAGAAAATGAAGATATGTCATTAAAAGAATTAGGGGAAATGTTAAATCCGCCTATAAGTAAATCAGGTGTCAATCATCGATTGAAAAAAATAGAGCAAATTGCTAATGATTTAAAATAGAAAAAATGGGGGAATTTTGAATAAATTCCCCTTGTTTATTTTGTAAAAATATATTAATTTTATATGATAATAAAATGGGTATAAATTAAATAATGCTCAAATAAAAAAGAAAAAATATATAAAAATTAACATAGATTAAATTTATATTAGGAGGTGGAGATATGTCGTCTGAATTTGCACACTTGCATGTCCATACAGAATATAGTTTACTAGATGGTTTTTCAAGGGTTAAGAAACTGATAAAACGAACTAAGGAACTAGGCATGAAATCTGTTGCGATAACTGACCATGGAAATATGTTTGGTGTAATAGATTTTTATAAAGAGGCAAAAAAACAAGGTATAAAGCCTGTAATAGGATGTGAATTATATACAGCTCAACGCAGTTTGACAGATAAAGACCCAAATTTTGATAAAAGATATGGTCATTTAATTTTATTAGCAGAAAATATGACAGGATATCAAAACTTAATAAAATTAGTCTCAATATCATATGTAGACGGATTTTATTATAAACCAAGAGTTGATATAGAAGCATTGAGAGAGCATAGCGAAGGAATTATATGCTTATCAGCATGTCTAGCAGGTGATGTTTCAAATGCATTGATGAATAGAAACTACGAAAAAGCTAAAGAAATAGCTTTAACATATAACGAAATATTTGGACAAGGTAATTTCTATTTAGAATTACAAGATCATAATTTACCAGAACAAAAAGAAGTAAATGCATCTTTAGTAAAACTATCAAAGGAATTAAATATTCCATTAGTAGCTACAAATGATATACATTATGTAGATAAAGCTGATTCAAAAGCACATGATGTTTTACTATGTATTCAAATGGGAAAAACATTAAATGACCCAGCAAGAATGAGGTTCGGAACAGAAGAGTTTTATTTAAAATCTAGAGAAGAAATGGAAGAGTTATTCCCATATGCATTAGAAGCACTAGATAATACAGCAAAAATAGCAGAAAGATGTAATGTAGAATTTGACTTTAATACAATACATTTACCAAATTATGAAGTTCCAGAAGGATATACAACTTCAGGATACTTAGAAGAATTATGCTACAAGGGATTATACGAAAGATATGAAAATCCTAGCCAAGAAATTTTAGATAGATTGAAATATGAATTAGGTGTTATTAATAAAATGGGATATGTTGAATATTTCCTAATAACATGGGATTTCATAAACTTTGCAAAGGAAAACGGAATAATGGTAGGTCCAGGGCGTGGTAGTGCCGCTGGTTCAATAGTAGCATATACACTTAAAATAACAGATATAGATCCTATAAAATATAACCTACTGTTTGAGAGATTCTTAAACCCAGAACGTGTGTCGATGCCGGATATCGATATCGATTTTTGCTACGAAAGAAGAGAAGAAGTAATTGATTATGTTAAAAGAAAATACGGAGAAGACCACGTTGCACAGATAATTACTTTTGGTACAATGGGAGCAAAACTTGCCATCAGGGACGTTGGAAGGGTTTTAGATATACCTTATAACAAGGTTGATAAAATAGCAAAAGAAATACCAAATGCATTAGGAATGACAATAGATAAGGCTTTAGAAACAAATCCTAATTTAAAGTCATTATATGAACAAGACCAAGAGACAAAAACAATAATAAATATATCTAAGGAATTAGAAGGTATGCTTAGACATGCTTCTACCCATGCAGCAGGTGTAGTTATATCTAAAAATCCAATTGATGAATATGTACCATTATACAAGCATCAAGACGCTATAAGTACACAGTTTACTATGACTACATTAGAAGAGCTAGGACTTCTCAAAATGGACTTCCTAGGGCTTAGAACATTAACTGTTATAAGAGATGCTCTTGATTTAATTGAGAAAAATCACGGCAGAAAAATAGATTTCTCAAAAATGGATTATGATGATCCAAAGGTATTTGAACTACTTTCTTCAGGAAATACTTTAGGTGTGTTCCAAATGGAGAGTGCTGGGATGAGATCGTTTATGAAACAATTAAAGCCAAGTAACTTCGAAGACATAGTAGCTGGAATTTCTCTATATAGACCGGGTCCAATGGATTCAATACCAACTTATTTAGAGTACAAACATAATCCAGAAAAGATAACATATATTCACGAAAAATTAAAACCAATAATGGAAGTAACTTATGGTTGTTTAATATACCAAGAACAGGTTAGTGCGACACGTTTCGCGTTAAGATAGCAATATCGGAAAAGCGACACAATATTAATTAATATATTGGAGAACTTATAACTTGAAGAGTGGAATGATAGGGTAACGCCTTGAAACGCTCTCTCTGATAGTCCCCACATGCATGAGAGGTTGAATACTCAATTGTATGAAGCTGGGTAAGGCAGGTTGAGAACCACCCTAACAGAGAATTAACACAAAGAAACTGAGTAAAACATTGGTGCAAAAATGGCTAGAGCCTACCTGTGTAAGAAAAGTGGAAAGTATTAAGGAGCTGAGGAAAGTTGCTCAGAGGTGAGTGATGTGGTCTATAGACCGTGAGGCTATAAAGTATCTATGGTGAGAATGTATATATAAATACTGACGAACTTTCGAATGTAAGGGTCCTGAGTTCTAAGTGAGCAGAAATGCCACAGCTCCTAAGTGGAGAGTTAGTGAGGTTTAGTAAGATTTGACTTTATGAAAGACCTTACTGTGTTACAGGCACAGTCAAGCTAACGGGCTTAAAGAAAGCACCTAACGATATATGCATAGCTAGAGTTATAGGAACGTGGAAAACTGAGAATATGGAGGATATTCAAATCCTATGAAATATTAATAAGGAAAAGATTTAAGAATCTATAACTTATTTTAATCTCAGTGAGAGTGGTGTCATAGTACCAATGAAGCAGTGATAATAAACTGTGGAGGGATAGGCACTAGTCGGAATTTAATAATAATTAAGTTATAACGTTGTTATCAAGAAAAGATAACTTCAAAGGTTCGAGTAAGACTAAGAGAATGTACTGTCAATTTTATATTGATGGGATGTGACTTTGATAAATAGTAATCAAGAATTTAAAAAGAAAAATACACTAAGATATAATGAGTATTATGATACACAAGAAATTTTTGATTGGTTATATAATAAATCTAAAAGAAATGAGAACTTTTACAAATTGTATGAGTTAATCATAAGTAGAGAAAATATATTATTAGCCTATAGAACAATTAAATCTAATAGAGGTAGTACAACTAGAGGAAGCAATCCATACACTATTAAAGATATTAAGAAATGGAGTGAGAAGGAAATAGTCGACTATGTTAGGAAGAGATTAGAAAATTATAATCCTCAACCTGTTCGTAGAATATTTATTCCTAAGCACAATGGGAAAATGCGACCACTAGGAATACCAACTATAGAAGATAGAATTATACAACAGTGTATCAAACAGGTATTAGAACCTATATGTGAAGCAAAATTTTACGACTACTCATATGGATTTAGACCTAATAGAAGTGCTAAACATGCTATATCTAGATGTTATCACCTAATGCAAAGAGCAGACCTACATTATGTTGTTGATGTAGATATTAAAGGATTCTTTGATAATGTAAATCATGGAAAACTATTAAAACAAATCTATGCGCTAGGTATAAGAGACAAAAGAGTTATTAGTATAATATCAAAAATGCTAAAATGTGAAGTCATAGGAGAAGGAATACAAAACAAAGGTACTCCACAAGGAGGAATCTTATCTCCGTTATTATCCAATATAGTACTTAATGAGCTAGATTGGTGGATAGATTCACAATTCTTTGGACATCCAACAAAGCATAAATATAGTTGTCAATTAGCACAGTCAACCGCACTTAAGAAAAGTAATTTAAAAGAAATGTATATAGTTAGATATGCAGACGATTTTAAAATTTTCTGTAGAGATTATCAAACTGCATGTAAAGTCAAAATAGCTGTAACAAAATGGCTAAAGGAAAGACTAAAACTAGACATCAGTGATGAAAAAACTAAAATAACAAATTTAAAAAATAATTATTCAGAATATCTTGGACTAAAAATGAAGGTTCATAGAAAAGGTATTAAAGTCTACAGTAATGGCAGACAAAAAGAAAAATTTGTTGTTAAAAGTATGATGTCAAACAAAGCAGTAAATAGATTAATTAACAATTTAAAGATGCAGATTAAAACTATACAACATTCTGAAAAACCAAAATATGAAATAGCCAAACTTAATCAAATGATATTTGGTTATCATAATTACTATGACAGTGCAACTCATGTTTGTAAGAGTTTTCATATAATTGAATACAAAGTAATGAAATGTATGAAAAATCGACTCAAAGAACTAAAAACAAGTAATGGAAGTAGAAACAAAGTTATTGAGAAAAACTATGGTGAAAGTAAAGCAATTAAATACTACTGTGGAATTGCTGTTATACCGATAGCTTATATTAAAACTAGACCACCAATGCAATTTAAAATCAAAACATGTAATTATACTGAAGAGGGAAGAGAATTGGTACACGATTATTTGAAAATGACCCTAAGTAGTAGAATTGCAGATATGATGAGAATCTCAAATGTGGATAATAGTGTAGAATATAATGACAATAGAATTTCGGTGTTCTCAGCTCAAAATGGTCAATGTGCAATAACTAAAAGAATACTCAGAACTTTTGATTTTCATTGTCACCATAAAATACCTAAATCCCTAGGTGGTGATGATAGCTATCAGAATCTAATTATTCTATATAGACCTGTACATGCATTAATACATGCAACCAGAGAAGAAACAATAGAAAAATGGTTAAACCAATTAGCTTTAAGTAAAGACCAATTAGAGAAAGTTAATAAACTCAGAAAACTATGTAATCTAAAAGAAATTACACAAATAGAAGAATAATAAAATTCTTGAGACTTATTTTAACGTTAATTAACAAAATTATTATTAATTCGATGGAACGCCGTATGAGTAGGAAACTCTCATGTACGGTGTGAAGTGGGGGAAAAGATGGAGATAATATCAAAATCTTACCTATCACTATTGGAAGTTGTTAGAGAGCTTGGTGGATATAGTTATGGACGAAGCGACTTAGTTAGAAGAGCCATGGGTAAAAAGAAAATGGATGTCATGGAAGAAGAAAGACAATACTTTATCCACGGAAAAACTGACGAAAATGGAAATATCGAAATTGCTGGATGTGTTAGAAATGGTGTAGATGAACAAACTGCAAATAAAATATTTGATGACATGATTGACTTTGCAAAATATGCATTTAACAAATCGCATGCAGCCGCATATGGTGTTATTGCATATGAGACAGCGTATTTAAAAGCACATTATCCAGTTGAATTTATGGCAGCATTAATTACAAGTGTAATGGGTAATACAGACAAAGTAGTTGAATATATAAGAGAATGTAATGCATTAAATATAAAAGTTTTAAAACCGGATATAAACAAAAGTTTTGCAAAATTCTCAGTTGAGGATAATAATATAAGATTTGGACTTGCAGCTGTAAAAAATGTAGGTGTAAATATAATAAATAATATAGTTATCGAAAGAGAACAAAATGGCGAATTTACGGATTTCATCAATTTAATAAAAAGATTAGACAGCAAAGATATAAATAAAAGAGTAATTGAAAGTTTAATTAAATGTGGTGGATTTGATGAAATGGGATACAATAGAGCCAGTTTAATGATGGGATACGAAAAGGTATTAGAAAGTGTATCTTTAGAGAGAAAGAAAAATATTAAAGGGCAAATTTCCTTATTTGATGGTCTAGATGGACTTGGACAAAACGAAGAAATAGATAGATTTGAAAATTCGACAACTTCTATTGCTAGTATACAAGAGTTTGAAGAAAGAGAAAAACTAGCTTTAGAAAAAGAAGTATTAGGAATGTATGTTAGTGGACATCCTCTTTCTGAGTATGAAAAAGAATTAGAAACAAGAACATCACTAAATACTAAAAAATTAAATGAAGTAAAAGAAAATTTAGATAAATACCTAGCTATGGATCAAGAAAATGTAATAATTGGAGGAATGATTTCTAATAAAAGAATACAAACTACTAAGAGAAATGAAATAATGGCTTTCCTTGAAGTAGAAGATTTATATGGTTCTATAGAAGTAATTGTTTTTCCAAGAACACTTCAACAATATAATACTATTGTAAATGAAGAGAATATAGTTTATATTAAAGGTAGGCTAAGTATACAAGAAGAGGAGAATGCAAAAATAATAGCTCAAGAAATAAAAGATATAAGCGATAAAACTCCTTTTTTAGAAAATAAAAAGAAAATATATAATAGACAACTAAATGAAAATAGGGAAAATTTATTTATCAAAATAGATGACATAAATGACAAAGAGAAACTAGAACGAATAGAAAATATTTTAAAACTTTATCCAGGAAATGAACAAGTATTTTTATGTACAACTGTTCCAAAGAAAAAATATAGATGGAATGGAAATGTTACTATTTCCAAAGTTTTAGTCGACAATTTGAAACAAATATTAAATGAAAATTGTATTAAAATTGTAACACAATAAAAAATTAACACAAATACCCAAAAATATAATACATATATATCTAAAATTTTACCAAAAATATGGTATAATATCGTAGTATATGAATTGGGTAAGTTTTTTTAATTGACATGGGATAAATAATAAGGATAGGGACAAAAAGAGTCCCTGTGAGGTGTTTTAGGAGGTAATTTATGAAAACAATAGGGATATTAACAAGTGGTGGAGATGCTCCAGGAATGAATGCTGCTATAAGAGCAGTTGTAAGATCAGCAATTTATTATGGTTGCAAAGTTTATGGAATTAATAGAGGGTACAAAGGTCTAATTGAAGATGACGTACAAGAAATGAATTTATCATCTGTTGGTGATATTATACATAGAGGAGGAACTATATTAAAATCTTCAAGATGTGAAGAGTTTAAAACTGAAGAAGGAAGAAAAATCGCAGTTAAAGTTCTTAAAAAATATGGAATTGACTGTCTAGTTGTAATTGGTGGAGATGGTTCATTTAATGGGGCAAGTAAATTAAGTGAATTAGGGTTCCCAGCAATAGGAATACCAGGAACAATAGACAATGATTTAGCATATACAGATTATACAATAGGATATTTCACAGCTATAGAAACTGTAATTGATGCTATCGGTAAAATAAGAGATACATCATCTTCTCATGAAAGAGTAAATATAGTTGAAGTTATGGGTAGACATTGTGGAGATTTAGCTTTATATTCAGGACTTGCTGGTGGAGCTGAAACAATAATATTACCAGAACATCCAGAAAGTATAGAAGGTATATGCGATAGATTAGAAACAACTAAAAAAAGAGGTAAAAAACACAGCATAATTGTATTAGCTGAAGGTGTTGGTAATGCACATGAAATAGGGAAACAAATAGCAGAAAAAACAGGTTCAGATTTAAGGGTAACTATTCTTGGACATGTACAAAGAGGTGGAAGTCCATCTGCATTTGATAGAATCCTAGCTAGTAAATTGGGAGTAAGAGCAGTTGAATTACTATTAGATGGAAAATCAGCTAGAGTAGTTGGAGTAAAAGACGACAAAGTTATAGATATGGACATACATGAAGCTTTAGCTATGAAAAAGGAATTTGATAAATATACTTATAAAATGACTAAGATACTATCTATATAGTTCAACTTATATAATAATTTATGTAACAAAATTTAGGAGGATAATATTTATGTTAAAGAATGCAAAAAAAACTAAAATAGTGTGTACACTAGGACCAGCTTCAGACAGTGAAGAGGTATTAACTCAACTAGTAGAAAATGGTCTTAATGTGTGTAGATTTAACTTTTCTCATGGGGATCATGCAGAACAAAAAGTAAGAATGGATACTGCTAAAAAAGTAAGAGAAAAATTAAATGTACCAGTAGCATTATTATTAGATACTAAAGGTCCAGAAATAAGAACAGGAAAATTTGCAGACCCAGAAGTTTTATTAGAACAAGGTCAACAATTTATAGTGACTATGGACGAAGTTTTAGGAACAAAAGAAAAATGTACAGTGAGTTACAAAGAATTAGTTAACGATGTAAAAGTTGGGGACACTATACTTATAGATGATGGTCTTGTTGGATTAAGAATAAATGAAATAAAAGGTAATGACATAATATGTACAGTTGAAAACTCAGGTATAGTTAAAAATCACAAAGGTGTTAACTTACCAGGTGTAAAAATTAACTTACCAGCTTTAACACCAAAAGATATAAGTGATATAGAATTTGGTATAGAACAAGATATTGATTTTATAGCAGCATCTTTCGTAAGAAAAGCTTCTGACGTATTAGCTATAAGAGAAATATTAGAAAACAACAATGCTACTCATATACAAATAATATCTAAAATAGAAAACCAAGAAGG
>JABLTR010024485.1_pt1 | contig 20169 bp, 14 predicted proteins | sample 7160071 | NCBI WGS metagenome assembly JABLTR01 (sample SAMN14651230, study PRJNA627086) | human gut metagenome | isolation source: feces | host: Homo sapiens | reverse complement strand
TGCTTAATTTCTAAGCTGCCTATGCGGCAGTGATCTCTATGGTTGTTAATTCCAATGTGACAATTCATTTCTAAGCTGCCTATGCGGCAGTGATCTTTTCTTCCACCCCTTCGGCCCGGAGCTTTTCTTTCTAAGCTGCCTATGCGGCAGTGATCTGTGAGTGCGGGAAGAGTGCGGATAAGGTGATTTTCTAAGCTGCCTATGCGGCAGTGATCCAGCAATCAGCCTCGCCTTCTCATCGGCATCTTTTTCTAAGCTGCCTATGCGGCAGTGATCCGAGTTCAGAAAATTGAGCCTGCCGGAGAGAGCTTTCTAAGCTGCCTATGCGGCAGTGATCAGGGCCTGATTGACGGCGATATGGTAATCATATTTCTAAGCTGCCTATGCGGCAGTGATCTCCTGCTTTTATTGTCAGTAAATCTCCTGTTCTTTTCTAAGCTGCCTATGCGGCAGTGATCTGGCACCTAAAGATATCTAGTAGCTGGCTGGTTTTCTAAGCTGCCTATGCGGCAGTGATCGGATTCTCAAGTGTTCACTCCGCTTCTGCTACTTTCTAAGCTGCCTATGCGGCAGTGATCCGATACTCAATGAGCTCCGCCGGTGGCTCGTATTTCTAAGCTGCCTATGCGGCAGTGATCAGTTTGGCTCGGTGAGAACAGCAGACATTAATTTTCTAAGCTGCCTATGCGGCAGTGATCTTGAAGTCTGAAATTTATATTTATTATGTAAATTTCTAAGCTGCCTATGCGGCAGTGATCTTCACGACCACTAATTAAAGGGCCAATTTTAGTTTCTAAGCTGCCTATGCGGCAGTGATCTATATGTATTAAATGAAAATGGGACCACTGTTTTTCTAAGCTGCCTATGCGGCAGTGATCGTAGATGGTTTAAGCGTTGCTGAATACCTGCATTTCTAAGCTGCCTATGCGGCAGTGATCGGAATCAGACAACCAAAATTCTGGACGCGTTCTTTCTAAGCTGCCTATGCGGCAGTGATCACTTTCAGTACCCTGTATTCAAGCCGGATGCATTTCTAAGCTGCCTATGCGGCAGTGATCATCGTCGCCGTCGTCGGTAACTATGGATATCTTTTCTAAGCTGCCTATGCGGCAGTGATCATGGCAAGAAAAAGAACGCTGGCGGACGTGCTTTTCTAAGCTGCCTATGCGGCAGTGATCGATAGCCTTGGCACTGTTTGCGACAAGTTCACTTTCTAAGCTGCCTATGCGGCAGTGATCACTTCAGAATGGTGATTCCATCGAGCTTTATTGTTTCTAAGCTGCCTATGCGGCAGTGATCTTCGGCCATCACCATAAAACGGCAATATTGAATTTCTAAGCTGCCTATGCGGCAGTGATCTCCCGTAGGGGAAGGATAGGGGAATAGTGTGTTTTCTAAGCTGCCTATGCGGCAGTGATCTATACCGCTGTCATCATCGACCCCATTTACAATTTCTAAGCTGCCTATGCGGCAGTGATCAAGTATCGTTTTCGCCTTTGTATCACGACATAATTTCTAAGCTGCCTATGCGGCAGTGATCCGGGCCTGGGCGTTTTGGCGTGCCGGCTGGGTTTTCTAAGCTGCCTATGCGGCAGTGATCATGACAATTTAAAAGACGAACCGTCGAAAAAATTTCTAAGCTGCCTATGCGGCAGTGATCACTGCTTTTTCTATCATAGCTTGTCTTCCTTTTTTCTAAGCTGCCTATGCGGCAGTGATCTGATGGTGTTTTTGTAAGTCTCCGCGAAAGGGGTTTCTAAGCTGCCTATGCGGCAGTGATCCAGAGTATCTCACAATTTTAGAAGCTTTCGACTTTCTAAGCTGCCTATGCGGCAGTGATCTTGCCTGTCTTTTAGCTGTGCTTAAATCAATTTTTCTAAGCTGCCTATGCGGCAGTGATCATTGCACGGCCCATTTTACGGTTTTGCGGATTTTTCTAAGCTGCCTATGCGGCAGTGATCACTATGGCATCGTCCGCGCCGTCCTCAGTTAATTTCTAAGCTGCCTATGCGGCAGTGATCTATCTGTTGCATACAGAACGGCATTGTACAGAATTTCTAAGCTGCCTATGCGGCAGTGATCGTGTCTAAAATTCTAGAATACTCGGTAGACGATTTCTAAGCTGCCTATGCGGCAGTGATCAGATTTGCGAGAATACGAGCTTCCCAAATTGTCTTTCTAAGCTGCCTATGCGGCAGTGATCCACCAATTTTGGTAGCAGCTAACGCAGCTTTATTTCTAAGCTGCCTATGCGGCAGTGATCGGCTGGAAGTTTGATTTTTACGACCCATGCAGTTTCTAAGCTGCCTATGCGGCAGTGATCTGTATCGAGGAATATAAGGACGTGTGAGCCATTTTCTAAGCTGCCTATGCGGCAGTGATCTTATTAACAGTCGGCGCCGCGGCGTAGGTTTCTTTCTAAGCTGCCTATGCGGCAGTGATCGAAGTAAAAGACGCATACCGCGCCCGGATGGTTTTCTAAGCTGCCTATGCGGCAGTGATCCAAGGACTTTGAGAAAGACGGCTACGGCACTTTTTCTAAGCTGCCTATGCGGCAGTGATCATTCTGTAACACGGAAGTATTCGACGTGCTTTTTTCTAAGCTGCCTATGCGGCAGTGATCCTTGCAAGTCTTTATACCTAAGGTCCTCAACTTTTCTAAGCTGCCTATGCGGCAGTGATCATACATCTTGTCTGCAGACTTACGAAGATATATTTCTAAGCTGCCTATGCGGCAGTGATCATATTTCTTTGCTTCTTCGTTGGCTTCCTTCTTTTCTAAGCTGCCTATGCGGCAGTGATCCAGTAATAGAAGAATCTAGCGGCAGATCATAATTTCTAAGCTGCCTATGCGGCAGTGATCAAGGCTGGAAAAAGCAAGGTCGGCGAGATTGATTTCTAAGCTGCCTATGCGGCAGTGATCACGGAAATCTTTTCGACAAACTGCGTCCTCATTTTCTAAGCTGCCTATGCGGCAGTGATCCTGGCGGAGCCGTCCACCGGCGGCGGTGTACTTTTCTAAGCTGCCTATGCGGCAGTGATCTTAGACTCGGCAAGCACACCTGCAGGGGCCTCCTTTCTAAGCTGCCTATGCGGCAGTGATCACTTTGGCGCGATGGATGTAGGCGCGTTTCCATTTCTAAGCTGCCTATGCGGCAGTGATCACATGACATAGACACAAGGGCCGAAAAGCTCCGTTTCTAAGCTGCCTATGCGGCAGTGATCGGCATCCACGGGGAGACCATGGATGAGCTCAATTTCTAAGCTGCCTATGCGGCAGTGATCCCAAGCTTTAATAAAAGTTGTAACGGCGCAGATTTCTAAGCTGCCTATGCGGCAGTGATCATCACCGGTACCGTAATTATATATCTGCCAGGTTTCTAAGCTGCCTATGCGGCAGTGATCGGGCCGATACCCTGACGTTTGCTGATGCGATCTTTCTAAGCTGCCTATGCGGCAGTGATCCTCCACCTTCCACTTAACCATCCCATCGGTTACTTTCTAAGCTGCCTATGCGGCAGTGATCTGTAGCAGTCGTCGGTTGTCAGTTTTGGTTTATTTCTAAGCTGCCTATGCGGCAGTGATCATAAAACAAAAATGGAAAATTTCAGTGAATCGTTTCTAAGCTGCCTATGCGGCAGTGATCTTGTGCCGTAATTGTCTAGTAAATCAGACGAAATTTCTAAGCTGCCTATGCGGCAGTGATCCGACGGTGTTTTTGTAAGTCTCCGCGAAAGGGGTTTCTAAGCTGCCTATGCGGCAGTGATCACGCCGCTTTTGCGGTGCATAGGGTAGCTTGGTTTCTAAGCTGCCTATGCGGCAGTGATCGATGCGCAGATTGAGGCCTGCGCCCAGCTCATTTTCTAAGCTGCCTATGCGGCAGTGATCATAGGGCCTACCTGTCCGCCGGTTACCAGGCATTTCTAAGCTGCCTATGCGGCAGTGATCGTATACAATAAAGGAGTGGTGAGATGGCTAAATTTCTAAGCTGCCTATGCGGCAGTGATCTCTGCTCTCTCACCTCATCTTCCGAGGGTGCCTTTCTAAGCTGCCTATGCGGCAGTGATCTCATAGGCCTTTATCGCACCGGCTGCCATTCTTTTCTAAGCTGCCTATGCGGCAGTGATCCTGGATACAGCCCGCGAAGCGCTTACATGATCTTTCTAAGCTGCCTATGCGGCAGTGATCGCCCTATCAACGTTGGCCAACATGAACGGATATTTCTAAGCTGCCTATGCGGCAGTGATCCCACCTCCTCCGCCGTGGGGTCCCTGATTTTCTTTCTAAGCTGCCTATGCGGCAGTGATCTCCGCTGGGAGCTTGTTTATCTCCTGCTTGAGTTTTCTAAGCTGCCTATGCGGCAGTGATCGCAGATGACGCCGCCGCCTAGCGAATCGGACATTTCTAAGCTGCCTATGCGGCAGTGATCATCATCCAGGATTTCATTCGTATCAAGGTTGATTTTCTAAGCTGCCTATGCGGCAGTGATCTATGCATGTGCATAGAGATTTCTTAGATTCTATCATACCATCCGGAATTACGTGATGCAAAACCCTTTTAAAAGGGGGCTTCGAAAAAAGTTAGATTTTATCGCTCTTTTTCCGAAGCCTTTTTTATTTGGGTCAAAATTCGGGTACTGCTGCACCCTTGCTCAGCCCGTAAGTTGTAAATCCGCCCTGGCCTTCTTCTTTCTTTTCTTCTTTTTTGACGAAAAGATTGAAGGTTTGCCCTGTAGATAAGCTCTTTAACTGAATGAAGGGAAGGTCATACTTTTCTTCTCTTTGTTTCAGCATCTTGAAAGCTGCTTTCTCGGTAACTTCAGGATGCCTTTTTGCATATCTACGGGCTTTTCTGGCAATGGAGCTGTCCGGCTGGTATCTTGCGAATTTTACATACCCTTTGACTTTGGACTCCGGTACTTCACGAATGCTTGTGATATGAACGTAATCACTCAATCGTCTCAGTGCTTTTTTCAGATCCAGTTTTTTCAGATCTGCTTCTTCCGGTGCAAAAACTCTTGCCTTTTCTCCCATAGATTCATCAGCATATTCAGGAAATGAGACTCCATAGATTTGTTTATGATCTATATTTTCCCGGTCGGCGAATGCCAAATGGATCTGTGCATAGACTTTTGTCCAGAGGAAATCCGGCGGAATTTCAGCATCCGGAATCAATGTAATTTCTTGATAGTATTTCATCATAATAAATTACTCTTCATCGTTCTTGCCAAAGACACCGCCGCGTACCAGGACTGCCATGACATAGTTTTTGTCATCATCGGAATCAAGATCTACGCCATTTGAGTAATCATCAAAGAGCGTGTAGAAGTCTTTCTTTTCTTTCGGTGTTCTGTAAGCCATGCCCATGTTTGTTACGGCGCCGTATGGTTCAACAGCAATTGGTCCGGTTTCTACTTCATCAAAGCTCGGATACCAGGTATCGATAGCACGGATAGCGTTGCCAAGCTTCTGTGAATGCATAGCTGCGATATCATTTACCTGATAAAGGATTTTGCTCTTCTTTTCTCTGCCTTCCACTTTATCTTTGTTCAGGATCATTTCTTCGCTGGGGTATACTTCCTGTCCCTGTCCTTCGAAGGCAAATGCAGTGACTTTCAAGAGGAGATAGTTTCTTTCTCCGCAAAGTGCCTCAGCAATGAGACCTGCAAGTTCTTCTACATCGTCAGATGTGTCACCGAAATCTTTCAGAGAGAAATCGTATGCATCAAAGATCCATTCTTTTTCCACGCCATCTTCTTTCAGCGCGACAACATGGACTTCAATTTTTTCTGCGCCGACACGGTTTCTCCAAAGGAAACGGCCATTTGCAAGGTTCAGCGCATAGCGGCGAGACAGTTCTTTGAATCCATTTTCTGCAATGAAATCTTCTCCCATTTTTTTGATGCTTTCATAATGTTTTGGATCATTGCACGCCGAAGGATACTGAACGCCAGAGAGTACTTTGACAGTGAATTCAAGTTTCAATGTATCTTCATCCATCGTCAAAGAAGCGCTGTCGACAGTCTGCAGGTTTGCTTTCTGAATTTCTTCATTCAGTTTAGCCGGATCATTTTTTACAGCACCTTTCAGACGATTAGAAATTGTGCCGCGAACTGATTTTTCCTGAAGTCTGACTGGAACAGCTTTGCCGCTTCTGTCTTCCCATGTCGTTCCATACATATAGCCGTCAGATACAACCAGTTTCTTTTCGAATGCGAGTACTTCACCTTTTTTTGCCATTTTACATTCCTCCCTAATTAAATTTTCTGATTTCTGCAAAGATATAATTCCTGATTTTCATCATAAGCATACCGCCACATCATATCGTCAATTGAATCGAAATGATACGGCATACGGAATTCACCGAGTGTTACGACACTTTCAGCAAACCGATGCTGCGTTTCTTTATCACGCTGATTTCTGCAGATTCCCAGTGGTGACAATCCCTTAAAACCTACAGAGATCGGGATGATCCAGCCTGTGCCTTTTCTCGAAAGATTCCATCCCGTAATTTTCCCATTTTCATCTTTCCTTGCGCTCATATTGACTTTCGTATAATCAAGAAGCGCATCAAGACCGTTAGTGCCATTTTCCATTTCCTGCTTAAGGATATCCCGTCTTTCAATGATGACATATCCTGGCATGAGCATACCTCTTACTCTGCGGATTGTTGCTGGATCATCTACATCGGTATACTGTATGCTCATACTTTGTATCCTGTTGATATCACCGCCAGCGATTTTCATCCGCCAGATTTCGCTCTGTACTTTTTCAAGAATGGCATCTTTATCATCAGGATCCAGTCCATCGATCTCGATTAAGATGGAAGCCGAAAGGTCAATGTGCGGTTCCTCAATCGTAGGTGGCCTTTCCCAGTCAGCTCCCTTTTTAATTAATGGATTCGCCGTATTAACAACAGCATTCCCATACGCTCCTTTAAACACATGCAGCCTTGTTTTATGAAAGCTGACTGCGACACCTGTGAAATGGATCTCTGAAAAATCAGTATCTTCTCTCTTTTTCTGATTCAGACCGCGAACTTTTCTTTCTAAAGCATGGACAGCTCCCAGCCATGCTGTCATAGCCGGAACTCCGATCGTATATGTACTGCTCATTGCATTTGCGTTATGAATCTGCATTTTCCTAATCACAAGATATGTACTCATAATCCCAGTCTCACCTCCTCACGCAGCTGATCATAAATGGTGTTTCTGAAGTAATCCGTCTCTGCATCTCCGAGAGTTACCTTTTCGTCTCGTTCAATTTTTTCATATGTACGAATAATCCAGCGCGCGAAATCCTTGCTGACAGCTTCTACCCACGCGTCTCCTTCTCTTTCACTTTCGTATGCATTGTCGAGCCAGATTTTCTGAATACGTGGAAGCCCATTGTACTTTTCATCATCACTCCAGCCAGAAGGATTCTCTTCACGGATTCTTCCGGCAGTCATCATGGCCGTATCAATGATTCCCCCAAGGATCCGATCTCTCTTCTCTCTAATACCTGCATTATTCCAATTGATTTTAAATAATGCATGCAAACGTGATACGAAAGATCCGTATTCGGAATACGGAACGGATTCTTTAAAGAAATTCCTCTTTGGAAGAATTAAATCCCGTTCATTCAAAACAGGCGGAAGTGATGAAACCAGATATCCTTCCCCATGATGCAGCATGTTAAGCCCACTAATGTTCTGCGGCTTTGTCCCGCCGAAGGTGATGACCGTCTTATCCCAGACATTGCTGCAGTCCTTCCCATAATTAGGATCTTTAGGATCCCTTGCAGCAGAGAATTCTCTTCTAATGATGTTCAGCTTATCAAACAATGTTCCCAATTCACTAGTGCTTGGCATTACTGTCAAAAGATGATATTCTCCTTCACTTATTGGGAAATAAACCTGCCTTAAATTCTTATCTGTAAATCCCCTGGTTCCTGTCTTAAGGTCCTTAAATTGCTGATACAATTTCTCCGAGTCAATTCCATAGAGCTTCAGTTCATCGGCTTTTCCATCCTGGTTCAGAATGTGTTCCAATATAGACTGTCCGTCTTCCATTTTATACAAGAGAAGCATAGCCGCTGTCATGATATTGGCATTCGTATACACGATATCCGTCTCACATTGTGTATTTTCCGTTGTCAAATATCCGTCAGGCCTCTCTTTGCTCTCTACATAGAGATGCACAGTACTGTCAGGATTAGCAAATTTTCCCACATGTGTTGCTAATGTGTATTTAGATATTTGCTTCTCTAAGAGATCGCGTACCCAGACGCCTATCTTAACACGCCTGGCTTCTTCATCTAGAAAACCGTCTGGTAGTTTCTTGCGGTCTTCGACAATTTTCTTAGCGACTGCTTTACTTTCAAGAAATTCCGCAATTTCTCCCAAATTTCTCCCTTCCCTTCCTTCTTAAACACTCGTTTTCGAGAATAATCCGAATTGGTCAGAATAAAACCATTCTTTTTCTAAATTGTCAGGTATGATAATTTCTCCATACTTCTCAGACTTTTCAAAAAGAATTTCTTCTTCCTGCCTGAAATCTGAATCATTTACATAACGTTTCAATGCTTCTTTATAATCCCTCTTCAGCCATAAGTTTTTCTCGATCCCCTCCTTAAATTTTGGAAACGCTTCAATGCTTCTTTTCCTTCCTACTGAAACAAATTCCCTATCTATATACTCAGAAAACTTGATCTTATTATCTTCAAACAATGCGGTCAGGCGTACATCTGGATACGTTTTTTCTCTGAATCGGTTCAAACGCTGCGGCAATGCTGTCATCCACCAATATTCCCGGATCCATCCATTGACCGCTTTGGCTCCGCTGCTTTCTTTATCGTTGAAATCTTCCATCGCTTTCTGCTCGAGATCAATTAAATTCGTTCTCCAGGTTAGCGGGTCCTCTTTTCTAATACGCGGAATGGAATCAATCCTCTTTAAAACATCCTCTTTCAAAATACCTTTAAGATCATGACTTTCCAGCTTATTCTTTCCACTTTCATAGCCTGGATATATAAAGGCAGGTGCCTTTCCATTTAATCCTCTTAGATTCCATCGCATGACGGCTATATTTTTCTTCTCAATATTTTCGCTCATGATTCTATGACGAAGGACTCGTCCGGCAAGCTGGATAATCGAGCGATACGACGAAGGCTCAATCACTGACCAATCGAGATCGTGATCCCGTCCTACTTCTTCTACAGGCGTTGCAACAATAATGAAAACGACATAATCTGTTGTTGCTTGATCAATATGTTTTCGGAGAACCGGATCCTTGATGTCAACAGGCTCTCCATACAGCGTTTTCCTCTTCAATACACTATCCAAATACTTTTCCTGCTCATGACGAAGCAGCAAAATCTGCCGGCTGTGATAGGTCATAATGCGCGGTGTTATATCATCTTTATCCCAATCCGTATTCTGCAGTAGGTACAAGCTGACTTTTACACATGGATCAATATTTGCCATACGAACAACACCGATAGATACTTTTTTGCCTGTCTTCTCGTCTACAACGAAATTTTCTTTGGAAAGACGGACAACCTGTTTCCGGATGCTTTCGAAGTACGATTGCATCTTATCAGACTTGGCATCTTCAGTGTCTTCATCCTCACAATCTGCTATGTATCCTGACCTCTTTGTTATTTGCCGTGTTAATTTCGCGACGCGCTTTTCGATGAATGATTGATGAAATGCGCTATAGTCGGAATCATCATCTGTATTCATGAACTTCATCTCAGTTCGGAATTCATCACAGAGTACGACGCTGACACGTTTCTTGGAAATAAAGAAACTGTTCCTGCATTTCACACCGGCTATATAGGCTCTATACATGCCTTCTGCCAAATCGGGAGGAATTGTCGCTGAAGAAAGAACAACATTTCTTCCATACATTCCCGCCAGATGCACGAGCCGGGAAATGGCAGTCAGGTCTTTCTGCGTAAAATCATCGATTTCATCGATAACTAGATCAGAGGACATCAGCCGGAGCATCGGAAGAATGAAGCGTCCGCCCCGTATTGTTTCTGTCGCCCCCATCATATGATCGATTGTCGCAACGAGAACGGGCTTGTACAAGAAAGCACTGTTCTTATCTGCATCGATCCCTCTCGCAGGTTTGAAGAAAATATTCATGAAAGCTCGCTGCTCATCGTTCAAAGAGTCTTCATAAGCAAGCCCTTCAGCGAGAGATATATCTTCGCCGTCTTCATCTTCCATTGCTGATCGTTTTTCTTCCAGCTCCTTATCTCCTTCGTGAAGTTCCAGAACTGCTTTTGACCCGATCAATACAGCAAGGTCATCTTTGCTGAGTTTGATTCTTTCTCTGTACTCATCGCCGGTCTGCAGTGTCAGAGTACGGAGTCCTAATGCCAGAATGTAACGCAGGGAATCTCCTCCTGGAGAAAGCGCTCTCATAATTTTTGCATTGGCAAAAGTTTTACCGCAGCCAGTACTTGCAATATTTACAACAAAAGATACCTGATCTTCTCCACGATCTTTGCGGAAATTTCGTATTGTCTCAGCCGCCTTATCCTGCCAGGAAAACTTTCCAGGGCTTCTCTTCTTCAAAGCTTTGACGTCATACGTCTTTTCCATCTCTTCCGCAAATCTAGGCAGCTGATGCGCTACGCGAAGTGCTTGATCTGAAACGCCCGTCATATGCTCCTCCAGAAACTGGTTCTTCTCAGATTTTCTTTTCTTATTCCTGAAAGAAAAGGTATTTGCCCAAAGGTCTCTCGCGCTCCACTTCCCGTCGTCCTGCTTCGCATCGCCATCCAAAGAGGAAAAATAATGGTCTCCCAAAACTAATGCCAGGCGAGCGTTAAGCAGTATTTCACGGAAAGCCGGATCATAGTCAGGATCTTTCATGATCTGCTTCAAGGTATCGTAATCCTGAAGAAGTCTGCCGGTCCATTTCTTCAGATGCTTTTTCCAAATGTTTCCTTCGTTCCAAAGTATCCCATGAGAAAAGCGGAAACATTCCTGCCGCTTCTCTACAAAATCCGGATCATCATTTTCGTATCCCCATGATGATTTCAAACTTTTCATCATTTCATAAAAAGTTTCTCGTTTTTCATCTTCATAAGCGCGCCGGTCATCCTTATTTAAATCCGGAAGTTTATGATGTGAAAGAATCAGCCACGTGAGACATTCCGCGGCAGGCGGAAGCTTTTTTAACTTCGTTACATCTGATTTCCCCGCTTTAGCTTCATTTTTCAAGATATTTAAAACGATTTCTTCTTCAAATGTGCCATCAGCGAATTTCTTGAGCCAAGGTGTATCATCTTCAAAATCGCCTGATGCTTCTACGCATGCTTCAATCATCTTGCAGCTCATCCATTCGTGACGGAACGGATCCCGCTCTTTCGTTCCTGAGCGCAGCTTCTTTTGAAAGAAATCCGATGCTTTGCCCCAATCGTGAAAAAGTCCCGCCAGACCGGCCAGCTCTTTAATAATCGGCAGGTACTGCCAGTCGTTTTCCCATTCAGAATGGATGATTTTCTTTTTCGTCGTATTAACAGGTACAGCGCCTGCATCATTGAACTGGCTTCTGTCACCGACAATCCAGAGCAGATCGCTTCTTGCCCTCGACCTGATCCAATGACAAGAAACCGCCGTATTTTTTGTAGCATTTCTCCGAAGCGCAGTCCGCACTGCTTCCAGACCGTCCGAAGTTATGACCGTGCGCCAGGCGTCATCCCCAATTCTTTCCGCAAAGCTGTCCAAGATCGTACGGACCGTTTTCTGTGACTTACCGGTGCTTCGGCTGATCAATAATACCATCATAGGAAATCACCCGGCCCATATTTCAAACTACTGCGTTGGACGATTTCAAACATGTAATCCAGTGCTTTATGTTCTGTCAATTTATTCAAACACGTCATACGGAAATGCTTGTCATCATCGCCTCTGGCTGCTGAAATAAAACTCCAAGGCAGAATAATTGAGTCTTTGATCAGGTCCGCCACATCAAAGACAAGCGCGCCGCGCCTTGTTTTACCGTGCATGACCGCAAACCCATGCGGAATTCCCAATACCCAGAGAGTACAAGCTGCCAAACCATAGGCGAGGTAGTTTCCATGATTCAGGAAGATGTTCGCTTCATCATCACCGTCATGATTTCTGGTAAAATCCGGAAGTCTGGTTCTCTTAGCTGCATATTTATAGAGGGATTTGGTGAATTTTGCTTCTGACAGTAACAATTCCGTCACGTCTTTTGCACTGTCTATCTTACCTCTATAAACCGCCAATGCTCTTTCGATTTCAGGATCGTCTGCATTGAAATTTTCCTCATGCAGATCCCTATCTTTCCCCCATGTTTTTTCAAGAAAATCACATCTGGCTCTTTGGAAGTCTCTAGCCGTTTCGAGGCGTCTTTCTTTATTCATCCAGAACGAAATCCACCCCTGCATGTACTCCGTCGGACGATATTCGCTCTGCGGCATCATCCATTCAATATCCGTACCGGCAAAAAGAGGCGTACCACCGCCCCCGCAAAATCCGATCATGACACCTGCAGAAGCAAGCACCCGAACAGCTGCCTGGGTCAAGGATGTGCCGCTCCCCAAAAGAATGACCGTCGTATTGGCAACAGGAATATTCCAGAATAAATTTTCATCGCTGCTTTCAGTCAAGTAGACGACACGTCCATCCTTCTGCATGACTCGGCATTTCTCAAGATAATAAATATTGGCACGTTTAGAATGCAGAATCGCTTTGTAATTCGATTTCTTCAGAATCTCTTTCATCGCAGTTCCTCTTCGAAAAATGATTCATCTCTATATTTTTTATTTACGGATTTTTAATAAGTTGTTTTTATTATAACAGATAAACATGTCACGCTTTGTCATAGGAATGTACTATAAAAAACTTTTATGCCAGGCATTTCCTCTCCCTCATGTCAAAGATAAAATTTTGTTTAGCTGTCACAATTCAGCGTTTGTTCATGCTAAAATATAGAAAAGAATCAATACAGATTTTGCAAGGAGGCGAGCGGGATGAAGAAGCGGTTTATTTTGGATATGACAATGCTGTTTGTATTTCTGATCGTGGTCGGGTACAAGCCGCTTGGAAATTACTGGCATGAGACTTTGGGCATGGTGCTTTTTGTTCTGGTCTTTTTGCACAATTACTGGAACAGGCAGTGGTACAAGTCTTTGAGTAAAGGGTCCTGGGGACTGGAGAGGAAGTATACGGCCGCGGTTGACGGGCTTTTGATTGTTTCTTTCCTGGCTGTTCTCCTTACTGCTCCATTCATTTCCCGCTCCTACTCTCTTGGTTTCAATATTCATTTTCTTGAGGGTATCCATAAAGCGGGCGGCGCTCTTATGCTGGCGGCGATCGGGCTGCATCTTGGGATTCACTGGGCGATTTTGAAACCTCGTTTTGTGAACGGGCTGCATCTTGCTAATGTTTCGACAGCTGGAATAATCGTCCGGCTCGTGGTCCTTGGGATCGTTCTCGGTGCCATTTACTTTATTCTTCCGACGGGCACGCGCCCGAATCTGAATTCTTCCGGCGTGTATATCGGTATGCTGGGGCATCTAGTGGATGTCATCGGCATTGGCGCTGTGTCTTACTTCATTCAGATGCATTTGAGAAAATTGGGACGGAAAGCGCCGGCAAAACCTGTGCGTTGACTGCAATAGGGCTGTGACGAAATGATTGTATATTTCGTTGCAGCCCTTTTTATTTCCCATGTATTTCTTCTATAGTTTCTCTGTCATATTTCGCATTTCACATGGTATCATGCTGCATGCTACAATGAAGAAAAGAGGTTCATGGGAGGTTTATTATGAAGCTTCGTATGATTGTAGACACAGTGATGCTTTTCCTTTTCCTCGCAATTCTGGATTACCGCCAGATCGGGAGTTCGCATCATGAAATCTTCGGGATGATTTTCTTTGTCATCGTCATTTTCCATAATTATTTGAACAGGCAGTGGTACAAGTCTCTTCCGCGCGGGCGCTGGAATTGGGACAGGCGGTTCACTTTTCTGATTGATGTCGTGCTTATAGGTTCGTTTCTCGCGGTCATGATCACGGCGCCACTGATTTCTTACAAGCTGTCGCTGGATATCAATGCGCCGCTCATCGTTCACAGGATTCACCGGATCGGCGGTTATGTGATGCTCGTTGCAATCGGGCTGCACCTGGGGATTCACTGGAGCGCTCTTCTTCCGCGTTTCAAGAAGGCTCTGCACTTGGGAAATAAGAAGACTGTTTCCATTTTCGTTAAGGTGCTTGCTGTGGTACTGGCCGCTGCAGGAATTTACTTCTCGTTCGGATTCCACATTGGAAATCGTATTTTCCTGCTTCCTGTCACGGGGACGCGCATGCGCGCACCGAATGTGCCTGCTTTCGCTCTCGCCCATCTGACGATTGCAATTCTCTATGCGGAGATTTCCTATTATATGCAGAAGTTCATCAAGTCGAGCGGAAGGAAACCAAGACCGGTAAAGAAATAATGCACAAAAAGAGCTGTGGGTATATTCGATTAGAGGATTTATCTAACATAGATATGCAGATGGTCAATCTGAAAACCATAAAGGATACTTCGCCTTCTTAGAAAATGCAACTCTTTCGCCCAGCATCAGAAAAGTGATAGGCTGGGCACTTTCCCCTCCGGGGACAGTTCGGTGACGTGAAATATAAGAAATCAGTTCTGATTTGTTTTGAACTTATATACCTTCGGCTGAGGAAATGCAACTCATCCGTTTCATACACCAACTTATGAGTCATTTATGGCATTACCATTAAAGACAACTGGTATATGAGACACCTTCCCTTCCAGGGCAAGGTTAAGACCGGCCTACGGCCCTTCTTCCCCGTCTGGGAAGGCAAGTTCCGCATTTTACCGAATTTCCCCAGTCTCTTTTACACATCAGAAAGTATCATGGGCGGCGTTGTCGTACCAGTGGTATTCTATCTGCTTGCAGATTTCTTCTGCTTTTTCTTTTCCGAACTGGTCGGCGACAAAGCCTACTGCCATGTCGGTGCCTGCGGAGACGCCGGCGGCGGTATAGATGTTGCCGTCACGGACCCAGCGGGGTTCTCTTTCCCAGAGGACGCTTGTCCCGTGATTCCTTACCCAGTCAAAAGCATTCTTATTTGTCGTCGCGTGGCGGCCGTCCAAAATGCCTGCCGCCGCCAGAAGAGCAGAGCCTGTGCAGACGGAGAGCACCCATTTCGTCTTCGAGGCAAGATCGCCGAGGCCGGAGAGGAACCAGTCGTCGGTGACAAGGGTTCTTGTTCCCATGCCGCCCGGGACGATAAGGATATCTGAATCCTGCACGTCGAGCATGCGCTCGGTCACGACCATGATGCCCTGGCTGTTTGTCACGATGCCGCCAAGAAGCGATACGGAGCGGATCTCGTATCCATCCAGTTTGGACAGGACCTCTGCCGGACCAAATGCGTCAAGCGTTTCAAAATCATCAAACATCACAATCGATATCGTCTTCATGGTTTCCCTCTTTTCCTGTTTATCTTATAAGGATAAGACGCAGAGCGCCTTCCTGTCAATCTTCACCTTTCAGAGGCAACAAAAAAGCCCCGGTTTCCCGGAGCTTTCTCGTACGGAACACGGAACAGCTAACAGTAGAACTGACAACTCAAATCCTAAAAAAAGCATACAAGTTTCATGAACTATCATTCACTACATACAATCTAATCCGGAAAGGAGAAAACGCATGTGTTCCGATTTCGCTGCCTTTGCGGCAGTGGTTGGTGAAAGGTCTTCTTACCCTTCAAGTTCATTATAACACTTCACTTATCACATTTCTATATTTCTATCTATAAATCTTTCTTTAACTTGCGAAAGAAATGCAAAAGAAAGAGAAAACGCCATACGTTCTTGAAATAATGTTTCATCCCCGGCTGGCCTTCCCCAACAAAAAAGATGTGAAACCCACAGCGGATTCCACATCTCTTTATTTTTAGTCGTCTTTTCTTTCGTCCCAGTAGTCGACTTTCATGCCGATGGTTTCGGAGGTGAAAGGCGTGCCGTCGTTCTTTGCATAGTGGGCAGCGGCTTTTCTTACGTAGCGGAAACCGAGGTAGAGCATCGGAACGTTGCAGTATACCATGATGATGTTTGCAAGGTCAGAGAATGCCCAGAGGTTCGACAGGTCGTATCCGGCGATGCTGCAGGCAATGCCGAATGCAGTGACGAAGACGCAGAGCAGACGGAGAACGGTGATGAAAGAAGTGGAACTGGAAATACGGTTCCCGGAAATTTCGGAGAAGGTAACGAAGCCCATGACGCAGGTGTATGCAAAGAGGCAGAAGCAGATGGAGACCATGACCATGACGAAGGTCTGCAGGAGATCCGGAGTCAGCGCATGGATGGAGAGCAGGAATTTCGGATAGGTGCCTGCCGCTTTCCATTCTTCAGGATTCAGCACCCACTGGTGAGCCATGATGATGATGAAGCCTGTCATGGTGCAGATGACGTGGGTATCGAGGAATACGCCGAGAGCGGAAATGATGCCCTGTTCGCACGGATGGTGCGCTTCAGCGGAAGCAGCTGCCATCGTGATGGTGCCCTGGCCGGCTTCGTTCGACATGAGTCCTCTCTTGACGCCCTGCAGGAGTGCAGTACCGAGGACGCCGCCGAAGACAGCTTCCGGCTTGAAGGCGCCTGCAAAGACGGCATGGAAGAAGTACGGAACGCTTCCCAGGTTCGTGAGAATGAGAAGGATGGCCGTGCCGATGTAAATGACTGCCATGACCGGGACAAGGATATCTGCCCAGCGGGAAATACGCTTGATGCCGCCAAACGCCATGAAGGTGATGAAGACAAGCAGAAGAATCGACATGACGTAGTAGAATGTCGACTGCAGCGGAATTTCCTCTCCGCCAACGAGCCCGACGATCGAGCCCAGGGATGTGATGACGTTCAGGCCCTGCGCCGGAAGGCACATGAGCGCGTAGAAGATATAGAGAGCAGACAGAGCTACGCCTACCCATGCCTTATTTCCGCAAAGGCGCCTTGCATAGAAAGGAAGGCCGCCGACGAAGTTGTCGCCGCGTTTTTCCTTGAAAATCTGTGCGAGCGTGCCTTCAGTGAAGGCTGTCGCCATGCCGAAGAAAGCGGAAATCCACATCCAGAAGAGCGCTCCCGGACCGCCGGCAGCAATCGCGCCCGTGACGCCGATCATGTTGCCCGGGCCGACGCGCATAGCCGTCGAAAGGAGGAAGGCCGCCAGAGGAGAAATACCCGTGTGGATGCTTCTTCTCGTGGCAAGGGTCCGCACGCCCGTCATGAACTGGCGGATCTGTACGAATCCGAGGCGAAGTGTGAAGTAAATGCCTGATCCCACCAGTACGATGATGGCCAGGGAGAATGACCCCAAGACAGGGATGTCCTTCCAGAAACCGAACATCTTCGGGAAATCCCAGAAGAAGTCAGAAACCGGAGTGACGAAGCTGAGTACTGCATTCAGAGCTGCAAATAAGTTTTCCAATAGCTTCACCCCTCATTTTTTTATTTACAGGGCTCCAGAAAGCCCTTCAGATTACTGCTGTGCGCCAGCTTCTTTGATAGCCAGAGCAAGCTTGTGAGCGAGGCCGTGCATCTTTTTCTTGGAAACGGAGCATACGGCAAGGCGGATGCCCTTCTTCAGCGGAACCATGAATACATGATCCTTTTCAAGGATGTCGCAGACAGCCTGGGAATTGGTGACAGGAATCGTGATGAAGAAACCGGAGATGTAAGGAACGAACTTCACTCCTTCTTTCTGTGCTTCTTCTACGAAAATAGCGGCTCTTTCCTGGATGAGCTTGTAGTACTTGGCTCTTTCAGCGTCGAGCTGTTTGATCTTTTCCGGATCCTGGCAGATGCGGATCATTGCATGCTGAGCTGCACTGTTGCAGTTGGACCATGTAGCACGGCTGCTGTACTGGTTGATATCGACGTATTCCTTGATGACGTCTTTGTCAGAGGAAATGCCGATCATAGCGCCCATGCGCTGGCCGTACATCGTGAAGCCCTTGGAAAGGGTGTATGCACAAACGACGAGGATGTTCTTCGGGAGTCCGCCGAATACCTTGAAGAATTCACGGCATTCTTCCTTTTCGCCGCTGTAGTCGAGGTATGCAACGTCAGCAATCAGGATGGCATTCTTTGTTTCATCCTTGGTTGCTTCCTTGAGGACATCGACAGCAGACTGCCATTCAGCCACGGACATGCAGTAGCCGGTCGGGTTGTTGGCAATGCCGTTCAGAATGATGACGATATTGTCCTGTTTCTTCAGGATATCTTCTACATTTTCCTTGAAGGAAGCGGCATTGAAATGGCCGTCGCTTGTCAGGAAGGAGAATGTGCGGACCTTGCGGTTGTTGTCGTCGATCAGGCTGTCATAAGCGCCCCAGTGCCAGTCAGTAATGAGCACTTCATCGCCTGGTTCGGAATAATTGTGCACGACATGGTGCAGGACGCCGGTGCCGCCAGGTGTTGCGCAGGCATCGATGTATCCTTCCGGACGGGACTTGCCGAAGCACTGATCGATACAATCCTTCAGGAATTCATCATAGCCCTTGATCGGAGCATATGCGCAGAATTCCGGCGGTGTCAGGTTCTTCAGTTCCTGCTTGACGACATCAAGAACGACGAGGCTTCCGTCTTCTTCAAGAATGGATCCTACTGTGGCATTGGTGACGTTTTCCACGCCGATTTCCTTAGCCAGTGCGATCGCTCTGTTGTTAGCAGCAAAAATGTTGTCTTCTGCGCTCTTTCCTTTTGCATGTGGTGCAGCAATACTGTACATACTTACATCCTCCTCCTAAATAGCTGGTTGCCCGGTCAATGCATTTCCCTCATTTTAGCATGAGAAAACCGCCGCTTCAACGAAAACTGCGGATTTTCCCGCCTCCGGACGCAAAAAAGGCCGCGGCAAATACAATGCCACGGACACCCTTGTCCATTTCTATGAAGTTACTTTTACATTATAAACCATCCGGCAAAAAAAGAAAACGGACTATAAGGCTCCATCGTCTTTTTCGGGAGATTTCTTGCTTTTTCTCAGGAAATCTGTATAATTCTGCTAAAATTTCATGGAACGCCTGTACCATACTTGATATCCATGGTATGATAGAGCCAAAACTATTTACCGGAGGAGTTTAAACATGTCCAAAGATCCGAACTTTACTGAAACGGACCTGTTTTCATTTGAAGCGGGCCCTGCGAAACTGAAAAAGTCCCGCAGCAAGAAGGCGGAAGGCGAATCGCCCAAGCCGCGCAGGACAAAGAAATCCATCCCCGCGCCCGCACCAGAGCCCGAGGAAGAAACAGCAGCGCCTGAAGGAGAAACAAAAGCCTCCTCCCTCTGGGCTGACAAATACTGGGAATTCGACATCACCCACCCGTCAGCCGAGATCAAGGACGCCATGAAATCCTCCATGGTCGAGGAAGGCTTCACGAAACGAGAAGCCAACCGCGTCTTCAAAGGACTCACCTTCAAGGAAAAAGTCTTCAACACGAAGCGCCAGGCGAAAGAATACCTGAAAACCATACCGACCACCTACGCCGTCAAGTACAAGATCGGCATCGAACCATCCCCGCAGATGATTTCCCTCGAAAGAAGGCTGAAGGAAAAGCAGGAACGCCTCGCTTCCTACTCCAAGGAGCAGAACGAGAAGAAATTCAGCGCAGACTTCATCACTTGCCCGCACTGCAAATCCCGCGTGAACACCTCCTTCATCCACCCGCCCGTCTGCCCCGTATGCGGAGAAGACATGCGCTCTGATACAGCCGTGAAAACCATCCACTCCCTCGAAGAAGCCGTCAAGGATCTTTCCAAGAGAAGTGAAGACGCTGCAAGAAAACACAACAGCAAATTCACCGGCGGAGAACGCTGGATCATAAGGACAATCAATCCAGTCAAAGAAGAAGAATAAAAAAGGAAACCGCTGCAGGAGAATGTGCCATCATTCTCCTGCAGCGGTTTTTGAGTGGTGCGCTTTCTTATACACCATACAACCGAGCTGCGATTAGCAAAATGAACCCCTTTCGGCGCATTCGCGCCACTTTCCCCTAACGGGGACAGCTAAACCTCGCTTTGCTCATACGAAAGGATGGGGTGCGGATATTTTTTTGGACCATTCTGGTAGTACTTACATTATCCCTAAGCTTTCTCTGTATTCTACTGGACTCATGCCGTCCAAGGTAATT
>JABLTR010068013.1_pt1 | contig 20191 bp, 19 predicted proteins | sample 7160071 | NCBI WGS metagenome assembly JABLTR01 (sample SAMN14651230, study PRJNA627086) | human gut metagenome | isolation source: feces | host: Homo sapiens | reverse complement strand
TCGTATAGAGCTGAATAATTGGTATGTTCAGCATGTTACGTTTGGTCTTGATCTGAAAATATTTTTGGTAACGATTTTTAAGGTCCTGTTAAATTCGGACAATGAGAACAAAGCGGCTACATTAAAAACAGAGACGGATAAGTAAAAACGGGTGAAGAAGATGTCTTTAAAACTAATGTACATAACCAATGATCCTGAGGTTGCAAGAATAGCGGAAACTGCTGGTGTAGATCGTATCTTCATTGATATGGAATATATCGGGAAGAGTAAGCGGCAGGGTGGGATGGATACAGTCCAGAGCCATCACACGGTAGATGATGTGAAAAAGATCCGTTCAGTCATTACAAAATCTGAAGTAATGGTTCGTGTGAACCCTATCCATGATGCCACGAAGGAATATGGATCTTCTGAGGATGAAATCAATGCAGTCATCGATGCTGGAGCTGACCTGGTCATGCTGCCATATTTTACTTCTGTGGAAGAGGTAAAGCGGTTTGTGAACATTGTAAACGGAAGAGCAAGAGTGTTTCCTTTGTTTGAATCGAAAGAAGCACTTTCAAAGATTGATGAGATTCTGGAGATTCCCGGAATCGACGAAGCGCATATTGGATTAAATGATCTTTCCCTCGATCTCGGGAAAAAATTTATGTTTGAGCTACTTACAGACGGAACAGTGGAGTATATGTGTTATAAGTTTCGGCGGCAAGGTATTCCATATGGCTTTGGCGGAATAGGAAGATTAGGAATGGGGGCTGTTCCGGCAGAATATATCATCAAAGAACATTATCGACTGGGTAGTACCTGTGCGATTCTTTCTCGCAGTTTTTGCAATACAAGCGTGGTTACAGATCTGGAGGAAATAAAGAATATTTTTGTTCATGGAATTTCTGAGATTCGAAAACTGGAAACAGAGTGCGAAAAATACAGAGCTTTTTTTCAGACAAACAGAGATGTGGTAAGGCAGAAAATTGAGGAGATCGCGAGGGCAAAGTAAATGATTTTTTTCATAACTTTTTTGCGGGCATTAGCGGCTTGCTTTATCACAAATGCCCATTATACGGGGATATATCCGATAGATTTGATCGCGAATGGTGGTCTTATCGGAGATGTTCTGTTTTTCGCTGTATCAGGGTATTGTTTGTATAACATAAAACTGCCCTTTCATAAGTGGTATGCGAAACGAATTTACAGAATATATCCGCCGGTTTTGATAGCCACATTGATTTATGTTTTATGTGGAATGTATAGTCTGCAACAACATTTTCTGGTATGGTGGTTTGTATATCCTACATATTATCATTTTGTGGCATCCATCATTGTTTTGTATATACCATATTATTTTATTATAAAAATTGATTTCTTAAGAACGCATATTCCACAGGTAATGTGCGCAATTGCTGCTATATGGACTTTCGTGTATATCGGATTTTATGACAAATCGTATTATCACATTGATACTGTCAGAGAACCGATGATTCGTTTCCTTTTTATGGAATCAATGCTGCTGGGAGTATGGTTCCGGCAAAATGATGAGATGGTCAGAAATCATTTTAAGATATGGCATCTGATTGCAACGGGGGCTGTATTTGTAATTTATTTTATGAGTAAGTTGTTTTTCTCCCGGAGTGATGCACTTGCGGAACTGCAAATCGTGAATCAGATCGTAATTTTTATCCTTTTGATGCTGATATTCTTTACCTGTGCTGGATTGGATGAACGTTTGGAAAAACTGCCGACATGGATAAAGCAAATCATAACATTGATTTCACAGATTACTTTGGAGATATATGTTGTCCAATATGTGATCATTGATCTGATCCGTCCGCTTGGACATTTCCCTCTAAACTGGATCGTACTCACAGGAGCGATTCTTATTTCCGCATTTATTTTACATAAAGTGTGTGACTTGCTTTATGTGATGGTGGAAAAGGGATGCAGAAAGCTCTGCGGAAAGGAGAGGGAGACATGAATCTTTTGATAACAGGAGCCTGGCAACAGGCTGATGCTTATCTGAAACTGATTCAACAAATGGGACATCAGACTTGTTTCCTTCAGTATGAAAAAGAGGCATTGCCATGCGATTACGAATGGGTAGAAGGAATCATAGGAAATGGTATTTTTCTTATCCATCCGATAGAGAAATTTGCAAATCTGAAGTATATACAACTGACTTCAGCAGGATTTGATCGAGTTCCGATGGAGGAAGTGAAGAGAAGAGGAATCCGGATTTATAATGCAAGAGGCGTTTACAGTGCTCCGATGGCAGAGTATGCAGTCGCTGGGGTGTTAAGTCTCTATAAAAAACAAAGGTTCTTTTTGGAAAAGCAAAAGGAGCATATTTGGGAAAAGAAGCGTGATTTGAAAGAACTAGGAGGACGAAAGATATGTATTTTGGGCTGCGGTTCTGTTGGGGCTGCATGTGCGGTTCGTTTCCAAGCTTTTGGATGCATAGTAGAAGGCATTGATATAGCAGTAAAAACGCATGAAAGTTTTTCCCGTATTTACCCGCTGAAAGATATAAAGGAAGTGCTTGCACAGGCCGATGTTGTGATCGTCACACTGCCGCTCACAGATGAAACAAGGCATATGTTTGATAAAGAAATGTTTTGCGCAATGAAACCGGATTCTGTGATCGTAAATATCGCCCGTGGGGCATTGATAGATACAGAAGCGTTGATCGATGCGCTAAAAGCTAAATTGTATGGTGCGGTTTTGGACGTTTTTGAGGAGGAACCTCTTGGAGAGAGCTTGCTGTGGGAGATGGAAAATGTGATCATCACGCCACACAATAGCTTTGTCGGGGATTGCAATGGAGAGCGTATGAGTAAGATAATCATTGAAAATTTGGAGAAATACTGCATATGAAAATTTTGATTGTATCACCTAAAAACAAAACGGTTTTTAATTTCCGTGGGGATCTGATTAAAGATATGATTGCCAAAGGAAATGAGGTATACGTGACAGGACCTAATAGGGATTTTGAAGATGATATCATGGCACTGGGGGTAAAGGAATTTTTGGAGATTCCGTTGGTAAAGGATAATACCTCTATTACCGGTGATCTGGCCTATTTTAGAAAACTGTGTGAGGTAATGAAAAAAGTTCAGCCGCAGTTAGTGTTTGCCTATACGATTAAGCCGGTAATCTACGGAAGTCTTGCGGCCAGATTCTGTGGTGTGAAAAAGATTTATCCTATGGTAACTGGATTAGGACGCGTGTATGCGTCGGAGAGTCTAAAAACAAAAGTGGTAAGAATCATCACAAAGATTCTTTATCAAATGGCATTTAAAGGCTGTCCCAAAGTTATCTTTCAAAACGGAGATGATGTACAGGAATTTGTGAATGGTCATTATCTCCCCAAAAGCAAGTGCGTTATTGTTAACGGTTCCGGAGTAAATATGGAGCGGTTTTACAGGAGTGACATACCAGAACGACCTGTGTTTCTGATGGTAAGCCGCATTATTAAAGAGAAAGGAGTTCTTGACTTCGCAAGAGCTGCCCGAATGGTCAAGAAAAAAGTGCCGGAAGCAAGATTTATAATCCTTGGCGGATACGACAATAGTATCGGGGCGTTAAAGAAAGAAGACCTCCAGGAATATCTTGATGACGGAAGTATTGAGTTGCCGGGAGAAGTAAAGGATCCGGTATCTTTTTATAAACAGAGTTCGGTATTCGTGCTTCCTTCTTATTACAGAGAAGGACTTCCACGAACTATTCTTGAAGGGATGGCCTGCGGGCGTCCGATCATAACGACAGATTGGAGCGGATGCAGAGAACCGATCGAGGATGGTGTGAACGGATATCTTGTACCTATTAAAAAACCAAAAGAATTGGCTAAGAAAATGTACCGTTTGGCTGTGGACAGAGAGAAAGTTTTGGAAATGTCTGACACAGCTTATAAGACGTGTCAAGAGAAATATGAAGTTGAAATTGTTAATCGGCAGATGAGAGAGATTATGAAATATTGAGAGGAAAGACGCATGAATGGTTATAAGAAATTTATACCCCAAAAAATGAGATTTAAAATCTTAAATTTTTTGAGCTTTATTCCAGATAAAACTATGATTAAAATGCAATATCGAATTAAGCTGGGGAGAAGATTAAATTTGGATAATCCTCAGCGCTATACCGAAAAAATACAATGGTACAAATTATATTATCGTAATGAAAAGATGCCAATATGTGTTGATAAATACCGTGTAAGAGAATATATCAAGTCGAAAGGATTGGCTGATATACTGGTTGACCTCTATGCAGTTTATGATAGTCAAAGTGACATACAATGGGAGAGGCTTCCAGAAAAGTTCATTTTGAAAACAACAAATGGAAGCGGGACAAATATTATTTGTAAAGATAAAACCAAATTATCTAAAAAAGTATTGGTAGACCGTGTAGAATCTTTTTTTAAACAATCTAGTGCCTCAGCTGGTAGAGAGTGGGCTTATAGTTATGTTAAGCCAAGAATAATTATTGAGAAGTTATTGGAGGATCCAAATTCAAAGGATGGTAGTATCAATGATTACAAATTTTTATGTTTTAACGGAAAACCTGAATATATAGTGCTGGATGTTGAACGTTTTACGGAACACAAAAGGAATATTTATGACATAAATTGGAATGATTTACATATTGCCAGTGATTGCCCTTGTTCAAAAAAAGAGTATCTTCCACCGTCAAATCTTTCAGATATGATTGAGATCGCTCAAAAATTAAGCGAGGATTTTCCTGCTGTGCGAGTTGATTTATATTCTGTAGAGGGAAGAGTTTATTTTGGAGAGCTAACTTTTTTCCCGTGGAGTGGGTATGTTCAATATGAGCCAGATAGTTTTGATTTTGAGATGGGAAAGAAGTTCGTATTACCCCAAATAAATGTAGAAAATTGATACTATTAGTGAAAAATTGATGTTTATAGGAGAAAAAATGATAGAAAGTGAGAAAAAGGGTCTGGTTTCTGTTTTGATGGGGATATATAACTGTGAAAATTCTTTGGGAAAATCCATAGAATCTATTTTAGGGCAAACTTATGGAGAATGGGAATTGATTATGTGTGATGATGGGTCTACAGATAATACATATGATGTTGCTTTAAAATATGCGGAAAAGTATTCAGCAAAGATAAAATTAATAAAAAATAATGAAAATATGGGACTAAATATTACTTTAAATAATTGCTTGAAATTGGCAAAGGGAGAATTTGTTGCCAGACAGGACGCAGATGATATATCCTTGTCGAATCGTTTTGAAAAGCAGATTAACTATCTTCAATTACATGAAGAGATTGCGTTTGTTAGTACTGGGATGATAGTAAATGATGGAATAAAGCAAATTGGACTTAGGCTACAAAAGCAGGTAAGGCCGAATAAGCAGGGATTTATGCATTCTAATCAATTCTTTCATGCACCAGTAATGATAAGAAGACAAGCGCTTATGGAAGTAAATGGGTATTCTGTTGATAAAAGACTGCTTCGGGTGGAAGATTATAATTTATGGACTAAATTATATGCGGCTGGTTTTGTGGGAGAAAACTTAATGGAGGGGTTATATGAGGTCTATGAAAATGATGCCACCTACAGCAGAAGAAAGTTTAAATATCGTGTTAATGGAGCATACGCTAAAATCCTCGCTATTAATATGCTAAAGTTGCCTTTTTACGATTATATTTTTGTTTTAGAGGGATTATTAAAGGGATTAATACCAGGATTATTTTATAAGAAGATTCACAAAGCAAAACTTAGATATAATTCAAAGGAAAAGGATTCTTGATATGACAGTATATATTTTTATGTTGTTGTTTATTTATATATTAGGATTTTTTTTTACAAATATGCAAGAGGACAAAGTTATACAATGGGGAATTGGAAAGGAGATTCTTTTTTTTATAATAACTTGCATTTTTATATGTATTTCCGGATTGAGATACAATGTCGGAGCCGATTTTTTTGGCTATTATAATAATTTTGATTACTATGCTGCAGATACATTGAATATATTTGAAAATAATGAAATTGGAATAAGAATTATTGCTAAAATTGCAATGCTAATAGGTAGTTCTCCACAAATTTACATTTTTTTATGTTCTATGTTTACTATTGTCTTATTTATGCTAACTATAAAAAAATATAGTGAAATTACCGTGATGAGTTTGATGCTATATGTTTTCTTAGGAATGTTTCTAGGTTCTTTTAATGCAATAAGACAATATCTCGCGGTTAGTATTGTTTTTTTTAGTATAAGATATATTTTTGAAACAAAATGGAAACCTTGGGTTATATCAATTTGTGTTGCATTTTTATTTCATACATCTGCAATTTTTATATTACCTATTTACTGGCTAGTTACAATAAAAAATAAAAAATTGTTTGTATTATTTTTAAGTATTGTGGCAGTTATAGCATTTTTTTCTTACGATCAAATATTTTTAATGATTGATAATTTGAAAGGGAATATAAATGGAAATACATCTGAAAGGTTATATGCTCAGAATGAAGTTAGCTTGTTCCGGGTGGCAGCTTCATGGGCTCCAGTTCTATTATGCTATTTTCCCGCTGCAATAAGGCCAGAAAATAATAAAGACAGAATACTTATAAATTATACATTACTAGCAGCTATATTGCAAACGGTCTCTATGAATAGCACATACTTGGCGAGATTTTGTACATACACAACAGCGGTAAATATTCTGACAATACCAGCTCTAATTAAATATCAAGATGACAATAATCGTTTTGTACTCAAATTCTTGATTTATGTATTATATTTTATATATTGGACTGCTGAAGCAACCGGACCATATGTAGTAAATTATCAATGGTGTTTTTAAGGATACAAATTATGACTCGTATTTCTATTATTATGCCAGTATATAATGGCGCGCAAAGAATAAAGAAAAGTGTTAATTCTATTCTTACACAGGATTTTAAAGACTTTGAACTAATTATTATAAATGATGGATCGACAGATAATACAGCAGAAATATGTAATGACTTGGCAAAAAAAGATAGTAGAATAAAAGTTTATCATATAGAAAATCATGGAGCATCGTATGCACGAAATTTAGGAATATTAAAGTCTACTGCTAAGTATATAGGGTTTGTAGATAGTGATGATTGGGTTGAACCTCAGATGTTTGGGACACTTTTGAATTTAATGGAAAATAATGATGTACAGTTAGTATGTTGTAATTTTTTTAATGATACAAATAATGGTTTTTCTGAAAACAAACAATCAGTAACGTATCAGCAATTAAAAACAAAAGAGGAAATATATGGAAGTCTGTACTATGAATCGGGTATTGGAGGATACGTTTGGAATAAGTTATTTATAAAAAAATATATCAAGAAACCTTTTGACGAAAAATATGCACAGTGTGAAGATTTTTTATTTGTTTTACATTATATTAATAGTATAGAAAAAATGATTTATACTACTCAAAAAATGTATCATTATATTCGTGAAAGTCAAATACAGGATTTCAGATATACAGAAAGATCAATTACTTTAATGGATGCATATGAAGATATTTTAAGCGAATATAAAAAAAATGCAGATGGTTTTACATCAGATATACAAAAACATGTTTTAAAAAATTATTTAAACTTCAGAGCACGATATAAAATTATTGGTGATAATAATTCATTCTTAAAAGTAAAAATTGATACTGGGATTCGCAAATATATTTTGCGGGTTTTATTTGATCATAAAATAAGAATGGTAGAGAAAATAAATATTATTTCAACTTATTTGTTCCCTAAAATTGTATTAAAGTTTAAACGGAAATATATGAACTTTCGTCATACAAAAGGACAATGGTAAAAATTAATACTAGTATGGGTGGAGAAAATGAAGATAGCTATAATAACTTTTCATGCGGCGCATAATTATGGATCAGTATTGCAAGCATACGCATTACAAAAATTTGTTACAAACATATCAACTAATATATCGTACAATATATTGAATTTTCGTAGTAATGTACAAAAAAGTATGTATTTAGATGATTATAAAGAAAGTAACTATAGAAACAAATTAAAACATTTACTTTTATTGCCATTTAAAAATAAATTGAGGTTAAAAAGTAAAAAATTTGAAACGTTTATTTTAAATAATTTAAATATAACACAGGAAATTAATGAAGAAAATGACATTCCAGAAGAATGGAAGGAATATGATTGTTATATTTGTGGAAGTGATCAGATTTGGAATGTTAGAGCTCGAGATTTCTCTGATGTTAATTTCTTTGATTTTATAAAAGAGAAAAAAAAGATTTCTTATGCCGCAAGTTTTGGACCATTAACAATTGACTGGAAAAAATATGATGCTCAAAAGTATAAGAATTACTTAGATGATTTTAATTCGATTTCAGTAAGAGAACATGGAAGTGCTGAAATTGTTCATTATTTAACAGGAAGAGAAAGTTATATCCATATTGATCCAACTATGTTGTTGGACGTAGAAGATTGGCGTGCTATAGAATCAGACGCGAATTATAATAATGGAAAATATATACTTTTATATTGTTTAGAGCCGACAAAAACACAAATTAATATGGCAAAAGTAATTTCGAAAAGAATTCACCTACCAATAGTTACCCTAAAGCCGGCAAATAAAAACGATATAATTAATACATTTGTTAAGAGATATGATGCTGGACCGAAAGATTTTTTGTCTTATATAGATCATGCATCATTGGTCATAACATCTTCGTTTCATGGAACAGTTTTTTCGATTATATATAACAAACCTTTTTATGTATTAAATGGATTAAAAGATAAACGAATATCATCATTATTGCATGAGATTGATTTAGAAAGTCGTTCATTAGAGAGGGAAGCTGATATAGATAGAATTAGTTTACAATGTCCGGATTATAAAAAAACTATAGAATTCTTAAGGAAAGAAAAGGAAAAAAGCTATACATACTTAGTTAGAGCATTAGAAATTGAGACTTAGGAATAAAGTTATAGGAGGAAAAATTTGAACAAATACACACATCTGATAAAAAATGTCGGAATGCTTTTAGCCAGTAATTTTGTTACAAAAATATTGTCTTTTATAATGGTACCGCTATATACTTCTATATTATCTACTTCAGATTATGGTACGGCTGATTTAATTAACAATATTGCTTTGCTAGTACTGCCGATTTTTTCGTTATTGATGGATGAAGCAGTCATGAGATATACGCTTGATAAGGCGACTGACAATAGGCAAATATTTACTATAGCAAGTATTTTAAGCACAGTAGGATTTGTTCTTTTGATGTGTATTTCGCCCATATTGTTAGTGTTTGAAACATTGCGACCATATTATTGGTATTCTGTACTATATTATGTTGTATCATGGATTTACAATTTGACATCAAGTTATGTCAAGGGATTGGATAAGGTGCACATAATGGCAATAGGAGGAATTATACATACATTTGCATATTTGTGCTTAAATATTTTGTTTTTGGTTGCATTAAAAATTGGGGTTTATGGATATTTGTTGGCAATTAACATATCTAATATAATCGTTATTTTTTATTTTATATTCTCATGCAGAATTTACAAAAATTTTGTAAATTTTAGGACAATTAATTGGAATTTAGCAAAAGAAATGGTAAGATACGCTTTACCACTTATACCAAATTATATATCTTGGTGGATTAATAGTGCCTCAGATAAGTTTATTATTTCTATTTTCTGTGGAACATCGGTTAATGGGATTTATTCTGTAGCATATAAAATTCCAAGCTTGCTTAATTCGTTGACAACGATATTTTCAAGTGCATGGAAAATATCATCAGTTGATGATTTCGGATCAGAAGAATCAATTAAATTTTATAATAGGATTTATTCTTTTTATAGCGGAATTCTGCTGATGGGGGCAGCTGGATTAATCTTGTCTTCTAGGTTTATAGCAAGAATATTATTTGCAAAAGATTTTTTTGCTGCATGGGAAATCACACCTATTCTTGTAATAGCGTATTTGTTTAATGCATTGGCTCAGCATGTAAGTTCCATTTTCTCTGCTTCTAAGCAAACCAAAAAGATATTTTATGCCTCATTAACAGGGGCGTTAGTTAACTTACTATTAAATCTTATTTTAATTCCAAAATACCAGGGAAGTGGTGCAGCAATTGCCACTGTAATTGGATATATGGTGGTTTGGATTATAAACATGATTAATACGAGAAATATTTTATCGATGGATTTTAATTTAAAAAAAATAGTGTCCTCAACAATAATTCTTGTAATAGAAATAGTATTTATTTTACTTAATGACAAAAAATATTATTTGTTTTCCATTTTCTGTGTTTTTGGAGTCCTTTTTATTAATAGAAAGGAATTGGTAAACGTATTCGAATATTTAAAAAGGCTTAAAGTAAAGAAAATGTTTTAAACTGATTTGTAAAGAATTGGTATTTGTTGGTATCAAACTTTTTCATTAAGTTGGGATATAGATATAAATAATAAAGAAGTTCTAGTTTTCCTTAATAAGCTAATTGAAAAGCACCATAATGATTTGCAAATACTGAAGAAGTAAAGGTTCTCCCCGATAACCTGGTGGAAAAATACTGCAAACCCTTGTAAATACTGAAGAAATGAGGATTTTAAGATGGATAGTTCCTAAAAATGGGTATAGCAAACAGACCTGATTCGAGATCGTTTCAAAAATCAGGCTCAAATCAGATGATTAGTAATGAATAAAACAGGTAACAACGGATCAGAGAAGGCTTTAAGAGGCCTTTTTTTGATGGAATTTTTCAGGTATCACCTCCCGATTGGAGTATGGAATGCGTATTTCGACCTCTCAGAGCAGGTTGTGTTCTTTCAGGATGCGCTCGTATTTGTCGCATAGTTCCTGGAGATAGGCAACGTCAACCCGGAGATCCGTGATAAGATCTTTCAGATCGTCGCAGCGCTCTTTTAAGCGTGTGAGCGGATCTGGGATTGTGACATCCAGTCTGCCGCGGGCATAGGACTGACAGTACAAACAGACGATATCCTCCAGTATGGAGGCAGTACTGAAGTCTTCATAAGGCTCATCCTCAAAGTGGACGAGGAGCCAGTCCTCCAGTTCACGGGGAAGCGCAAGGTTATGCTTTTGCGCGCAGCGGCGCAGGAATGTTCTGTCGGGTATCATAAGCGAATCTCCTTTCCGTTTTTGGAATCATCAAGGATTGCCAAGGGATCCAGGGATAGCTTCAACTTCCCGCAGGTAAGCAGGATGCGTCTGCGGAAAGAATTAAAGTCGTGGAGACCAAAGGAAACGCGCTTGAGTACCTTGACCTTGTTATTCAGCCCTTCGCTGAGTCCGTTGGATTTTCCGTATTTACAGCTGTTTTGGATGTAACCGCGCCAGTGCCGTATGGTGCAGGCGGCGGAGTGGATTTCTTCCACTTCGGAAGCTGCGTACTGATGGATCCATTCGGTCAGGTCTTCCTGTTGGACGGAGTAAGGAAAGGACATCAGGATCTCGTGGAAGAACTGCAGGGCATCGTAAGCCTCCAGCAGATCCGGGGCAAGTGCAAAGGCATCGCGGAGCCTCTGGAGATTTTCGTGGTAGCGCGTTCCCCAGTATTTCTGCTGGTTGATCTCTTTGGTCTTCAGAAGACGGGCAATACCCTTGATTTTTCGGTAGTTTGCCATGTCGCCGGTATTCTTGAACTGGTTCTGATAGCGGAGGCGGACCTGGTCCACCATGTCATTGAGCCTTTTGATGACATGGAAGGGATCAATACAGATCCTGGCATTGGGGAAGTTCTTTTTGGCAACGGAGACGAAGCCATTGCTCATGTCACAGCAGAAGTATTTTACCTGCTGGCGCTGCGCTGTAGAGAATTGATGGAAATATCGGTTGACAGCGACGCCGGAGATCTGGTCCAGGACGTCGACGACGGCGTGTGCATCGCCGTCAGAAATACTGCAGTGGAACTTATTGAGATACCATCTGTGGCCCCTGGAACTCCAGATGCCGGTGTTGCCCTTGAATTCATCGATGCAGATGGTTTCGGGAAGCTTTCTCGGCAGGCCGAATTGGATGGTCTCAAAAACAGACTGGATGGCGTTCTGCGTAACGCAGTTGCGCCGGGCGATTTCGGAGAAGGAGATGGGTTCTGTGAGATCCAGAAGGATGGAATCGTAGAGAGCCTGTGTCATGTGCAGGGAAGGATGAACCCAGTAGGGATTCTCATAGAAAGTCGAGCGACATTCTTTGCAGTAGAGCCTGCGTTTGTGAAAGGTAACCGCCGTGCCCCTGTGATTGGAAGGGATGTGTCGTGCGGTCTGCCAGACGCCGGAATCCTTGATGACGCAGTCGGTGGAGCCACAGTGAGGACAGAGCCACTGCCGTGGAGCTGGGACATCCAAGGTAATGAGATCATAGTCCTGGAATGCCTGGATGTTTTTGATGGTTGCTTCCTGGGGAAGCTTTGCTAAGTAGTTCGATGTTTTCATAGTTGCTTCATACCTCCTATAAAATAATTTTTTGTGACAAACTAATTATATCACTGGAAGGATGGAGCAACTATGTAAGCACCGAACACAAGGGATCAGAACCAGAAAAGCTTCATGTTTATCTGGTGGAACTGGAGAAAAATCTGGTGCTCTCATTAGAAACACCATGGAAATAAGGAGAGCTTCTAAAAAAGCTGGTGTACACCGGAAAAAGCAGAAGCTTTTGAGTGACACCAGGAAAACAAGAAGTTCTCTGGGAAAAGTTGGTGGAATTGAAGGAAACATCAGGAAAAGATGGAGAAACACCAGAAAAAAGAGAGCCAGAACTTTGTAAAATATACTATGAAAAGGAATATCAATAAAGTGAATAAATTTGAGGAATATATTAAAAAACATATTGTTTGGCAGGTGTTGTTTGAATGTATATGTACTACGTTTTTTTCAGGGATGGCAACTCTTTTTTTTCAATGGAATATTAGTGGATGGAAGATATTTAGTTTTAGTTTTTTTGTATGTGTTATGATCTTAATTATATTACATACAAAAAAATATTTTTATACGAAGAAAGAAATCAAAAATGCAAATTTAGAAATAGGATATGATTCTATAGACACAAAAAAACTTTTGTCTTCTGCAAAAAGGAATATATTTTTTGTGGCAATCACAAATAATGGTATTATTTCGCCGCCAGATCCTTATAAGAAGCTATTAGATAGGGGAGTTATCATTAATATTTTGCTTGAAGATAATGAGGATTTATTACGGGAAATGTGTTGCTTCTTTTATGGGGCAGATGTTTCTGAGATTACTTTAACAAATAATAGACGCGAAGTGGAACTTGTAAAATCTGCTTTTTTTACTTTTCCCCAATTTTTAGAATATTTAAAAAATGGACAAATTAATATTAGACGATGTAAAACGATAATATCTACAGCCTTTGTTGCGATTGATCTTGAAGATTATAATTATATTATTTCTGACAAGGGAACAATCATAGCCTCGTTTTATCAATATAAAAAAGAGACAAACTTGTGCCCAACTATATGTTTAACGCATGAAAGTTCACAAAAATTATATGATTCTATGGGAGAAGCGATTTTGGATTTGTGGAAAGATGCAGAGCCAATAGATTTAAAAGAATTGTATGAGACAAATTTAAAACAGAAATCAGAATTGAGATATAGAGGGAAAAGAAAATAGTCGACAGCCCCAAAATGATGTACTGAGACAAGTTATTGAAAAATAGTCTTTTGGAAAGGGGTAATTATGTTGAGATATGTTATGAAACAAGCAGAGGTTTTTAAGGGGAGAACCGAATTCTCATAGAAAGTTGAGTGACATTCTTAGTAGTAGAACCTGCGTTTATAAAAAGTGACTGCCGTGCTCCCTGTGATTGGAAGGGATATGGCGTACAGTCTGCCAGGTGCCGGAATCTTTGATAATGCAGTCGGTGGAGCCGCAGTGAGGACAGAGCCGCTGCTGTGTGCTGTGGCGTAGGGGTATCCAAGATAATGAGATCATAGTCTAGGAATGTTTTATAAGATCAAGTCTATTATAACACATAAACTAGAAGGTGTGAATCGCTTTCATCACTATTTGTGCCGCCAACTGAAAGGCGGCGGAATGGAGATTATAATGAATAAGAGGAGGAATGAAAAATTATGGAGCGATGGATAAAAATTGTACTATGGATACTGGATTTGTTCTCCTATGTTTCTGCAGCATATCAGATAGTGATTAAAAAGGATTATGAATTAGGAGCGGTATGAACTATAGTCTCATTATTATTACATGCTTTTCTTTATGTAAGCGCTCATGAAATTAAAATAAAGCAATCTTTCATTGCTTATTTTAAAATCAATGAATTGTATGAGGACGGAAAGAAATATTTTGTATATTTTAGTATAGCATATGTGATTATAAATATTATCCTTTTGGTTATAGGAACAACATCAAACAAGATAGAGATAATATATTTTAATTTTTGGGGATTACCCGTTATTTATTCGCTTTTTATATTAGTTTTAAGGTGGATTTATGGAGAGGGTGTTTGCAAATTTATAGAGGCTTATTATTATATAACCCCGTCACCATATATTACATTTTTCATAATGACATTGTTTGTAGAATTAACATTCGGGTGGATAATACTATTTGGGGTAGTTTTGTTTTTGATGTATTTGCCTGTGTTGGGCATGTGTAACTTGTGGATATAATATGTACTCCTAATAAAAGTTCTCTTTGATAATCTGGTAGAAAAGTGGTGCAAACATCAGTAGAAAAAGAGGGAATCCTGCTTTTCGACATTTTGAATACTGAACAGTGCGGCAGATATGCTATAGTATAGTCAATAGAAAGATTGATCTGAAATAGCAGAAGAAGAGGGGAGCCGTGGCGGACGGAATGATCGGAAAGAAAAAATGCAGGGGAAACAGAGGAAAAACATCAGATGGGTTCTGGCTCAGCACACCGGAAGGACTGTTGGTGTTGGGAATTGGCGGATCGTTGATCTTAATTTTGGGTTTTGGAATCCGGGAAGCGCACCCTTTCATTGGTAAGATTGTGGTATTTGTAGGAGAAACGTGTCTCGGAGCAGCGCTTTTGTCTGTCATTTTGGAGCGGCACACGATGAATGATTATTACCACAAGGTGCGTGATGATCTGCTGCTGAATGATCCGTCTTTTGTGTAGCGGTATACGGAAAAGGAAGTTGACGATCTTATAGAGGTGGCTTTCAGAAGAAAGTTGAGGTTGAATCTTGGCGGAAAGGAAAACCCTGAGGTGTTCCGACGGCTGGTTGATGGAGAGCATTTTCTGATCTGCCCCTATATTGAGCAGACCGTTTTGGAATTGGGGAGAAATCGATTTTACTGTGAAAGCCATCGCAGGCAGATTAATATTGAACCGATTTCCAATACGGAATATCGGATTGAGATTACGGTGGAGGTGGAGCTGAAGAATCTGATCGATGAGGAGATACGGGACGAACAGGATTATCGATTTTGTTATATTTCACAGGAACAGATAGATTCTTTTGAGTTATGTGCTTTGGATATTGACGAACAGGAAGTGGATATCAGCGTGTGCCATCTGGATAGAAAAAAGGAGGAGCGCCCTGGTACAGATCAGCATCCATTCAACTACTGGGTTATGTTTCAGGTACCGCTGACGATTCCTCCCGCATCCAAAATGCACTATACGCTGAAATATCAGTATAAAAATTATGAGCAGTCCTGCTATATTACATACGCGATGCCTTATATCACGAAAAGTTATCAGGATATATATTCTCTGGTTGGAAAACATGCATATGAATACCAGATTCATTCATTGGCATATACACCATATGAAAAGACGCTCGATTCCCGAAGTATGGTACAACGTTTGAACGCGCTGACATTGTCTGTTCGATGGGATCATTGGACGCCTCCCGGGTGTGGAATGGCGACTGTGGTAAGAAAAATTGTGCAGAATGAAGTGGACGTTCTCCAGTAGTCGCAGGAAAGGTGCATTGAGATAAGGAAACTATGGAAGCGGACTTGATAAGAATGAACAAATTCTATCTAAAGAGATTCAAAAGAAGAGAAGACGGCAGCATATATTTAGAAAATGCGGAATCGGTATCTCAATATGTCGAGAAAATGGCAGACAGACTCTGTGCCTGTCGAGACGAGGAAATACTTTTATCGGTAAAAAAGGACATTCTGAGAGATTACCGGGATATTTATGTTTATGATGTAAATCATGCTGACTTCCCGGAACCGATCGGTAGATTTGATAGCCAGAGTAGCCAAATGGATTTTATCAGTAACAGAATCCTCTTGCAGGATTTTGGATTATATCTTGGTAATACATTTTTAAGATTCCATCGGACAATCTATGATAAATATAAAAAGCTTCCATCGATAGAATTACAGGGTCTGGCGATTGATTACAGTGAATTATATGAAAGGGCAATGGATGATTATATATATGCATTGAGAAATAACTGTCCTCATGCTGTATCGGCCAGTTTCATTCTTCCATCAATGATTGAACGTGGTCTGGCGCTTGCGTTACAGAATAGACTGTTATATAAAAAGTTGGCTGATCTTTGTGAAAAAATAAAATGTCAAAAGCTGTTGAAGCCGTTGGACCAGGAAGAGGAGAGTTGTGTCAGATCTTTTATGACATTGAATGAATCTCTGATCTTTCCGGCTCCCGAGGATCAGATCATGGGAAAAATGTATGATCTTTTTGTCCGGGAAAAAATCTTGGATGATATGGTTGATAACAGGATTATCCTTGTGGGAAAAAGCGGAAGAATGAGCCGAACACTTGGAAGTATGATTCAATCTGCATTTGCGGAAAAAGAAATTTCTGCAGAGTATCTTGAATTACTAAAAGATATGTTTGGGAGAAAAAAGTTGAATATAAGAAACTGTATCATGCATGGTTTGGGAGAGTCATATGATTACTTGTCTATAGTAATTGTGGCAGTCATGTTTCAGATTCTTTGGGATATCGCGGATGGGAGTATTTGGGGATAGATAAGTCGGAAATGTGTTGGCTTTGTTCGAGGGGCGTGATAAAGGATTTGTAAGAACTGTTATAACCTGAAAAAATTCGAGTTTATCTGGTAAAACTGGAGGAAAAGCTGGTGTTCCCAGTAGAAACATCAGTAGGGAAAAGAGGAAATTTATATTGTAGATAATGAGTGCCGGAATATTGCACAATAAAAAAGAGAATCTTTGTCAGAATGTCACAAACTGAAAACTTTCCTGAAACTTCATGGACATTTCGGGAGAAATCCTGTATGATATGGCCATAAAGCAAAATATATCTTTAGAAATAATAAAAAACATATCTGATATTTCTTATCTGTTTATCACATTTCTAAACTTCTTTGCTTTTAAAACTCAATTTACAATTGCAAAAGCAGGAGTTGCGGAAGTGTGGCATAGAAGAACACTAATTTGCACAAGGCATGGAAGACGGGTGTCGGGCCGGTGCTCTCCCATAAGAACTCCTGCAGGAAGGAGGTAAGATGGGAGAAAAGGACATGGTGGAAAAGATCATGGAGGATTACCTGGACGTGTTCGCGGACATTTTGAATGTGCTACTGTTTGATGGAAAGCAGGTGGTGCAACCGGAAGAACTTTTTGATGTGGGACTTCGATCTCAATTTAAAGCTGACACGGGGCGGGAGCATGAGCAGGAAAGGGATGTGGCAAAATACTGGATTCGTGACGGTAAGATCCTGGCGATGTTCGGCCTGGAAAACCAGACGAATACGGACTATGACATGCCAATGAGAATCTTTTCCTATGACGGTTCGTCTTATAAGAGTCAGTTGATGAGGGCGGCGAAGGAAGCACAGGACGATGACAGATATCCAATTATCACGTTGGTGCTATATTTCGGAGAGAAGCGCTGGGGAGAACAGGGTGTTTCCCTTAAGGGTATGTTTGGCGGGCCGGATGAGCTGCAAAAATATATGCAAAATTATTGCGTGTATGTATTTGAGATTGCGCATTTGAGCGAGGAAGAATTGAAGAAATTCCGCAGCGATTTTGGATTTCTCGCGGAGTTTATGGTGCGTAAGAGGAAAGCGGAACCCTTCCGTATTACACAGGATAAGGAGATTGCACATGTAGACGCGGTGCTGAAAATGTTGTCAGTGTTTGCGGAAGATGAATATGTGGAGAAAGTAAGCAAAGCACTTGCAAAACGTCAGGAGAGAGGAGAGCGGATTATGGGATGTAATATATCGAAAGCATGGATGGATTTGGGAAGAGAAGAGGGAATCAGAGAAGGAATCGAGGCGAACAGTAAAGAAATGAATCTGTTCATTACCTATATGCTTCGTGACAATCGCGTGGAAGAACTGAAGCGTTCCGCTTCAGACAGTACGTTTCAGAAGAAACTTTTTGAGGAATATGGGTTAAGTAAATAGTCATTTCCAAAATGGATAATGAAAAAATGATAAGATCATTGGCATTTGAGCTGATGATCTTATTTTTGTGCGAAAAATGATAGATCATAGGAGGAGTTTATGAAACCAAAGAACGTTACACTGGAAGGAAAAACCATACTGGTAACCGGGGCGGCCGGCTTTATCGGCAGCAACCTGGTGCTGGAACTGCTGCGGACCGTATCGCCGGTTCATATCATCGGCATTGATAACATGAATGATTATTACGATGTCTCCATCAAGGAGTATCGCCTGAAGCAGATTGAGGGGCTGGCTGATGAGGTAGGATGCCAAGGGCAGGGGAAGGAGGCACCTAGCTCCGGGGTAACGCCAGAAACATCGGGGGCGGATAGGTCCGCGGAGCCGTCAGATTCGGATTTCGTATGGACCTTTATCAAGGGCAGCATTGCCGACAAAGCCCTGATCAGCGATATTTTCGCGAAGTATCAGCCAGCCATCGTGGTCAACCTGGCGGCCCAGGCGGGAGTGCGCTACTCCATTACAAATCCGGACGCCTACATTGAGGCGAACCTGATCGGATTTTACAACATCCTGGAGGCCTGCCGTCATTCCTATGACGACGGGAAGAGAGGGGTAGAACATCTGGTCTACGCTTCTTCCTCCTCGGTTTACGGCTCCAACAAGAAGGTTCCCTACTCCACGGAGGATAAGGTGGACAATCCGGTATCCCTGTATGCTGCCACGAAGAAGTCCAACGAGCTGATGGCCCATGCCTACAGCAAACTTTATAACATCCCCTCCACCGGGCTGCGGTTCTTTACCGTGTACGGTCCGGCGGGACGGCCGGACATGGCCTATTTCGGTTTTACTGACAAGCTGCGGGCGGGGAAGACTATTGAGATTTTCAATTACGGCAACTGCAAGCGGGATTTTACCTACGTGGATGATATCGTGGAGGGTGTGCGGCGCGTGATGCAGGCCGCCCCGGAGAAGAAAACCGGCGAGGACGGACTGCCAGTGCCGCCCTACGCGGTTTACAACATCGGCAACAGCCATCCGGAGAACCTGCTGGAGTTTGTAGACATCCTGCAGCAGGAGCTGGTCGCGGCGGGCGTGCTGCCGGAGGATTACGACTTCGAGGCCAACAAGAAACTGGTGCCCATGCAGCCGGGGGATGTGCCCGTGACCTATGCCGATACCACACCGCTGGAGGAGGATTTTGGCTTTCGGCCGGATACGCCTCTGCGGGAGGGCCTGCGTAAGTTTGCCCGGTGGTATAAGGAGTTTTATCTGAAGGACTGACAGACATCCTGTCGGCCCTTTTTCTTTTACAGGAAACTGCATTCTTTCCACCGCGTCCCTGTGGAAGGAATAAGAAGATTCGCGGTTTCCATGGAACACTTTGGAAAGGAACACAGCATGAAAGCAGAAGAAATTTACCAGGAAATTTATCATCATGACCCGGAGGACATTGCCTTTTCCCCTTACCGGATCTGTCCCATCGGGGCCCACAGCGACCACCAGCACGGGAAGATTACCGGACTGGCCATCGACAAAGGGATCCACATGGCCTACGGCCCGAAGAAGAACGGGGTGGTGGAACTGACTTCCCTGAACTTTGAGAAGAGGGCACAGTTTTTTGTAAACTCAGTGCCGCCTCAGCCCCAGCACGACTGGGCGGATTACCTGCGTGGCGCGGCCTGGGCCCTGGGGGAGCGCTATCCCCTTTCAGTGGGCTTAAGCGGCGTGATCGAGGGGAGCCTTCCCATCGGCGGACTCTCCTCCTCGGCGGCGGTCATCATTGCCTTTCTGTCGGCGCTGTGCAGGGTTAACCGGA
>JABLTR010082693.1_pt1 | contig 20199 bp, 20 predicted proteins | sample 7160071 | NCBI WGS metagenome assembly JABLTR01 (sample SAMN14651230, study PRJNA627086) | human gut metagenome | isolation source: feces | host: Homo sapiens | reverse complement strand
GTATGCATAGAGAAAATTACTATACAATAAAAATATATAATCCAAACGAAACTCAACCTAGGTTTAATATAGGTCTTGATGGTATGGATAGAGGAAGTTCAAATAAGCTTAATGGTATTAGAAATATATAACTTGAGTATGGAACAATATTTGAATTTACTGCAGGGCATCCAAGTAAATTTAAAATCAAAGGAAGTGTTAGAAATGCACGTGAAGAGTACTTTGATGGAGTACAAAATCCAGAAAACTTAACTTCAATAAAGTTTAAAGTTACAGATTCAGGATTAAAATCTATTTATACGGATGCTGATAATGGTAATCTAAATGCAAATGAAAATATAATTTCATTAGTTGCAGATGAAAATATACCTATTAAATTTAAAGTTGATCCAATTACAAGAAAAATAAATGTCATTTCTTATAATTCTACGAGTCTTCAATATGGTCTAGGAGAACAAATAGAAACATTTAGAATGACTTTAACAGGTTCAGATGGACAGACAAAAGCAAATGTTACAGGGTATTCTAGAGATAAAGGTGATCACTATAAGTTTAGAGATGCATTTAACAATAGAAGTTTTGAAATTGGAGATACCCTAACTATTTGGCATAAAATTCCTAAGAAACTTCTTATAAAAGGAGAGATTCAAGGAAAAAGAGAAGATTACTCAGATGGTGTAGACAATAGTAGGAACTTAGAAGATGCGGTATTTAGATTAACAGAAACAGGATTAGAAGCTGTATATAAAGAAGCACCTAAAATAACTGGTGTAAAAGATGCTAGAGTACTAAAAAATGAAGATCTTAATTTAGAACAATTAATAGATGAATTAAGAGCTCGAGATAATGTAGATGGTGATTATAATGAGAAGGTTATAATTAGTGAAAATACACAATCAAAAACATATCCAACTGGAACTATAATTATCGACCCTACATCTGTAAATACAAATAAAGTTGGTGTATACGAGGTAACATATAGTGTTGTAAATAGTAATAATCGTACAGCTAGAAGATCAAGTACTGTAGTAGTATACGATAGACCTACAATAACAGAAACTAGTTTAAGTAGAATAGAGCTTAACTCTATAGATAGTAATGATGAGGATGCTATAATAAGTCGTCTTAAACAGGCTGTAATAGCCAGAGATGGAGATGACGAATTATTTGGAAAAGAAACTAAGTTAGAGGTTGTAGAACACAATGTAAATCCAAATTTAGAAAATATTTATGAAGTAACATATAAAGCTACAGATTTAAATGGAGAAGAAACAGAAGAAGTAATAAATATAACAGTTAGTAGAACTATAAATGTTTCTGTACCGACAACTATTCCATTCCAAGTTGTAACAAACTTAAAGAAAAAAGAAGATGATGACGGTGAAGATTTAGATCCATTTATATCTGGAGTTATGAATGTTAAAAATAATAATACAAGTGATGTTAGTGTTTCTATTAAATCATTTACTAGAGTAGAAAGTAATACTACCAAAAATAGAAATTACGATAGACTTGAAATTGTTGCTCCGAATTCAGTTTCAAATTGGAATACATTATCTGAAGATGAATCTATGAAAAAAATATCTTTAGGTATATTTAACAAAGAAGGATTATATGTAAACTCTAATTTAGATGTAGAATTAACAAAAGACCAACCTTTATGGCTATTAGAAAATATGGATGAAATTAAATTGGGTACTTTGAAAAGAGCAACTAATTTATCTAATCCTTATGTATCTAAGTTAAGTTTTACAAGTAAACATGGTAAAAACTTTAAAGGTGGAAGTTCAAAAGGTAAGTTTAATTTAGTATTTAAATTTGAATAAATATATAATAAGAAGATGGCTATCTCTATTTAGAGATAGCCTCAGATTGTAGACAAAATAGCCATTTTTAACTTATATAAAATGGCTATTTTCTTTTTTATAAAGATTTTCAGTGATAATATACTAAAAATAGGCGTAAACCTTAGATGATTGGATGTATCTTTCAACATCCAATTGGCTAATTTTTTTATGGTAAAACTCTTTTAATAATCCGTTAGCAAATTATTGTAGAGGTAACAAAAAAAATATTTTTACATATCATATATTAATATAACTATAGCTAGGAGGCAAGTTATGAAAATTGGTGATATAGTAACTAGAAAATCATACAACAAAGATATAATATTTAAAATAGTTGGATTTGGTATAGATAATAAAAATGAAAAGATAGCTATTTTAAAAGGTGTAGCATTTAGGGTAATAGCAGATGCATACTTAGAAGACTTAGAAGTTGTAAAAGTATCAGATATAAAACAGATATTAATAGATCCTACAGTAGAAAATTTAATATATAAATCAGTTAGAAGTGCCCAAGATAGAGAAAAGAAAATGAATAGAGCTGTGCCAAAATTACAAGCAAATCCAAATGTTTACGGTATACCAGGAAAGGTACTACAAATAGACGGAGATAAGGAATACTTAAAAATATGTTTAGACGTATATACAGAGCTTGGAATACCTGCAGTAGGTGTAGCTATACCTGAAGAAAATCAATATAAAGAGATAATTAATCTCTTAGAAAAACACAATCCAGATATATTAGTTATAACTGGTCATGATGCTCTTACATCTAGAAAAGGAAATATTACAGATTTAAATAACTATAGAAATTCTTTAAACTTTATCAAAGCAGTAAAGCAAGCTCGTAAATGGGAACCTAACCTAGATAATTTAGTTATATTTGCAGGAGCATGCCAATCGAATTATGAACAGCTAATAAGAGCTGGAGCTAATTATGCTAGTTCACCAGGAAGAATAATGATACATGCATTAGATCCAGTATTTGTAGTTGAAAAGATTGCTTGCTCAAGGATAGATACTATAGTTCCTATAGAAGAAGTCATAGAACAGACTGTAACAGGTTTAAAGGGTATAGGAGGTTCTGAAACAAGAGGAAAATTTAGATGGGCTATGCCTAAATCTATGTTATATTAAAAAAATAAATAATATGACAAATATGGTAAAAAAATATATTGACTTTTTTATTAAAAGTATATAAAATAATTAGTTTAAACATTTGACAAAAAATTGTACTTATGATATTATGTAAACATACAAACGTTTAAAGAAGGTGATATTATGGCCACTGTTCAAACTCTAGATAAGATAAGGGAAAGTTTAGAGAGGCATTTAGGTAAGAAAATACTACTTAAAGCTAACAAGGGAAGAAAACAAATCGTTACAAAAAAGGGAATTCTAGAAAAAGTTTATCCGAGTGTGTTTGTTGTAAAGTTAGATAGTGACAATGAAGGTTGTTCTAGAGTATCTTATAGCTACTCAGATTTACTAACATCTAATGTAAAATTGCAAGTATTTAGAAATCAAGATAAATTACACGTAAGTTAAAAAATTATACCTATCAAAAATAGGTGTAATTTTTTTTTTGTATATTAAATATAAATATAGTGTGATATTTATATTTAATATATGGGGAGGCCAGTATGGAATTAATAAAAGATATAATAAAAGTAGATAATAGAATAGACTTTGGTAAATTTCAAACATTTATAGAAACAGAGGCAGTTGTGCCTGATAAGAAATCAGATGTATATGAGATAATAAAAACAGAAGGGTACATATCTTTAAAGAAAGTAGAACTTACAGAAGGGAAAGTACTTTGTAGAGGTAGCTTTAACTACAATGTAATATATACGACAGATGATAAAACAACAGTTTCAAATGTAGATGGTAAGATAGACATAAATGAGGTTATAGAAAAAGATAACATAGTTTCTGATATGGAATATATGTTATTCCCAGAAGTAGAGCATGTAGATTGCACTATAATGAATGAAAGAAAAATAAGAGTAGGAGCTCTTATTAATTTAAGAGGAAGTATATTTGACAAGCAAAGACTAGATATAGTAAAAGATGTTGCTCAAGTTGAAGGTGTTCAAAAACATAGAAAAGAAATAAGCTATCAAGATATTGTAGGTATAGAAAAATCAGAAAGTGCAATAAGAGATACTATAACTATAAATACAGAAGAAGTTCAATCAATAATAAGTTTAAATCCATATGCTAAAATAAAAGAAACTAGAGTATCTGATAATAAAGTTATAGTTGGTGGAGTAGTAGAAATAAATCCTTTAGCTTGTACATATGATGGAGAATTAGTTGAATTAGATAAGATAGGAATAGATTTCACGCAATTTATAGAAGTTCCAGGTGCATGTGAAGGTATGACAGAAGAAACTTTATTATCTATGGAAGAATTCAATTATGTATTTAAACAAAATAATGAAAGTAATAGTGGTTTACTAGAAATAGATTGTACAGTTGAATGCAAAGTAAAAGTTACAGATGAAATAACAAGAGAGATTTTACAAGATGCTTACTCTCCTGAGAAAATAATAAAATTCGATTATAGAACAATGGAAGTAAACAAAACAATAGAATCTGAAACAGAAAGTTTTGTTGTAAGAGAAACTATAAAAAATAGTAATGATGATATACAAATAAAAGATATAGTAAGTGTTTGCCCATCTATATCTATAGAAAATTCTTATGCAGAAGGGGATAAGAGTATAATACAAGGTATAATAAAAATTGATATACTATATGTTCCTGTAGAAGGTCTAAAATCAGTTTATAGAATAAGTGAAGAAATACCTTTTGAACATGATATAACAATAGATGATTTAACTGATACTTGTAATATATTTAATACAGTTTCTATAGAAAAATTAGAAGTTGATTTAAATAGAGATGATATAGATTTATCAGTGAAAATAAAAAGATTTATAGAAGCAGTAGATAAAAAGACAGAAAGTTTTATAGTGAAGGGTGAAGATTTAGGAGAATATGACTTATCTAAAGCACCAAGTATAATAGTATATATATGTAAAGAAGGCGATAATCTTTGGAATATAGCAAAAAAATATAACACAACAGAGTCTGAAATAGCAGAATTAAATGAATTAAAAATAGAAGAACCATTAAAACCAGGTAAATGCTTAATTTTAGAAAAAAAAGTAGCAGTGTGTGATTAATATAAACTTATTTTATTAAAATATTTATATATAAAGCAAGTAATTATAATTAGTGGTTATTAAAATAAAATAAATAGGGGATTATAGTCCCCTATTATTTTATTTTTTGTAGTATAATATAAGTATTGAGCATTAAACGCATTATAAATACTTAAGGAGGCTAAAATGAGTTCAATAGAATTAAAAAGCAGAGCTAAAATAAATTTATCAATAGATGTGCTAGGAAAAAGAGAAGATGGATATCATTTAGTCGAAATGATAATGCAGACAATAGATTTATATGACATCATAAAGATAAAAGAAATTGAGATAGATGAAATTAATATAAACAGCAATAGTTCCGATATTCCTTTAAATGAAAATAATATTGTTTATAAGGCAGCAAAAGTATTGAAAGATCAATTTAACATAAAAAATGGTGTAGAAATATTTATAGAAAAAAATATTCCAGTAGCAGCAGGTATGGCTGGAGGAAGTAGTAATGCAGCTGCAGTTCTAGTAGGGCTTAATAAACTTTGGAAACTTAACTTATCAGAAGTGAGGTTACAAGAAATAGGGCTTAAATTAGGTGCGGATGTTCCATTTTGTATATCAGGAAATGCAGCTTTAGCACAAGGAATAGGAGAAGAATTAACTTATATAAAAGGGCTATCTAAAGATACAGTTATATTAGTTTGTAAACCGAATTTATTTGTATCAACAAAAGAAGTATATGAAGGACTAGATTTACAAAATATTAAAAATAGACCAGATAATAAATTCTTGATAGAATGTCTAAAAAAAGGGAATATAAATTTATTAGCAACAAATATGGTAAATGTACTTGAAACTGTAACAAGTAAAATGCATGAAGAGATAAAAGATATAGAAAAGGTAATGTTAGAAAATAATGCTTTAGGTTCTATGATGAGTGGAAGTGGGCCTACAGTTTTTGGGTTATTTGATAAAGAGGAAGATGCATTAAGTACAAAGGGAGAACTACTAAAGAAATATAACCAAGTTTATGTTGTCAGAAGTAGTGAAAAAGGAGTTGAAGTTAATGGAGAATTTAACTAAGTTAAATTTAGATGAGTACAAACCACTAAGAGATGTGGTATTTGAGAACTTAAGGGGAGCAATAGTAGAAGGAAGATTAAAGCCAGGAGAAAGGCTTATGGAAGTTCAATTAGCTGAGCAATTAGGTGTAAGTAGAACGCCAGTAAGGGAAGCTATAAGAAAACTAGAATTAGAGGGGTTAGTTGTTATGCTTCCAAGAAAAGGTGCTTATGTAGCTAATATGTCATTAAAAGATTTAATAGACGTATTAGAAATAAGGGCTAGCTTAGAAGGCTTAGCAGCATCTCTTGCTGCTGAAAGAATAACAGATGAAGATATAAAAAAATTAGAATCTATAGTAGAAGAATTTAAAGATGGTATAAATGAATCAAATGTAGAAGCCTTATTAAGAAAAGATGTAGAGTTTCATGAATGTATATTTAAATCTACAAATAATAAAAAATTGCATCAATTAATAAATTCTTTATGGGAGCAAGTTTATAGATTTAGAGTTACGTATATATCAGACTATGATTCTACTGTAAATATAATAGAAGAACATAAAATGATATTAGATGCTATAAAAAGAAGGGATAGTAAGCTTGCTAAAAAGTATGCTATGGAGCATATTCAAAAGGCTGAAAACTTTATGATAGAAACGACAGTAAATAATAAAGAATTATAAAAATAAAAATCATTGGATTAATTTAAGATAATTAAATTTGTCCAATGATTTTTTTGTATATTAGATAACTATAAATTATAAAAAATTATGCATAAACAATAAATTAATAACAAATAATTTAAGAAAAATATTTTTATAATAAAAAAACTCATTGTGCAAGTTAATTATAATTATTGAACATGCTAGAGTCTAACAAGCTATATTTTAGTAGTTAAAAAACTTTATATAGTAATTTCAATATGTTTATTAAAATAACTAGCACAACAGATTAAAAAGTGATTAGTTATATTTATACGATTAAATTAAATTTTTATTAGCTTAGCTAGTATAAATTAATTTAAAGTGGTAATACTCAAAATAGTAATATTTTGAGGGGGATTAATGATGGTTAATAAAATAAAAATAAGATTAAGTATATTAATATTAAGTTTAATTACAATTATATCAATTATGACAATATCAATAAGTGGGGAAGTAAAAAAAATAAGTGCAGCATCAGAAGATTATAAAGATAAACTTATAAGATTTCATGTGATAGCAAATAGTGACTCAGAGGAAGACCAAAATTTAAAATTAAAAGTAAGAGATGCTATTATAAATTATTTACAACCTAAATTATTAGAATCAGAAAGTATAGAAGAAAGTGAATTAATAATAAAAAAAGAATATGATGAACTTGAGAAAATAAGTAAAAATATTATCTTAGAAAATGGATATGACTATGATGTTAAAGTAGGAATTGACTATAGTAAATTCCCTACAAAACAATATTCTAATGTAGTACTTCCAGCAGGTGAGTATAAAGCATTAAGAATAATAATAGGTGAAGGAAAGGGAAAAAATTGGTGGTGTGTTATGTTTCCACCACTATGCTTTGTAGATGAACAAAAAGGTATAATAGATAAAGATACAGATGATAAGTTAAGAGAAGTATTAACTGAAGAGGAGTATGAATTAATATCTCAAAAAACTAGTAAGCAAGTAGATAGAGTTCAAATTAAATTTAAAATAGTAGAAATAATACAAGATATAATCAAATAGAAAATTAAAGGAGTGACAAAATTTATGGATAGGTGTTATAAGCTTAAAGTTTTAATAATAGTTTTAACTTGTGTGCTTATTCCTACAAGCTTAATATACTCAAATGAATTAGATACAAATTCTAATATAAAAGCATCTCCTATTCAAGCTAAAACTGTTAAACAACAAAAAAGAGAAGTAATAAATATTACAAATGAAGAATTATTACTTTTATCTAAGTTAGTTACAGGAGAAGCTCGAGGGGAAAGTTATGAAGGACAAGTTGCTGTAGCTGCAGTAGTTATAAACAGGGTAAAAGATCCAAGGTTTCCAAATACTATAAAGGATGTTATATATCAGAAAAATGCATTTTCTGTAGTTAAAGATGGATCTATAAATATGCAACCTACAGAGTCAGCATATACTGCTGCACAAGATGCATTGTATGGTAATGATCCAACTAATAATGCAATCTATTTTTGGAATCCGGATATAGCTACATGTAATTGGATAAAGACACTAAATCCATATATGAGGATAGGAAATCATGTATTTGCGAAATAGTTGAAAATATATACTTCAAATACTAATAAAGGTGCGTTTGCTCCTTTATTTTTTTGTTAAAATAAATTATAATAATCATTTAGATAACAAAATGCATATAATGTTTAATATTAACAAATATTTGAAGAAAGGTGAGCATATTATGAGTAAAATAAATGTAGCTTTAATATTTGGTGGAAAATCTGGTGAACATGAAGTTTCACTATTATCAACAGCGTCGATTTGTAAGCATATTAATAGAGATAAATATAATGTTTTTACTATAGGAATAACAAAAGAAGGAAGATGGATGTTTTATGATGGAAATGAAGAAAACATCAAAGATGGAAGTTGGGTTAATTTAGCTAATCCAAGTGTTGAGATAAATTTAATACCTTCAGGAAATAAAGAAGTTGGATTAAAATTTGAAGATGGAAGAGTAGAAAAGATAGATGTATTATTTCCAGTGTTACATGGTCCATACGGAGAAGATGGTACAATACAAGGATTATTTGAAATAAGCCAAATACCATACGTAGGATGTGGGGTTTTAGCATCTAGTGTAGGTATGGATAAACTTATATGTAAAAAGGTATTCTCACAAATAGGATTACCACAAGTAGATTACACATATACAAATAAATGGGAATTTAATATAAATAAAGATCAAGAATTAGACAAGATAGAAGAAAAATTAAACTACCCTATATTTGTAAAACCAGCTAATCTAGGTTCAAGTGTAGGTATATCTAAAGCTATAAATAGAGAAGAACTTCTAGTTGGTATAGAAGAAGCTTTAAAATATGACTCAAGAATAGTTTTAGAAAAAGGTATAAATGCTAGAGAAATAGAAGTTGCTGTTATCGGAAATGAAGAAGTTAAAGCATCTATAGCAGGTGAAATAAAGCCAGCTAAAGACTTCTATGATTATGAAGATAAATATATAAATGGTACTTCAACTTATGATATACCAGCAAATATAAAAGCAGAAGATATGGAAGATATAAGAAGAATGGCAATAGAGGCATTCAAAGGAATCGATGGAAAAGGACTTTCTAGAGTAGATTTCTTTATAGATAAAGATTCAGGTGAAATATTTATAAATGAAATAAATACATTACCAGGATTTACAAATATAAGTATGTATCCTAAAATGTGGGAAGCTACAGGTTTAGAATACTCTAAACTTATAGATAGACTTATAGAGCTAGCACTAGATTCTAAAAAGTAAAGTAGGTGTTACAAATGAATAATAGGCCTATAGGTGTGTTTGATTCAGGACTAGGGGGTCTTACAGTATTAAAAGAAATAATGAAAATCACACCAAATGAAAATATAGTTTATTTTGGTGATACAGCCAGAGTTCCTTATGGACCTAGATCTAAAGAGACAATAATAAAATATACTTTTCAGGCTATAGACTTTTTAATTTCAAAAAATGTAAAAGCTATAGTAATAGCTTGTAATACAGCAACGGCAAGAGCATTAAAAGAAGCAAATGAAAAGTATGATTTGCCGATAATTGGAGTTATAGAAGCAGGTGCAAAGACTGCAGCATATACTACTAAGAATAAAATAGTGGGAGTTATAGGAACTGATGGGACTATAAGGTCAAAAGCATATAATATAGAAATTGCTAAAATAGATCCAGAGATAAAAATAGTAGATAAAGCATGTCCTTTATTTGTTCCTATAGTAGAAGAAGGATGGGCAAATACTGACATAGCATCATTAACTGCAAGAAGATACTTAGAAGAGTTAATGGATAAAGGTATAGATTCTTTAGTATTAGGATGTACACATTATCCACTGCTAAAGAGAACAATCGGAGAAATTGTTGGAGAAAATGTTAAGTTAGTAAATCCTGCAAGAGAAACCGCAAAAGATTTAAAGAGAATACTAGAAAATGATAATATACTTAGAGAAGAAACTGAAGAAGATCCTAAGTATGAGTATTATGTATCAGATATACCAGAAAAATTTGCTTCTATTGCAGAAGAATTTTTAAAGAAAGAAATAGATGACATAAAAAGCGTAAAAATATAACAATATTAATTATGAGTATAAACTTTGAGCAAGAAGCTTAAAGTTTATACTTGTTTTAGGAGAGGATTTATTTTGGAGGCAAAACTAAAGATACTTACAAAACAATATGATGAAGTGGGAAATATAGATACTATAGAAGTAAATACTATAGGAAAAATGTTTGAAAAAAATAAAGATATATATATAGTTTATGAAGAAAGTGAAGAAAATCAAAAAGTAACAACTACACTAAAAATATCTGAGGAAGAAGTTTCTATAAAAAGATTTGGAAATGTAAATTCTATAATGATATTTAAAGAAAATCATAAGAATTTAACAAAATATAAAACTAATCAAGGCCTATTTGTAATAGAAACTGAAACAAATAAATTAACGATTGATAAAAGCAAAAATAATTATATAAAATTAAATATAGAATATAATATAAATATATTAGATTTATTTAAAGGAAAAAATGAAATAAATATATTAATAGAGTATAATATATAATGCTGTTTATAAATTAAATAAAAGGTAGTTAAAATACTACCTTTTATTTAATTTATTTGGTATTATAATAGTTATATTAAAGTTTGTATATTTTAAAAATTTATACAAGGGATTATAGTTTTTTTATAGAAAACTATAGATACGAGTTATAAAAAAACTAAATGTAAGAGGTATAAATATGGTTTTTGAAAAAGTGCTAAGCACTATAAATAAACATAACTTAATAGAGTCAGGAGACAAGATTGTTATAGGAATATCTGGAGGACCAGATTCTGTTTGTCTATTGCACATATTAAGTAGACTTAAGGAAAAACTAAATATAGAATTATATGCAGCCCACTTAAATCATCAAATAAGAGGAATAGAAGCACAAAAAGATGCTTTATATGTTTCAGAGATATGTGATGAAATGGGAATAACTTATTTTTTAAAGTCTATAGATGTTCCTAAATATTGTAAAGATAATAGTCTATCGATAGAAGAAGGGGCAAGAAAACTTAGATATGAAATGTTTGATGAGATAAAGAAAAGAACTAAATCAAATAAAATAGCAATTGGACATAATTTAAACGACCAAGCGGAAACGGTTTTAATGAGAATAATGAGGGGAACAGGTCTTCAAGGTCTTAGAGGTATAGAATATGCTAGAGAAAATGGTGTAATTAGACCACTTCTAGATATAGAAAGAAAAGATATAGAAGAATACTGTAAAGTACATAATTTAAATCCTAGAATAGATGAAAGTAATTTAGAAAATATTTATACTAGAAATAAAATTAGATTAGAATTAATACCATATATGACGGATAATTTTAATACTAATTTAATAGAATCTATAGTAAGGATGAGTAATAGTTTAAGAAGTGATAGTGATTATATTGAAGCTGAAGCTGAATCTAAGTTTAAAGATATATGCAAAATTACTTCTGATACAGTAGACATAAAAATAAATGGTTTTAGTAAGTTACATAATGCAATAAAGGTAAGGGTTTTAAGAAAAGGTATAAAATCTATTTTAGGTGATACGAATTTTATAGATCAAAAACACATAGAAGATGTATTAGAATTTGAAAGTGAATCTAAAATTAATAAGATGTTAACTCTTCCAAGAGGTGTATTTGTATATAGAAAGCAAGATTGTATAACATTAACTACTACAGAAATAGTTACTGAGGAAATAGATTTCTTATATAATATACCTAACAATGGATTTGTTAAGATAAAAGAAACAAATATTATAATTGAAACCCAAACAATGACTATAGATAGATATAAAAATGGAAAAGTAGACAAAATGTCTAAAGGGTTTGATTTAAACAAAATAAAAGGGGGTATGGTTGTACGTAGTAGACAGCAAGGTGATAAAATAAAACTTGCAGGAGGATCTAAAAAAATTAAAGATCTATTTATAGACTTAAAAATACCAAGAGAAGAAAGATGTAAGGTACCTGTAATAGCTGATGAACAAGGTATATTACAAGTTGGTAAATATAAGTCTAGTGAAAATTATAAAATAGATGAAAAAACAAAAGAAGTCTTAAAGGTTACCTTTAAGAATCTATAGAATAAAAACAACGTATGAAAGGAGGGCTTCTTTTGAATAAATTTTTCAAAGGAATAGGTTTCTACCTAGTAATTTTTATAATAATTGTAGGTATAGTTCAGTTTTCAGGAAAACCTACACAGAAAGTAGAGACTTTAGAATTTTCAAAAGTATATAGAGAATTAACAAATGAAAATATATCGCGACTATATTTTGTAAGTGATACAGCAGTAGAAGGTACTATAAAGGATTCAAATACTAAATTTAGATCTTATGTACCTAAAGAGATAATGGGAGACACTCTTTCAAAAGAGGTACTAGATCAAGCTAGAGAAGGTAAAATTGTTTTTGGTGGAGAAGCTAAACCATCTACACCTTGGTTTGTAGAACTATTACCTACTTTATTATTAATATTCTTTATGGTAATACTTTGGTTTGTATTTATGAATCAGTCTCAAGGCGGAGGCGGAAGAGTTATGAACTTTGGTAAATCAAAAGCTAAGGTTCATAAGGATGATGAAAAAACAAGAGTAACATTTAAGGAAGTTGCAGGATTAAATGAGGAGAAAGAGGATTTACAAGAAGTTGTTGATTTCTTAAAGAATCCTAAAAAATATATAGAACTAGGAGCTAGAATACCAAAGGGTATACTTATGGTAGGGCCTCCTGGTACAGGTAAAACTTACTTATCAAGAGCTGTAGCTGGAGAAGCTGGAGTACCATTTTTCAGTATAAGTGGTTCTGATTTCGTTGAAATGTTTGTTGGGGTTGGAGCATCTAGAGTTAGAGATTTGTTTGAACAAGCTAAGAAAAATGCACCAGCAATAATATTTATAGATGAAATCGATGCTGTTGGTAGAAAAAGAGGAGCTGGTCTTGGCGGAGGTCATGACGAAAGAGAGCAAACTCTTAACCAATTACTTGTTGAAATGGATGGTTTCGGAGTAAACCAAGGTATAATAATAATGGCTGCTACAAACAGACCAGATATATTAGACCCGGCTTTACTTAGACCAGGAAGATTTGATAGACAAATAGTTGTAGGTGCACCAGACGTAAAAGGTAGAGAAGCAATATTTAAAGTGCATTCTAAGAATAAGCCTTTAGCAGATGATGTAAACATAGAAGTATTAGCAAGAAGAACACCTGGATTTACTCCAGCTGATATAGAAAACTTAATGAATGAAGCAGCTATACTTACTGCTAGAAAAAGAGAAAAGAAAATTCATATGGAAACTATAGAAGAAGCTATAACAAAAGTTATAGCAGGTGTAGCTAAAAAATCTAGAGTTATAAGTGAACCTGAAAGAAAACTTACTGCTTACCATGAAGCAGGGCATGCAGTTTGTGCACATGTTCTACCTCATGTAAGTCCAGTACACCAAGTTACAATAGTTCCAAGAGGAAGAGCTGGAGGATTTACTATGCAACTTCCTGTTGAAGATAAGTTCTATGCAACTAAAAATGAAATGAAAGAAAACATAGTTGTGTTACTTGGTGGTAGAGTAGCTGAAGAATTAACTTTAGATGATATATCTACAGGAGCATCAAATGACTTAGAAAGAGTTTCAGCAACTGCTAGAAATATGGTTACTAAATATGGTATGAGTGAAAAATTAGGTCCTATGACATTTGGTGACTCAGATGATGAAGTATTCTTAGGAAATAGCTTTGCAAGTAAGCAGAATTATTCTGAAGAAGTAGCTTATGAAATAGATAAGGAAATCGGAAGAATAGTTGATGAGTCATACAAGCAAACTAAAAAGATACTACAAGATAATATGGATAGGCTAGAATATGTAGCTAAAGCATTATTAGTATATGAAACACTAGATGCAGAACAATTCTTAAAAGCATTTAATAAAGAATTGCCATTAGATGTCTTAGAAACAAAAAAAGATGACGAAACAAATAATAGCGAAGCAATCGAAAAGAAAGAAACTTTATCTAGAGAATTACAATCAGATACTGATTTAAATAGAAGAGATGAATTTTCTCAGGGAAAAATAGATAAAGATGAAAATAAATAATAAAAAAGAGCCTTTAAGGCTCTTTTTTATATATAGAAAGATAGTATTAAATAAAAAATATAAATAATTTATATCAAAATATAATTAACTATCCAATAAATTTTAAAATAGACACTATAAAAAAATAGAGTTTTTAATGTTAGAGGTACAAATTAAAGACTATATATTAACTTATATAGATATAATGTATAATTTATAATAATTACTAATATTGAATAGAGGTTGGACATGAGAGATAAAATAATAGAAACTATACTTGATAGTAAGGATGAATTTATTTCAGGAGAAGAATTATCTAAAAAGTTAGGTATATCTAGAGCTGCAATATGGAAGCATATGAAAGCTCTAAAAGAAGAAGGATATAATATTGAATCTGTAAATAGGAAGGGGTATAGATTAATAGAAGACCCAGAAGATTTGCTGACATATCAAAATATTTCTCATAAACTAGAAACTAAGATTATGGGGAACAACATAGTTCATTTTGAAACTATAGACTCTACTAATGATTATGCTAAAAAAGTAGCATCACAGGAGCCAGAGGGAACGGTGATTATTAGCGAGGAGCAAACAAAAGGAAAGGGAAGAATAGGTAGGCAGTGGCATTCTAAATCTAAAGAAGGTATTTGGATGAGTATTATATTAAAACCAAATATGATACCTCAAAAAGCTCCTTTTATAACTTTAATAGCTGGAGCTAGTATAGCTAAAGTTTTAAATGATTTAGGGGTGCAAGCAAATATAAAGTGGCCAAATGATATTATAATAAATAATAAGAAGGTTGCAGGTATTCTTACTGAACTATCAGCAGAAATCGATAGAATAAATTATATTATCCTAGGAATAGGTATAAATGTTAAAACTATGGAGTTTTCCCAGGAAATATCTGAAATTGCGACTTCATTATATAAAGAAGGTCATAAAATATCTAGAGTTGATATAATAAGAAAGATATTAAAGGAATTTGAAAATTTATATTTACAGTATATAAATAAAGAATTAAAGGAAGAAACGCTAGATATATGTAGACAACACTCTGCTATTATAGGAAAAGATGTGTACTTGATTAAAGGTGAAGAAAAAGAGTTAGTTAAATGTTTAGATATGAATCAAGAGGGTAACTTAGTAGTACGAACTAAAGATAATATTATAAAAGAAATTATATCAGGAGAAGTATCAATAAGAGGAGTAAAGGGATATGTATAATAATATATTAGATGTTAAAGGATTAAAAGTAGGACAAGTTGAGGATAGAAATGGATTAACAGGATGTACAGTTGTTATATGTGAGGAAGGCGCTGTATGTGGCGTTGATGTTAGAGGAGGAGGTCCAGGTACACGAGAAACAGACCTATTAAATCCTATAAATATGATTCAAAAAGTACATGCAGTGGTTTTATCTGGTGGTTCAGCTTTTGGACTAGAATCTACATGTGGTGTAAGTAGATATTTAGAAGAGAATAACATAGGTTTTGATGTAGGTGTTGCTAAGGTACCTATAGTTGTAGGAGCAGTATTGTTTGATTTAGGAGTTGGAAATCCGAAGTCTAGACCTAATATAGAGATGGGATATAGAGCTTGTCAGGTAGCAAGTGATACAAAGTTAAACCAAGGTAATTTTGGTGCAGGTTGTGGAGCTACAGTAGGTAAAATAAAGGGTATAGAGTATGCTATGAAGGGTGGAATAGGTAGTCATTCAATTAAACTTCCTAATGGATTGGTTGTATCTGCTTTGGTTGCGGTTAATGCTTTTGGTGATGTATATGAAAATGGAAAAGTGATAGCAGGGGTTATGGATGATGAAAAGAAAAATGTGCTAAATAGTTATGAGTTGATGAAAAATGGAGTTAATAAAGGAGGATTTAGTATAGATAATACTACAATAGGAATTGTAGCTACAAATGCTAAATTAGATAAAGCGGGATGTAAGAAAGTATCTCAAATGGCTCATAATGGATATGCAAAAGCAATATTCCCTATACATACTCCTCATGATGGAGATACTATATTTACTATGGCTACGGGAGAAGTTGAAACGGATATTACCCTTTTAGGATCTCTAGCTACAGAGGTTGTAGAAAAAAGTATAATAAATGCAATAAAAAATGCGGAGTCTATAGGAGAAATACGTTCATATAAAGATATAGCTCGTACTCAAGAATTATTGACAATGTAAATTACTATTGATACAATTGTTTTGTTATAGCAGGTATCTAATTTTTAGAGCTTGACTTTACTATAGCGAAAAATAAAATTTAGAAGTCCGGCATCTTTTATGAGCTGGAACGGAGGTGTATTTTTATGATGAATTTAAAGTCATCGAAAGAAGAAGTGTCAAATCCATCAGAACTAAAAGTTGTGGAAGCAGAAGTTGTGATGGAATCACCAGAGGTTTTGAAAGTTAAATCAAGACCTGTAAAAAAGGTTGATGTTAGAAAAATGGCGATAATAGGAGTATTAGCGGCAATTTCTATTATGTTATCTATGACGCCTTTAGGGTTTATTCCTATAGGACCAACAAATGCAACTATAATGCATATACCTGTAATTATAGGTGCAATAGTAGAAGGACCTTTAGTTGGTATTACGGTAGGATTTATATTTGGAGCGACAAGTTTATTAAAAGCGCTTACTATGCCTACAATAACTTCTTTTGCATTTATAAATCCATTGGTATCTATATTACCAAGGATGCTTATAGGTGTAATAGCTTATTATGTTTATAAGCTTACTATTAAATTTACTAAGAATGTTTTTGTATCTGGGTGGATAACAGGAGTTGTAGGATCTTTAGTTAACACAGTAGGTGTACTAGGGATGATATATATATTGTATGGAGCTAGATATGCTGAGGCTTTAGGAGAAAGTGCATCAGCAGCAAAAACTTTAATATTAACACTAGGAGCAACAAGCGGAATACCAGAAGCTATTGTTGGAGGCTTTGTTGTATCAGCTGTTTGTATAGTTTTTAATAAAAGGAAAAAATAGAAGGAAGGTTAATGATATATGCTTTTAGTATTTGACGTTGGAAATACCAATATGGTTTTAGGGCTATATAAAGGTAAAGAGCTTATAAAGTATTGGAGAATAACTACGGATAAATATAAAACATCTGATGAATATGGGATTTTAATAAGTAACTTATTCCAATATGAGAATATAGATATGAACTGTGTAGAAGATGTTATAATATCATCTGTAGTGCCTGATGTTATGCATTCTCTTGAAAACTTTTGTAAAAAGTACTGTAAAAAAGAACCTAAGGTTGTAGGTCCTGGTATAAAGACAGGATTAAATATAAAATATGATAATCCTAAACAAGTTGGAGCTGACAGAATAGTGAATGCTGTTGCATGTGTTGAAAAATATGGTACGCCTGTTATAGTCGTTGATTTTGGGACAGCTACTACATTCTGTGCAATAACAAATAATGCAGAGTATTTAGGTGGAACTATAGCACCAGGTATAAAAATATCTAGTGAAGCATTATTCCAAAGAGCTTCTAAACTACCTAGAGTTGAACTTGTTAAGCCAGGTACAGTTACATGTAAGAATACAGTATCTGCTATGCAAGCTGGTATAATATATGGCTATGTAGGGCTAGTTGAAAAAATAATAGATATGATGAATAAAGAGTTAAATCAAGAAAATGTTAAAGTTATAGCTACAGGTGGATTATCTACTCTTATTGCTTCAGAAACTAAAAGTATAGATCATGTAGATAGATTTTTAACACTAGATGGTTTAAGAATTTTACACGAAAAGAACAAAGAATAGCATAGGGGAATTGGGTAATATAAATCCAATTCCTTTTTTCAAATATTAATAAATTTTAAATTTAGGAGGAGACAAAAATGAAAATAGGCAACTTAAATTTAGATAATAGAGTTTTTCTATCACCTATGGCTGGAGTAACAGACCTTCCATTTAGACTGATTTGTAAAGAACAAGATTGTGGAATGTTGTATACAGAAATGGTTAATGCAAAAGCTTTATGTTATGACGATCAAAATACTAAGAAAATGTTGAAAATAGAGGAGGAAGAGCATCCTGTTGCAATACAAATATTTGGTTCAGATCCAGAATATATGGGTGGAGCTGCAAAAATATTAAATTCATATCCAAATGAAATATTAGATATAAATATGGGATGTCCAGCACCTAAGGTTGTAAAAAATGGTGATGGATCTGCTCTTTTAAAAAATCCTGAATTAGCAGCTAAAGTTTTAAAGGCTGTAGTAGGGAACTCTGAAAAACCAGTTACTCTTAAAATAAGAAAAGGTTGGGATGATACATGTATAAATGCAGTAGAAATTGCTAAAATTGCAGAAGATTGTGGAATAAGTGCAATAGCTATACATGGTAGAACAAGAGAGCAATATTATTCAGGTAAAGCAGATTGGGATATAATAAGACAAGTTAAAGAAAATGTAAGTATTCCTGTTATAGGAAACGGAGATGTATTCGAAGTAGAAGATGCAATAAATATGTTAAATCAAACTAATTGTGATGCTATAATGATAGGTAGAGGAGCACAAGGAAACCCTTGGATATTTAAAAGGATAAATCATTATATGCAAACTGGTGAAATACTACCAGAACCTACATTAGAAGAAAAAATAAATACTGCTAAAAAACATTTAAAACTAGCAGTAGAGGAACACGGAGAATATGTTGCTGTAAGAGAGATGAGAAAACATATTGCCTGGTACTTAAAAGGACTTAGAAACTCAGCTAGAGTTAGAGACGAAATAAATAAAATTGAAAGCTATGAAGAGGTAGTTAATAAGCTAGAAAGCTATATGCAAGACTGCTTGACATTAGAATAATAGTAATCTATAATATACCGCATAAATTAAAACAAAATATGTAATAATCTAAATAAGCTTTGGGAGAAATCCCAAATACATAGTGAAGGAGTTGTAGGGGTTATGGAAGATAAGAAGGAAATACTTTTAACTCAAGAAGGATATCAAAAATTAGAAGATGAATTAGAAATATTAAAAACTGTAAGAAGAAGAGAAGTAGCTGATAGAATAAAGGTTGCTATATCTTTTGGAGACATCTCAGAAAATGCTGAGTATGATGAAGCTAAAAACGAGCAAGCTCAAGTTGAAGAAAGAATAATAAAATTAGAATCAATGATAAGAAGAGCAGTTATCATTGATGAAAGTAAAATAGATTCAAATGTTGTAACAATAGGTTCAATAGTTAAAGTAAATGATATGGATTTTGAAGAAGAAGTTGAATATACAATAGTTGGTTCAGCGGAAGCAGATCCATATGAAGGTAAAATATCAAATGAATCTCCAGTAGGAAAAGCTCTTCTAGGAAGAACTATAGGAGATATAGTAGATGTTCAAGTTCCAGATGGAGTGGCTAAATTTGAAATATTAGAAATAAGAAGATAATAAATTGAGGAGGTAAGTCTATGAACAACGATCAAATGAATAATGATCAACTTCAAGAAGATCTTACAGAAGTACTTAGAGTAAGAAGAGATAAATTAGCTAAATTACAAGAAATGGGTAGAGACCCTTTTAAAGTTAGCAGATATGATAGAACTAGCAATTCTACAGAAATAAAAGGAAACTTTGAAGAATTCGAAGGTAAAGTAGTAAAAATAGCTGGTCGTATAATGAGCAAAAGAATCCAAGGAAAAGCTGGATTTATAGATATACAAGATCAAAATGGAAGAATCCAATGCTATGTTAGATTAGATAGAATAGGTGAAGAAGAATACTCTATATTCTCTACATATGATATAGGG
>JABLTR010056023.1_pt1 | contig 20240 bp, 20 predicted proteins | sample 7160071 | NCBI WGS metagenome assembly JABLTR01 (sample SAMN14651230, study PRJNA627086) | human gut metagenome | isolation source: feces | host: Homo sapiens | reverse complement strand
GTACTCACAGGCAAGGATAAGAGTTGCCAGCACCGACATAGGCAGGGAGCTCAAGAAAAACATCGAGGAACTTGAAAAGCTTATGTATGCATACAGGAGCGGTCTCATAAAAGAAATAAAATAATTGGAGACTAATTTTGAAATGAATGAAAAAGCACTGAAAACACTTGAATATACAAAGATCAGGGATAAGCTGGTATCCCTGGCCTTATCCCCCATGGGAAAGGAAAAATGTTCCGAGCTTCTTCCCATATCTGATATGGGAAGTATAACTAGGGAACAGAAGGAGACGACCGAGGCTGTAAATATGGCCCTTAAAAAGGGACGTCTTCCCCTGGGCGGCATAAAGGATATAAGACCTCAGCTGGACAGATCCCTGGCAGGTGGAGTACTTGGCATAGATGAGCTTATGGCTGTAGGAGAATTTCTGTATGTATGCAGAAAGGTAAAAAACTATGCCAAACAGGAAAATAAAGGAGACGTATTCCCTGTGCTGGAGGATTATTTCAATGTGGTAAAACCCATAACCAGCGTAGAGAATGAAATAACAAGATGTATAATCAATGAGCAGGAAATATCTGATGATGCCAGCAGCGGTCTGAGGGCCGTAAGGAGAGAAATAAGGAATGCCAATGGCAGCATAAGGGATAAACTCAATTCCATAATTTATTCAGCGGCCTATAAGACCATGCTCCAGGACGCTGTCATAACCATAAGGAACGATAGATACTGTGTTCCCGTAAGGTCTGAGTATCAGAGCAGCTTCCCTGGAATGGTACATGACCGTTCCAACACAGGCTCAACGGTATTTATGGAACCCACGGCAGTAATACAGCTTAATAACAGGATAAAGGAACTCCAGTCCAAGGAGAAGGAAGAAATAGAAAAAATACTTGCATCTCTTTCTGCCCTTGTGGCTGAAAACGCCGATATTATGCAGGCCAACCTTACTGTTATAGGACATTTGGATTTTGTCTTTGCCAAGGCTGAACTTTCCCTTAAAATGAACGGAAGCGAACCTAAGTTTAATACGAACGGCATAATCGACATAAGAAAGGGAAGACATCCTCTGCTCAATGAAAAAGAGGTAGTTCCCATAGATATAAATATCGGAAGGGACTTCAATACCCTTCTTATAACCGGACCAAATACCGGAGGAAAGACCGTTGCCCTTAAGACACTGGGACTTTTTACACTCATGGGACAGGCAGGACTTCATATACCGGCCTTTGACAGTTCCGAGCTGGCGGTATTTGATGATGTTTTTGCTGACATAGGTGATGAGCAGTCCATTGAGCAGAGCTTGAGTACATTTTCTGCCCATATGACAAATATAGTAAGGATACTTAACGAAGTCACACCTAACTGCCTTGTGCTTTTCGATGAACTGGGAGCTGGAACTGACCCCACCGAGGGAGCAGCTCTGGCCATGGCCATAATACAGCTGCTTCACAATATGAAGGTAAGGACAGCGGTAACTACCCATTACAGCGAACTTAAGGTATATGCCCTTTCCACGGAAGGTGTGGAAAATGCCTGCTGTGAGTTCAATGTGGATACATTAAGGCCCACATATAAGCTGCTTATAGGAATACCCGGAAAAAGCAACGCCTTTGCCATATCCAAGAAACTCGGCCTGCCTGACTATGTGATAGACAGTGCCAGGGAGTTCATAAGCAGTGAGAATGTCAAGTTCGAGGACGTCATCACTGACCTTGAGATAAGCAAGAAATCTGTTATTTATGAACAGGAGAGGGCTGAACAGTATAGAAAAGAGGCTGAGAGGCTCAAAGATGAGGTAGAGGCCCAGAAGAAAAAGATAAATGAGCAGAAGGAAAAGATAATAGCCGATGCCCGCATGGAAGCTAGAAATATATACCAGCAGGCAAAGGAAGAGTCTGACAGGATAATAAAAGAACTCAATAAGGAAGCCAGACAAAAGGCAGGACAGAATAAGCTCAATGAAAAGAGAGCTGAGCTTAAAAATAAAGTATCATCTGTGGATGAGATGATAGAAAAATCAAAGAAAAAGAAAGTCTCATCGGTAAAACCCATAAAGAACCTCAAAAAAGGAGACAGTGTATATATACTTTCATTTGACAGGACTGGAACAGCCCTTTCTGAGCCCGATTCCAACGGTGATGTAATGGTACAGACCGGAAATATGAAAATAAAGGTGCCTCTTAAGGAACTTACCTATTATGACGCTCCCAAGGAGGAGAAGAAAAACACATCCAGAAATGTTTCCCTTGGAGTAAAGGCAGGCAAGAGCCAGTTCATACTTCCTGAAATAGACTGCCGTGGACAGACGGTGGAGGAAGGAATAGGAAACATTGATAAATATCTTGACGATGCTTATCTTGCGGGACTTAAGACGGTCACCATAATCCACGGAAAGGGAACCGGCGTTCTGAGGGAGGCCGTTCAGAGATATTTGAAGAGAAATCCACATGTAAAGAGCTTCCGTCCCGGTGTTTACGGCGAAGGAGAAATGGGAGTTACTGTTGTGGAGCTTAAAAACTCATAAGTTGAAAGGGAGTACTTACTTATGTTTAATGGATTCGGAATCGGCGAGACCATAGGTATAGACCTGGGAACTGCCAATGTCCTTGTGTATATAAAGGGACAGGGCATAGTTCTCAACGAGCCTTCGGTGGTAGCCGTTGACAGAGATACAAACACAATACTTGCAGTCGGTGAGGAAGCCAGAAGGATGCTTGGCAGGACACCGGGAAATATAGAGGCCGTAAGGCCCCTTAAACAGGGAGTCATATCCGACTACGAGCTTACGGAAAAGATGATAAAATACTTTATCGATAAGTCATTTGTAAAAAGGTCGCTGGTAAAGCCCACGGTTTCCGTATGTATACCCAGCGGTGTCACGGAAGTTGAAAAGAGGGCTGTGGAGGACGCTGTCCGCCATGCCGGAGCCAGAAATGTAATACTTATCGAGGAACCGGTGGCAGCGGCCATTGGCGCTGGTATCGACATATCAAGGCCATGCGGAAGTATGATAGTGGATATCGGAGGAGGAACGACGGATATAGCTGTGCTTTCTCTGGGAGGCACCGTTGTCAGCAAGTCCATAAAGATAGCCGGAGATGACTTTGACGATGCCATAATAAGGTTCATAAGGAAGAAGCATAACGTACTCATTGGAGAGGGAACGGCCGAGCAGCTGAAAATAAATATCGGAACGGCCTATGAGAGGACCATGCCGGTTTCCATGGATGTCAGGGGAAGAAATCTTATTACGGGACTGCCTAAAAACATAACAGTCACATCAAATGAGATGCTCCTTGCCTTATCGGAGTCAGCCCAGGGCATTGCGGACGCTGCCCATGATGTACTTGAGCATACGCCGCCGGAACTGGCTGCGGATATAATCGACCGAGGAATAGTCATGACAGGCGGAGGAAGCCTGCTCTATGGTCTGGATAAGCTTATCCAGGAGAGAACAGGGACCAATGTTATGATAGCTGATGGAGCCTTAAGCTGTGTTGCCATCGGTACGGGAAAATACATAGAGTACTGGACCAGCATACAGAATGAGTCAGCTCCTAAGAGATCAGTGCTTCAGACATTATTCGGAAGGGAAAAATAAAAAATATAAATAAACGCCGGATAAATGCGTTGGCTTTATCCGGCGTTTTGTATTATGAGATGAAAAAAACCTGCGGTATTGATACCGCAGGTTTCTTGTTTTTAGAATATGAAGTACATGCACATAAGTGCTGTCATTACCCAAACGGGAAGGGGAGGTATGAGTTTTGTGTTACGTTCAAATATAACTTTGAGCATTGAAATAACTACAAATACGAGCATACCGATAACGATACCTCCAACATAGTCTGACATGTAGATAGTTACGAGCCACATGCAGGCAACGGGAAGAAGTTCAAAGGGATCAAAGTCAAGGCCCTGGATAGTCTCAATAAGAGAGATACCTACAACTACGAGAGCAGCACCTGTGGCAGCTCCGGGGATTATAAGGAAAAGAGGGCTTATGAAGCAGCAGAGGAAGAAAAGTACGGCTGTAGCCACACTTGAAAGACCTGTTCTGCTACCTGACTCGATACCAGCTGCTGACTCTGCGAAGCAGCTTACTGTTGAGATACCAAATATTGAACCAAGGATTGTTGAAGCTGAGTCAACAAGGAATACTTTGCCGAATGCGGGGAAGTTTCCGTCCTTATCAAGGAGGTTAGCTCTTCCAGCAAGGGCAAGTCCTGATCCCATTGTTCCAAAGAAGTCGTTTATAAGGAGCATAAGAAGAATGGGAATGTAGCTAAGTTTAAGTGTTCCAAGGATATCAAGCTGGAACGCAACGTCCTTTATTGAAGAAAGAGCGTTTGTTGTGAATATTGTTTCGGGTATAACTGTAACGCCCATGGGTATACCGATTATAGTTGTAATGATGATACCGATAAGGAGTCCGCCTTTTACTTTATACATATGTCCGTTGATGTTGAACTTAACGTATGTAAAGAAGAAGCAGAGGACAATACCTATTATACCAAGGATCGTATTTTTTGATGTGAAGTCACCAAATACATATCCTGATTCTGTTGCTGCGTATAAACCGCATGAGCTTAATCCGATACGGGCAATAAGGAAACCTACTGCACCAGCGATACCGATCTTAATGTTCTTAGGAAGACATCTAGCAAAAAGTTCCCTAAGGTTGAATAATGATATTAAAAGGAAAATAACACCGGATACGAATACAAGACCGAATGCCTGAGCGTATGTAGCTGTTCCGTCTGCGATCCAGCCGGCGATAAGACCAGGGATAACAAGAACGGGAGCAAGACAGATGGGAGTATTTGAATATAATCCCATGGCCAGACAGGCGATAGCTGTAACGAGTGCTGTACATACGAGCACACCGTTGATATTGATTCCGGGTACTACTGACATTGAAGATGTCATATAGGCAAGAATGTATGCCATGGTAGCGAAGGTTGTAGCTCCGCCGATGATCTCTGTGGAAATGCTTGATCCACGTTCTGAGATCTTAAAAAACTTATCGATTTTTTCTTTCATGATGGAACCTCTTCCTTATTATAAATTATTAAATTATTGCTTTGTCTGTAAATGAATTATTTTATACCATATAATTTCTTTGTGTTTGCCAATGCGATGTCAACTACCTCCTGGGGAGTAACATCGTTTCTTATCTGTGATATCTTTTCGGCAACGAAGGATATCATATCAGGGTACGCGTCCTGTCCGGCCAGATGTGCAGGCGGAAGGAAAGGCGCGTCCGTCTCAAGGAGCAGCTTATCAAGGGGCATGATCTTTACCAGTTCCACAAGTTTTTCGCTGTCGGGATATGTGACCTGGGGTCCTATTCCCATGTAAAGGCCGTACTCAAGAAACTTTTCTGCATACTCCAGCGGTGAAAATACACGATGTATCTCACCTTTGATGTTATAGTCTTTGATGATTCGCAGTACATCTTCGTCAGCGTCCCTGTCGTGGATCACAACGGGCAGGTCAAGCTGGCAGGCAAGTTCCAGCTGTTCTCTGAAATATTTTTCCTGAGTTTTGGGGTCCGGATGTAATTCATATCCGTAATCCATACCTATCTCACCAATGGCAACTACTTTTTTGTTTTTGCACATTTCTTTAAGTGATGATAAGTAATCAGCGGGGACATTTGCCGTCTCATTGGGATATATGCCTACGGATGCGTATATAAAGTCATACTTGTCCGCAAGATCACATGACCTGAGGGATGACGGGATCTCTGAACCAGATGTTATGATACCGCAGACGCCGGATTCCTTCTGTTTTTTGAGGATACCGTCAAGATTTTCGCTGTAACGGGGATCATCCATATGCGCATGGGTATCAAAAATTCCTTTTAGCATAAAAACACCTCCTATTATAGATTGGACTTGACACAAATCTTATTGGATCTGTGTTCATATAAATGACAAATGTTCATAAAAACGATTTTTTTAATGATATCAAAAACAAAAAATATTGTCAATAATTATTGATTTGTATGAAAAAGAAGGAGAATTTCAGCACATAAAATTTTTATCAAATTTAATGATTATAATGAGATTTTAAAAATATTTTTTTAGCTGTTTAAAATGGCAAAGGGAAAATATGGTTATAATTCAGCAAAAAATAACAGAGAACCCTCTCTTTTGAGGGTCCTCTGTTTATTAATCTTATATCAGTTCATTGAGTTTTCAGAGCCGAGTACATCGGTTATTTTCTTTTCGACAAGGGCTTCGATATCATTTCTAGCCGCTCCAAGGTATCCTCTGGGGTCAAATGCGGCAGGATCTTCAGCGAAGCATTTTCTGATGGCAGCTGTCATAGCAAGACGGATATCAGTATCCATATTTATTTTGCATACAGCCATTGAAGAAGCTTTTCTGAGCATTTCAACGGGGATTCCCTTTGCTCCGTTGATCTTTCCGCCATATTCGTTGCATGTAGCAACGGATGCCTGGTCTACGGAAGATGCTCCATGGAGAACTATGGGATAGTTATGGAAGCCGGCAGCTTCAAGTTTTTCAGTTATTGTCTCAAGGCGTTCAAAGTCAAGTTTTGCGTCGCCTTTAAATTTATAGGCACCATGACTTGTTCCGATTGCAACAGCGAGAGAGTCAACACCGGTACGTTTAACAAAATCAACAGCCTGATCGGGATCAGTATATGTTGCATGTCCCTCAGCTACTTTAACTTCGTCCTCAACACCGGCAAGTTTGCCAAGCTCAGCCTCTACAACGACACCCTTTGAGTGTGCGTAGTCAACGATCTCCTTTGTCTTGGCAACATTTTCTTCATAGTCAAGATGTGAACCGTCAAACATAACGGAAGTAAATCCTGATTCGATACAAAGTTTGCATGTCTCAAAATCAGGGCCATGGTCAAGGTGAAGGGCTATATCAAGACCGGTTTCCTCGATGGCAGCATCGACCATTTTTTTGAGATAAAGGGGATGAGCATATTTAAGGGCACTCTTTGATACCTGGAGAATAACTGCTGAATTATGTTTCTGGCAGGCACTTACGATACCCTGGATTATCTCCATGTTGTTGATATTGAATGCTCCGATAGAATATTTTCCCTCATACGCTTTTGCAAACATTTCTTTAGTAGTTACTAATGCCAATTTAAAAAACTCCTTTCTCAAGAACCATTTTTATAAAGCAATAACTTACATTAAAATTATAATACAATAATTGGTGTATAGCAAGTTCGATAAGCCGACAAATTGGTATTTATCCTGATACTTACTGCAGCTGTCGGCCATATACAGGTATTGTAAACACAAATCACTTTTGCTATACTTAGTAAAAACGGAGTTGATAAAAATGAGATATATTTTATTATCTATATTTGCCGCTTTAGTGGATCTGGGATCAAAACAGACTGTGAAAAAATACATGAAGACCGGTGAGAAAAAACAGGTAAAGGGCAGGTTCTATTTATGGCACATAAAAAACAAGGGCCTGGCATATAATAAATTTGAAGACAAAAAGGAAATGGTGCTTACAGCTTCACTGGCAGCCGTGGGAGCAGTGGCTGTATATCTCCTGCATCTTATAAGGATAGGAGCAAAGCCCATAGATAAGGCCGGAGCTGCCCTTATACTCGGCGGCGGACTGGGAAATTTAGCTGAGAGGATAAAAAACGGAGAGGTAACGGATTTTCTGTACATAAAAGCGGGAAAACTTCCTGTTTTTAACATTGCGGATGTTACGGCATCCCTTGGCGGCATAATAGTTGTCTTAAGATCTTTGTTCAGATGAAATATGAATATGTTTCATATTATTATGAAATATAGTAAAGTTATACCTGGGATGTAAAAAATTTTTAAGCAATTATTATGCATTATTTAACCTAATATAAAATTATGATATTGAATTTAATAGATAATCGTAGTATAATAAGCACAAGAAAATAAAGTTTCCGGGGATGCTCGACATCCTGTTTATTTTGAACCTACATTTGAAATACGGGAGTCCAAGACGAAAAGAACTTATGCAGGACCGCAAGATAATTCCCTTTGGGCAGCGGATTGCAGAATTTTATCTGCGGACACCCACCTAGCTAAGGCTAGGTGTCAAAAGGCAGGCAACGACATCCCGGGATTAAATTTAAACGGCCTGAAGAATCAGACCGTTGTTTTTTTATATTCATCTTCAGTTATGGAATAATATTCGCAGTCATAAACCGTACCGTCGTATATGACATCGCATTGTCTAAGGGTTCCTTCATACTCAAAACCGCATTTTTTTAAAACGGATTTTGAACGCTGATTATGGGGATAGCAGCTGGCGGATATTATGGATAGGTCCATAAATGTAAAGCCATATTCAATGACTGCTTTTGCTGATTCGGTCATATAGCCTAAACCCCAGTATTTATGGGATAAGGAATAGCCAATCATCTTTGCTGTGCTGTTTTTTCTTGCGGTGTCATCAATTAGACCCACTGTGCCTATAACCTTTGAAGTGTCCTTTAAAACTATTGCGAAAATACCGTCTTTTCCTATAAAAATCTCATTTAGTATCTTCTTTGTTTCCTCAATGCTTTCGTGGGGTTTCCAGCCTGCATTTTTTCCGACACTGTGGTCTTTAGATAACTCAAATATATCATAACAGTCCTCTTCGCATACCGGCCTTAAAATAAGCCTTTCTGTTTCAATTCTCATCTGTTTTCCTTTCTTTATCAGTCCTCATAATGGTATCTTTGTTTTCCAACGGTTTTATTTTTATAGTCGATGGCTTCCTGGGGACAAAGACAGATGCAGGCCATACAGTGGGTGCAGTTTTTGCCCCATACGGGTCTGCCATCCTGAAGAGTAATGTTGTTAAGAGGGCATACTTCCACGCATTTTCCGCAGGATATGCACTGTTCAGAGGCTTTAAAGCCATCTGCTTTAACAATGAAAGAATAGAAAAATGGGTTGGCTATACGGCTTAGTATTTTACCGCCAAATCCAACGCTGTCCCTTATGGGAGAGGAGTTGTTTATCCTTTTTGCGGTTATCAGCAGATCCTTGTCAGCCTTTTGGATTATCTCCTCAGCCTTTTCGGGAGAAGGAGCGCTGAAAAGAGCTATGTAATTCTCAGGCATGACCACTGATCTGAGACCTTTGAAAATAAGTTTTTTTCTATGTGCCAGTTCTTTGGCGTAACTCCAGGCATCTCCGGCGCTGTCGCCGCAGGTAAGAACGAAATAGATCCTTTTATTTCCTTTAAATTCAGCATTCATGATGAATTCTTCAACTATCCTGGGCACTCTCCAGGCATAGGTGGGACATACGATAACATATGGAAGTTCTGAATCAAAAACAGCAGGTTTTGAGTTTTTGATAATATCATTAATGGAAATTATATCTCCGCCTGTTACGGAATGAATAAGTTCTGCCGCATGCCTGCTGTTACCGGTGCCGCTGAAATATAATATCATATTGATACCTCCAATTTCAAAAATATATATAACAGTATACCATAAAATTATGAACTATTAAATTTATTTGGGAAATTAGTGCTAAAGCACAACGTATTTATGGGCAAAAATTAAATTTTTTGCATGTAGAAGGATATCAAAATTATTGAAAGTATAAAAAAATATCATAATTTGAATAATTTTATTGCTATATAGCTCTAAAGTGTATATAATAATACTCAATAAGCCGGCCCCTATTCGGACAGGCGAAAAAATAAATATCTTAGGGGGAAATTTTAATGAGCTATGTAGATTCAGTATTGGCTGAACTTATTAAGAAAAATCCCGGCGAACCTGAATTCCATCAGGCAGCTACGGAAGTTCTTAATTCACTCAAGCCTATCATCGAGAAGGATGAAAGATATCAGAACGTCGCTCTTCTTGAGAGACTTGTTGAGCCTGAACGTGTTATTATGTTCAGAGTTCCCTGGGTAGACGACGCAGGAAAAGTACATGTTAACAAAGGTTACAGAGTACAGTTCTCAAGCGCTATCGGACCCTACAAAGGAGGACTTCGTTTCCATCCTTCAGTAAACCTTGGTGTTATCAAATTCCTTGGATTTGAGCAGATCTTCAAGAACTCTCTTACAGGCCTTCCCATCGGCGGCGGCAAGGGTGGTTCTGACTTCGATCCCAAAGGAAAATCAGATAACGAAGTTATGAGATTCTGCCAGAGCTTCATGACAGAGCTCTGCAAATACATCGGCGCTGACGTTGACGTTCCCGCTGGTGACATCGGTGTAGGCGGAAGAGAGATCGGCTACCTTTACGGACAGTACAAGAAGATCACAGGCAAGTATGAAGGCGTTTTAACAGGAAAAGGTCTTACATACGGCGGATCACTTGTTCGTACACAGGCTACAGGATACGGTCTTGTATATATTGTTGATGAGATGCTCAAAGCAGCTGGAAAGACTCTTGAAGGACAGACAGTTACAATCTCAGGTGCCGGAAACGTTGCCATTTACGCAGCTGAAAAGGCTATGCAGCTTGGCGCTAAGGTAGTAACACTTTCTGACTCAAACGGATGGGTTTATGATAAAGACGGTATCGACCTTGACGCTGTTAAAGAAATCAAGGAAGTTAAACGTGGACGTATCAAAGAGTACCTTCAGTACAGACCCAACGCAGAGTATCATGAAGGCAAGGGCGTTTGGACAGTTAAATGTGATATCGCTCTTCCCTGCGCAACACAGAACGAGCTTCTTGAAGAAGATGCAAAGACACTTGTTGCAAACGGATGCTATGCTGTAGGTGAAGGTGCAAACATGCCAAGCTCACTTGAAGCAATCGATGTATTCCTTAAGAATGGTGTTCTTTTCGCACCTGCTAAGGCTGCAAATGCCGGCGGTGTTGCAACATCAGCTCTTGAGATGAGCCAGAACAGCCAGAGACTCAGCTGGACTTTTGAAGAAGTTGACGCTAAACTTAAAGGCATCATGGTAAACATCTACAAAGAAATGTCAGCAGCTGCTAAAGAATACGGTTATGAGAACAACTTCGTTGTAGGAGCTAACATTGCCGGATTCAAGAAGGTTGCAGATGCTATGCTCGCTCAGGGTATTGTATAATCCTTTAAATACGTTAAAAAAAGTAGTAAGTAATAACCGCGGCCCCTGCCAGTATAGGCAGGGGCTGTTTTAATATTTGCTTTTTATTTTTAAAAATGCTACAATAACTTCGCCTGAAGAATGGAAATATAAGAAGAATGGGCATATAAAATGAAAAGAGTGGATAAATATGATAGATTACAAATATGATACACAGCTCCTCATAGAGGGAAAAGATCTTTCTGAGGATGAGATACATGATTATATAATGAATAATATAGAGGGTGACTGTCTCATAGCAGTCGGAGATGAAGAACTTATTAAGGTACATTTTCATACGAATACACCATGGAAAGTACTGGAATATTGTGCTTCCAAGGGTGATATTTATGATGTAGTTGTAGAGAACATGGAAAGACAGGCAGATGGGCTTCAGGGCTGAAATGGCCGATATGCGGGCTGTGCATAACCAAACCTTAAATAATTTGTAAATCTTATTTTATTGCAATGGTAATTTTTTTGGTTTATAATGTATTAATTGATTAAGATAGGCGGATTGTGCCGTTTTTTAGGTATTGGGAGTAATATATATGGACACTATGGATGAGACTTTTATTGTTATAATGCTCAGGGATAAGGAAACCGGTTTTCTGGAAAAGGAACTGGGATGTTATGCCGTTGATGATGAAGACGGCCTGATTTGTAATGCTTACGCTTCGGAGGAAGAGGATGGCCTTTATGTATACCTTAAGCTGACCACCGGAAGGGATGTTGAAGACTGGGAATATGATGCCATATTCGACTACTATGATCCGGAAACGGTAATGGCGGAGGCTGAATCCGTAACTGAAGAGGACGGAGGATATAATCCTGTATGGGTAGTGAAATTCAAGTTTAATGATGATACGGAACTTATGGAAGAAAAGATAAAAAAACTGCTTGAATTGCATAAAAAGGAGCTGGTCTCAGTTTATGAAACAATTGCAGATAAAAAGGAAGAATACAGTGATAACTGAAAGGTTTAAATATATATTTGTAAGAATGCTGCTGGTAGTATGTGCGTCCTGTGTAGCTCTTTCCGGATGCAGCCACGATGAAGATGAACCGGAAAAGAATATCGAAAGCGGCGGAAACTTTGAAGAAAATAAAAACGATCTGCAGGATGAGACCTTGACAGATGATAATAAGCCCAATGACGATTCCAATGAGGAGATAGTTCAGAGCGATGACAAAAATGAGGTGAATGCAGGTCCTTCTGGAAACAGCAGCACCAGCGGCAGCCAGAGCGGAGGCCAGACATCGTCAGCAAGGCCCTATAAGGACCCGTCTCTGTCTTCCTGCTGGACAAAGCTTGAAAGTACGGCAAAGGCGGGACAGAATTATTACACGGAATATTATACAAAGACCAGAGTTATAACTAAAAACGGTTATTTATATAATTACGCTGCCAGCACCCAGATAACCACTGACTATCTGGTCAGTGAAGGAAAACTTTCATCTTCATCTACATCTTCCAATATATCCATAATGCTTATGTATGGAAGGAATATAGCCACCTATGGAGGCAGCGGAGTTTATATAGCAGGAACTGACAGAGAATTTACTGTGTTTGCTTTTATGAAGCATCCCAGTGAGGATAAATACATATTTACATCGGCCAATGGCTCTTACGGAAGTATGAGCACCAGTGCCTATAATTCACTTATGGCCTCATATTCCATGAACCATGGAACAGTAAGACGACTTACTCCGTCCAACAGCGAGTATGACAGGATACTCAGCTGCATCAGGATGTATGAGAGCAAATATGAGCAGTACTTTGTAAGGAGTATATCGGTGGATGACAAATATGCTTTTGTGGTCCTGAGCGCCAGGGCAAATTCGGCCACCATCAGGGAATATATACTCAGATATGATAATGGTATATGGGAAGTTGTAATGGACGACCTCGAGTCCGAAGGAAGGCTGCCCGTAACGGTAAATAAGAACCTGCCTGACTTCAATATGGATATGCTTCCTTCATATTCCATAAAGGATTACACCATGCTCACGGATTATACCGCTGTAATGGATGCCCTTACTAAGGCTGGATTCTATGCTAAGGATGATACTTTCTATTATTTCTGCGGCACTGAAGATTTCTGTTATATGATAACTGACAGTGGAAAGAGGTTCCTCTGCCATAATAATAACGGAACTTGGGAGTGCTACTGGGTAGTGGATTATTATGAGGCATTGAGCAGGCTTCAGAGCCTCTCAAGCAATCCTCCTACATTTATACTGCTTGATCTGGAGTGATAAAATATGAAATACATTGTCAGGGGAAAGGACATAGTACTTACGGAATATGACAGCTTTGTTATTTCCCAGACCCTTGAATGCGGACAGTGTTTCCGCTTTGAAAAAATAGATGAGGAAAACTATATAGTCATTGCCTTTGGAAGGATATTAAATATCTACCAGGACGGAGACGACATAGTATTTGCAGATACGACCGAAAAGGAATTCAATGATATATGGAAGGGATACTTTGACCTGGACAGGAATTATATGGGCATAAAGCTTAAAATATCTGAAAATGATGAGATACTCAGAAAAGCCATTGCCTATGCACCGGGCATAAGGATACTTAACCAGGAAAGGTTTGAATGTCTTATATCCTTTATCATTTCCCAGAACAACAGGATACCCATGATAAAAAAGGTCATAGGTAATATAAGTGAGAAGTATGGAAAATATATAGGAGAGTTCAATGGAGCGGCCTATTATTCCTTCCCTGAGCCCCAGGAGCTTGCCGCAGCCGATGAAGCGGGACTTATGCAGTGCAAGACCGGATTCAGGGCGAAATATATAATGGACGCCGTGGAAAAGGTGCTTAACGGCCAGATAGACCTGGATGACAATGGCGCAGACACCGATACCCTCAGGAAAAGGCTCATGGAAATAAAGGGCGTTGGTCCTAAGGTGGCTGACTGTACCATGATGTTTTCCTTCGGAAGATGTGAGACATTCCCCACGGACGTATGGGTAAAGAGGATAATGAGCGAACTTTATTTCAATGGCAATGAGGTCGGAATAAAGGAGATACATAAAAAAGCAGATGAATGTTTTGGCGAGTATGCCGGATATGCCCAGCAGTATCTGTTCAATTACGCCAGACAGTTTAAAATTGGAGCTTAAAAGCCAGGCAGGATAATACCTGCCTGGTATTTTTAATGTTAAATTTCAAAAAAAGACTTGAATTTTTAAGAACGTGTGGTATTATTATAAATGTGATGTATGACGTTATGCTTTGCAGGCGCAGTGTTATGTCGCCGGGTAAGCATAATAATTCCCGAATTATATAACCTCTGAGTATGGTGAAAGCCATACCATGTGATGTATCGTTTAAAGTTGTATCGGTAATCCCCAATCCCCGAAATAAGAACTTTATGTCGCACAAAAAATCCGTACATTTGTGATGTACGGATTTTTTGCATATGCTTAATTTTCATTGATTAAAATATTGATTTGGAGTATAATAAAGCTGACAAAAGGCAGTACTTTGTTATGAAAGGAGATTGAGATTATGTTAGTTAAAAGTGGAGAAGGCATGCATGAATACCGTGTCATAAGAAACGGCGTTGGAGAAATTCTTATGGTCAATAAGTTTGGTCCCGATGAGACAGACAACAGATGCAAAATGGTAGCCGAACTCAATCTGGAGCCCGGTCAGTGTACAGGTTTACACGCACACACAGATGATGTGGAAATGTTCTATGTCCTCGAGGGAGAGGTAGCTTATATCGAAGACGGAGAGGAAACAACTATCCTTCCCGGTGACTGTACTGCTACATCAAGAGGATCAAAACATCAGATAATCAATAGAAGCGACAAACTTGCAAGGGTCCTTGCTATCATAATTAGATAACGGATACATATGCGTGCCGGATCAATTATTATCCGGCACGCTTTTTTTGTTTACAGCCTGTTTTATAGGTGGTAAAATTTATATTAAGAAGGAGGGGCTTTACGATGGATAAAATATGTATTATAGGTATCGCCGGAGGAACGGCATCGGGAAAAACTACCATAGTAAATAAATTAAAGAAACTATTTGAGGACGATGTTGAGCTTATAAGCCATGACTGCTATTATAAAGCCCACGATGATATGCCTTATGAGGAAAGGGCCAAACTCAACTATGACCACCCTTCGTCCTTTGATACGGACAGGATGATCGAGGATATCAAGGCTCTTAAGCGTGGAGAGACCATATACAGGCCTGTATATGATTTCAGTATACATAACAGGGTGCCGGAGACCGTAAAGGTGGAGCCTAAAAAGGTAATACTCATAGAGGGAATACTTATATTTGAGAATAAAGAACTGAGAGACCTTATGGACATAAAAATATTTGTGGACACAGATGCCGATGAAAGGCTTATGAGAAGGATAGTAAGGGATATGAAATACAGGGGAAGGACCATAGAGTCCATCATCACCCAGTATCAGACGACAGTAAAACCCATGCATGAGGAATTTGTGGAGCCGTCTAAGAAATACGCCGATATCATAATACCAAGGGGCGGAGAGAACCAGGCTGCCATGGATATCCTTCAGGGACATCTCAATATAATGCTCAATAAAAACAGTTGATTTGAATTTATTACCGGGCCGGATATAAAACATCCGGCTTTTTATGATATAAGGTATATTTAAAAGGTGAGTTTATGGGAAAAATTTTGGTGATTGCCGAGAAACCGTCGGTGGCCAGGGACATAGCAAAAGTTCTGGAATGCAGACAGAAGGGTGAGGGCTTCATCTCTGGGGACAGATATATGGTAAGCTGGGCTGTGGGCCATCTGGTCACACTTTGTGAGCCGGAGGACTATGACAAAAGCCTGAAGAAATGGAGTGCAGCCACTCTTCCGATAATACCGGAGCATATGAAATTAAAGGCCATCCGAGGCAGCAAAAAACAGCTGGATATACTTAAAAAGCTCATGAACGACAAGGAAACTGACAGCATAATATGCGCCACCGACAGCGGCCGTGAGGGCGAGCTCATATTCAGGTATATATATGACTACAACAGGTGTAAAAAGCCGTTTCAAAGGCTTTGGATATCCAGTATGACCGATGCGGCCATAAAGGAAGGTTTTGAAAACCTGAAGGACGGCAGTGAATATGACCTGCTGTATGCTTCGGCAAAATGCCGTTCAGAAGCTGACTGGCTGGTGGGCATAAATGCCACCAGGGCATTTACCGTAAAATATGACGCTCTTTTGAGTATCGGGCGTGTCCAGACGCCAACACTGGCCATGATAGTTAAAAGACAGAATGAGATAGAAAACTTTGTGCCGGAAAAATATTATGAGGTATCAGCGGATTACGGAGATTTTAAGGGAACTTGGACAGATAATAAAAATTCCACAGTTATAAAAGAAAAATCTGATGCTGAGGATATAGCCGCAAAGGTGGACGGCAGGGACGGAGAGGTAACAGAAGTCAAAAAGACGGCTAAACAGACACTTCCTCCCCAGCTTTATGACCTGACGGAGCTTCAGAGGGACTGCAACAAGATGTATGGATTTTCAGCTCAGAAGACCCTTGACATTGCCCAGAGCCTATACGAAAAAAGAAAAATGATAACCTATCCCAGAACGGACAGCAGATATTTGAGCGATGATATGATACCTAAAATAAAGGTCATAATGAGAAGGCTGGTGAATGCGGAGATATTTGCTGATTATGCCCAGGCGGTCATAGATATGGAGAAACTTCCTATAAATAAGAGGATAGTAGATAACAAAAAGGTAACGGACCACCATGCCATAATACCGGCGGACAACAGCTTCAAAAAGGACAGTCTGACACCTGAGGAAAAGAAGGTATTCGGACTGGTGGCCTTGAGATTCATAGCTGTTTTTGGAGATCCCTATAAATATACTTCCACCAAAATAACTGTGGAGTGCGAAAATGAAAAATTCGTCTCAAAGGGCACCACAGTGACGGATGAGGGATGGAAAAGGCTTTACAGGGAAGTTTATAAAAATAACAGGGAGAAGGAAAACATACTCCCGGATGTTTCAAAGGGAGATATGGTAAATATCAAAAAAGCCTCCGTTGAGGAAAAGGAGACAAAGCCTCCTGTGCAGTACAACGAGGCGACCCTTCTGACGGCCATGGAAAACGCGGGTAAAAATACCGACGATGAGGAGCTCAAAGAAAAACTCAAAGAGTACGGCCTTGGAACTCCGGCTACAAGGGCTGCCATAATAGAGAGGCTCATAACCGTTGGATATATACACAGAAAAGGCAAAAATCTCGTACCTGATGAAAAGGGGTGCCAGCTCATATCCATCGTGCCGGATGAGATGAAATCACCGGTAACCACAGGTAAATGGGAGAAGGGACTGGGCTCCATTGCCAAGGGGGATATGGCTTCGGAAAAATTCATGGCCAGCATAGACAGATATGTAAAATATCTGGTGCAGTATGCGGGCTCAGCTTCAGCTGATATAAAGATAGAAGATAAAAGAAAGAAAAAATCATCGGGAAAGGCAAAGACCTTTGGAAAATGTCCTCTATGCGGAGGGGATGTGCTGGAAAATACCAAGGCATTCTACTGCGGAGGCTGGAAGAACGGATGTAAATTCACACTTTGGAAGGACAGCCTTGAAAGGTATGGTGTGAGCCTTAGCGGTAAGCTGGTACAGGACCTGCTCAAAAACGGCAGCATAAAGGACCTTCCTGTGGTAAAGGCCCAGACCGGAGAAAAATGCACGGCTGAGCTCATATATAATAAGGAAAAGGGGATACTTGAACTTGCTGGAATGACCCTTGCGGCAGAAACGGATAAGGCCCAGCCAGATAAATAATAATCATATAAGGCTTAATATAAGGTCTTCGAGGCATTTGGCAAAACGCTTGTCATCTTCGGCCGTTCTGGCGTTTATGTGGCCGCTTCGCTTTCCTCCACGGCGCTGTTTCGCAGAAATATGGCGGCGGAAAAGCAGGGCATCTATATTTTCGTTAGTATATAAAAAGCCGTTCTGGTTTATGATATGGGCGCCCTTTGCCATAAGCATGCAGGCAAGGCCGTAATCCTGGGTAACAGCTATGTCGCCCTTTTTTACCAGGTTGGCTATGGCTATGTCAGCGGAGTCATGGCCCTTGTCTACGGTTATGACCTCACAGGGCATGTCATACATAATGTGGCTGGTGTCGGTGACCATTGTCACAGGGATATTATATTTTGATGCGGTTTCAAGTATTATTTCTTTGACGGGACAGGCGTCGGCATCTACGATTATCTTCATGACGGTATTCCTTTCTGTTTTTGAAGGTCAGTAATGCTTGACTGAAAGATGTCTTTTAAATATAATAATAAGTTAGATAAAGTGTGTCAATTATGTTATTTTTTTAAGGGTGGATATTTATGATAAAAAGCATGACCGGTTACGGAAGATGTGAAAATGAAGCGGATGGACGAAAATTCAGCGTTGAGATAAAATCTGTCAACCACAGATATAACGATATTTCCATCAGACTTCCGAAATCGATGAATTATCTTGAAGACAGAACAAGAAAAACTCTTACGAAAAAGATAATGAGAGGCAAAACAGATGTTTATATCAGCTTTGAGACTTTTTCGGAGGATGACGTTAATATAAAGGTAAATGAGCCTCTGGCAAAGGCTTACTGCGAAAAACTTAATTTTCTTCGTGAAACATATAATCTTACGGGAAATGACACCCTTGATCTTGTTGCCAAATTCCCTGATGTCATAACAGTGGAAAAGGTAGAGGAAGACGAGGATACATTATGGAACACACTGCTCCCTGCCCTTGAGGGCGCCCTGGATAACTTTATAGCCATGAGGGAAACTGAGGGTGAGGCACTCAAGGTGGATATACTTGTAAAGGCTGACGGCATCGAAAGTCTTGTTGAACAGATAAGGGAAAGGGCTCCGCTGGTGGCTGAGGACTACCGCGAGAAGCTCACTGCAAGACTTGAAGAGCTTTTGGCTGAAACTCCAATTGATGAACAGAGGATACTTACGGAAGTTACCATTTTTGCCGACAGGGCATGCATCGATGAGGAGATAACAAGACTTACCAGCCACATAAGCCAGCTCAGGGATATATTTGAGAAGGATGAGCCCATCGGACGAAAACTTGACTTCCTTGTTCAGGAAATGAACCGTGAGGCAAATACCATCGCTTCAAAATCAAATGATATAAAGATCACTCAGCTTACCATCGAGCTTAAGAGCGAGATAGAAAAGATCCGTGAGCAGATACAGAATATAGAGTAAAGGAGCACTCTATGAGCATAAGATTTATTAATATCGGATATGGCAACATAGTTTCTTCCGAAAGGATAGTCGCTATCGTATCTCCTGATGCGGCTCCGGTAAAGAGGCTGGTCCAGGAGGCAAAAGCAAACGGCAATGCCGTTGATGCCACCTGCGGGAGAAAGACCAGAGCGGTCATCGTATGTGACAGCGGGCATGTTGTTTTGTCGGCGCTTATGCCGGATACGATACTTTCAAGGCTTCAAAGCTTTAAGGATACGGAAGATGAATAGAGGTTTTTATTTATGGGAAAAGGTGTTTTGCTTATTATTTCAGGACCATCCGGTTCTGGTAAAGGCACTATAGTAGAAAGGCTCGTTTCGGAACTGGGATATTCGGTTTCGATATCAGCCACCACAAGAAGTCCAAGACCCAATGAGGTGGATGGTGTGCATTATTTCTTCAATACTGTGGAAAGTTTTGAAAAAATGATAGCAGCCGGTGAACTTCTTGAGCATGCCAGATTCTGTGACAACTATTATGGTACGCCAAAAAAATATGTTGAGGATCAGATAAAGGCAGGAAACAATATAATCCTTGAGATCGAGGTGCAGGGAGCGCTTCAGGTCAAGGAAAAGTATAATGACGCGGTACTTATATTTACGATGCCGCCCACCCTTGAGGAACTGAGAAGAAGGCTCGTAAACAGGGGCACTGAGGATATGGAAACAATAGATAAACGTATAAAGAGAGCGGAAGAGGAACTGGAATATCTTCCCCAGTATGATTATCTTGTAATAAATGACACGGTTGAACAGGCAGTTAAGGATGTTGACTGCATTGTTAAGGCAGAGAGAATGAAATGCAGCCGCAATCCGGAGTTAAAGAATAAATTTAAAGGAGATGCTTTGAAATGATACATCCTT
>JABLTR010112732.1_pt1 | contig 20241 bp, 17 predicted proteins | sample 7160071 | NCBI WGS metagenome assembly JABLTR01 (sample SAMN14651230, study PRJNA627086) | human gut metagenome | isolation source: feces | host: Homo sapiens | reverse complement strand
TTTTCATCGGTTTTGTAGTCAAAGGTCAAATGAATCATGATTTTGCCTTTAGAATAGAGGTAAATCCCTGTGTGATTGAGATTACTATCGGTAAGCCGATGCCGCAGCATCTTTTGGGTCATCTGATGACACCGTCCTCCTATCACCGATGCAGCATTCACCTGCAGAACCGCTCCCATGTCTCGCAGGCGCCTGAGTACCCTACTGTGCTTCCAAAAGCACCGATATCGCTCAATATGTGCAAGGACAGGAATATATCCACTCCGCAAAAACGAAAGTGCCGCAAACTCAATTGTCTGACACGTTTCATCTGATTCAAAATCCATCAATACGCACCTTGTTCCGTTCAACGTCCGACAACTGCCATCCTCCAGCCAAGCTAAACACCCTTGATAATAGTGTAGTTCATTCCCCATGTATAGCTGTAAATCAGGATAGATCTTAGCTGCATATTGCTTTAGCTGGAGAAACCCCTTCCACGCCTGAACGCTATTGGCTCCATAATATCCTGGGTGATAATGTGGGGTACAGCAGATCATCCTGACATGATCTCTGTACAAAGCGTCCAGCAGTCCATACATCTGAGATCTTCCCTCTGCTCCGTCGTCTACTCCCGCTATAATGTGCGTATGCAAATCAGCAAAATACATAGTCATTCTCCATTGTCATTCATTCTGAGTCTGTGAAAGATCCCTATTTTTCCATTGGTCATACGGTCAAGCAGAATCAGGCACTGTCTGAACTCCGGAAGCTTAAAGTAAAAAGCAAAAAGCACCAAATTTGTGCATATCATACAGACCACAAGCCGGATTAGCACAGTGTAGACAAGCGGCAAATGTATACACGTACATATTGAATAACTGATTACCACTGCAACAGCCGACACAAACACATAATATCCCAAACGTTTTAGGAACGGTCTCACGCAGGATTTGTCAAAAATAACTCTGAACAGATTATGAATCAGCCATGGTGCAACCGCCAGCATAGATAGAATCGTACTGAGTACAATACCATACAGGCCAATGTAGCGTACTAAGAGTAAATTTAAAAATAGATTAATGCCAGCTTCCACAAGGGGGCGAAAACGGTCTTCATGCCACATTCCTGAGGCATCTTTATATGCTATCTTCTTGGGACTATGCGTTGTCGCTTTAATTCTCACAGTGCTGTCCAGTGACAAACCATTGGAACCCAAAAAGTAAATCTACATTTCGTCTTCCCCCCTCCCTCGGAGCAGCACGGCTCTAAGCCGTGCTGCTCCCCATGGACACACTTCAAATTTACCTATAAGCATAATCGGAACAGAAAGTGTTATCTTGAGAGACGTGCAACTGCTGGCCTTTGGCACAGTCAGCGAAGTCTACGACTACACACATAAGCTGATTGACGATGTCGGTCCCCGCACCGGCCTGATCGTCAGTTCGGGCTGTGACACCCCGCTGAACGCAAAAGCGGAAAATGTGGATGCCATGGTCCAGGCCGCCTGGGATTACTTATGATGATGATTTACAAGGAGAAAACAGCGTATGAAGGAACTGAATGAACTGCGCGAAGCCGTACAGAAGGGCAGGACAAAGCTGGTCAAACAGCTTGTGCCGGAGGCACTGCAGGCAGGGATTCCCCCTCAGGACATTCTGAACCAGGGGCTTCTGGCCGCAATGGACGTTGTGGGAACCCGCTTCCGGGCCAACGAGATTTTCGTGCCCGAGGTCCTGGTGGCGGCCCGGGCGATGAACGCCGGCGTCGAGCTGCTGAAGCCCCACCTGACCTCGGAGGAGGGCCAGGCCAAAGGCAAGGTCTGCATCGGCACCGTCCGGGGCGACCTGCACGATATCGGAAAGAACCTGGTCAAAATGATGTTGGAGGGCAAAGGCCTGGAGGTCATTGACCTGGGCGTGGATGTGCCGCCGGAACGCTTTGTCCAAACCGCTATAGAACAGGACTGCAATATCATCTGCTGCTCTGCCCTGCTGACCACCACAATGCCCGTTATGGAAGAGGTCGTCCGGGCGGCAGACGCCGCCGGCATCCGCCCCAAAGTGAAAATCATGATCGGCGGCGCCCCTGTGACCCAGGCCTTCTGCGACACGATTGGCGCAGATGCTTACACGCCGGACGCGGCCACCTGTGCCATACGCGCAGTCGAGCTGATCGATGGTTCGGAATAACCCCCGCCCCCTCTGCTCTCTACCTATCCCCCCTTACAAGCGGAGCGGCTGGACAACTGTCCAGCCGCTCCGCTCATTGCCTGTGACACGGCAGAAAGGGCCAAAGCCGCTCCGGCTCCCCCTCTGCTAAGTCGATTTGATATTACCGCCCCAGGCAGCCGGGCTGCCGCGCTCCGACATTCCGAGGTGCAGCGCCGGGGCCGTCTGTATTCTCTCCCAAAAGTCCCCTCCCTCTGCCGGGAAACGCCGCTCAGGAGAACCACTCAGGATACATGCGGTGGATGCGCTCGCTGAGCAGCAGCTGCAGCCGCAGCTCGGAATCATCCAGATTGATATGGAACAGGTCTACAATACGCTGTATGTGGTAGATAATCGTATTCCGGTGCATGTGAAGCTCTGCCCCGGTATCGCTGTAGTTGCGCTCATGATGCAGAAAGCACAGCAGGATTTCCAGATACCGGGTGTGATGGGCAGTATCATAAGCGAGCAAATCCAGATAGATTCCGCTGGTCAGCTCCTCTTTCTCCATCTGGTCGCCTGCGGCCTCCAGAATGCGGTAAACATGGTAATAACTGTACCAAAAGGTCCTTGCGTCCTCATTGGGATTGAGCTGCCCGCCAAGCTTGCGCCCGGTTTCCAGGGCGTGTTCCGCCTGAACATAGGCCAGCCGGAGCTGCTCCAGCCGCTCAAACTGAATGCTGATGCCCGCATAGGCGTTGGCGTGATACAAATAATCCGACAGCCGGGTTAAAATGGAGGAGGCCTGATCCTCCAGGTGCTGCTCAATATTGCCAAGGTTGGCAAAGAAAAGGATGCTGTCCCGATAGAGGATAAAAAGGCTCTCGGGAAACAGGTCCTGGAGGGTGGAGTAGGCAAACCTGCGGAACATCTCTGTGTTGTGCTCCAGCCGGATCACCACCGCATTAAACTTGCCGTCATGGTGGGCGAGGAAGCAGGACCTGCGCTCCCGGATCTCCTCCCCGCTGGTGCATCGCCCCTCCAGCAGATCCAGCACCAAATATTCATACCGGGCGCGGCCCTCAGAGCCGGGCCGGTCATTTTGCAGATAATAGAGGATGCGGTCCAGGAGATAGAGATACAGCTGGAACAGCCCCTCGGAATAGGGCGCGTTGCTGAACTCCATCAGCACCTCATAGCGCACATGGGTTTTGGTGGCGTCGAGCACAGCGGTGAGCGTGCTGTATGTACTTTTGATTTCATCCGGCGGAATAATGAGGGTCTCTCCCGTATAATGCTCCGGCGTGAAGCAACCATGCTGCTGCAATTTGTTGAAGGAAGTCTGGGTCAAATAGCCCAGTTCAAACAATTCGCCGAACATCCAATCGTCGGTATCCAGCCCGGGGGTGGAGGCCAGGACGCGATAGGCCGGATCCAGCACCACAATCGGATTGCCCAAAACAGGTTCGCTCAGTTCCAGCAGATGCTGCACGCCGCGCTTTTCACTCACCGAAAGGCTGAGCTGCAAGTCCCAATTCTGGAGCAGCGTCTGCAGCCCCAGCAGCTGGTCGAATATCTCGGGCAGCGGAACGCTGGTGCGGAGCAGCAGATAGCTGGGGGGAAAATGGGTCCACGCTCCCTCCGGATCGATGATCACAATGCTGGCCTCGCAGCTGTCCGGGATCTCATAACAGCGGTCGGTCACATAGAGGTACTCCTCCGGAAGGTCGACGCAGTCGGGAGGCAGCAGTTTCATGCCCTTGATCCACCGGTGAAGATGGGATTCTTTCAGATGATTTTCCGGAGAGACATATTCCAGCCGTTCCAGAATCAAGTCCATGGGAACACGCATACCGATCACCATATCCTGCAAAATCTGAGGAAAACCTCCGGTTTTAGAATAGCGCCATACCCGGCAGGATGCAACTGCTTTCTTCCGGGATTGGGCTGTGTTCGCCGGAGCACGGCGCCCCCTATTCGGCGGCAGCACCACCTTCTGCAGCTGCACCGCTTTATCCTCTCATCCGCACAAAGCAGATGAGAGGAGCTCATCGGCGCCCCTCCCGCCGTCTTTTCCACGCGCTGTTTTTATTATACACTGCAGCCACAGCCCAGGCATGGTAACTGTTTGCTGTTTTTGGCATTTTTGCGTCTTTGCGACAATACGCCGCGCCTTGATTCACCGCCTCAGATCTCCCCAGGGTCAAATACAGCTTTATTTCCAGGTCAAAACACAGCTGCCCCAGGTCAGGCCCGCCCCAAATCCGGCCAACACCACGGTGGCCCCGGAAGGGATCTGCCTCGCCCGGTTGGTCTCATCCAGCAGGATCGGGATACTGGCCGCCGAGGTGTTGCCGCAGCGCTCAATATTGTGGGGAAACCGCTCTTGCGGAACCTTCAATCGCTTCGCGATCTGCCGGTTGATTCTGGCGTTGGCCTGATGCAAGAAATACAAATCCACGTCCGCGGGGGAAAGGCCGGCCCGGTCCAGGGTGGCCCGGATGCTCTGGGGCACTGTCTTAACCGCAAACTGAAATACCTCAGGCCCCTTCATATGCAGATAATCGGTCTCTGTACCGCCGCTGAGGAAGGGATTTTGTATTCCCCTGCTTTTCACCGCAAGGGCGTCCTTTCCCGTCCCGTCGCTCCCCTGGGTCATTGCAATCATCCCCCGCTCACAGGCCGACGCGACCACCGCCCCCGCACCATCCCCAAAGAGGATGCAGCTGGACCGGTCCCCCCAATCCACCAGTCTGGACAGGGTCTCCACCCCGATAATCAGCGCGGTCTGATAGGTACCTGCCTGAAAATAGGTGTCAGCCAGACCCAGCGCAAAGACAAAGCCGGAACATGCGGCGTTGATATCGAAGGCCACCGCCTTTGACGCTCCCAGGGCATGCTGGACACAGCAGGCCGTGCTGGGAACCAGCGTATCCGCGGAACAGGTGGCCACAAGGATCAGATCGATTTCTTCCGTCTCCACCTCTGCGTCCTGAATGGCCCGGCGAGCCGCTTCCACCGCCATAGAGACGGTGTTTTCCTCCTCGGCGGAGACAATATGCCGCTGCCGAATGCCGGTGCGGGATTGAATCCACTCATCGCTGGTATCCACAAGGGTTGAGAGAAAATGATTGCTGGCCGTCTGTTCCGGCAGACAGCTGCCGGTGCCGATGATCTGCGCCCTCATCATTGAATCTCACCCTTCCAGCGCGGCACAGAACAGCGGTTCACCGCATGTATCGCATCTGCCTTGATATGTTCAATTTTCATTCTGTTGGAATCCTCTCTTTCCGTGGTTATAAACAACCGTGCGGGGATCACAAAGAGGCGGCATCCGCCCCATCGCAATCCGCATACGGCGTATATGATACACGGAAATTGTTTATCCCATATATATATTTTGTTTCTGTTCTGTTAATTCACATATTTATGCAAAAATCCTGTATTTAACTGACTGATATTCCATTGGAGGCCGGCGCAGACAGCAAACCGCTCGAAGCGCAACGCCCGGTGGCACAAGCTGAAAACCCTGGCCCGCCCGGGACAGGGCAACACGATCACAGCGGATCCGCTGCCGGCTGTCAGCAGCCTGTGCGCGGCGAAGCATTCAGTCAATATATTGAAAAAAGAAATTGGAGGAACAGGGAAACAAACCCATCAGAAACAGCACACGGCCCGAATTGCCTTACAGCAGGATGACAGAGCTCGCCGATGATCTGTAATCTGCCCTCCGGTCATCCGAGCAACAGGCCCAAATAAGACGCAGCGGATGACTGCACAGCGGAAACGGCCGGACAGGATCTCTTCTCCTGTCCGGCCGTTTTATCCGCCTCACCCCGCGCAGCGCAGCGCAGCCGCTGTCACAAAACGCAAGGGTCTTTCCATTGATGCTGCTTCACCCCTCACCCGCTCCATCAGGTCAAGTGGTGTGGTCGGAGGTGTGAAAGGTCTTTAAATTGCCGGTCTTGCCGCTGCGGTGCTCCAGCTCCTCCGCCAGATCATCCATGGAGATGCCCAGGCAGAGCATCATGGCCATCAGGTGATAGAGCAGGTCTCCGGTCTCCTCCGCGATGCGCCCGGAATCCTGGTCCTTGCCCGCCAAAAGCAGCAGGGCGCAGGCCTCCCCCACTTTTTTGAGGATTTTATCCAAGCCCTCCCGGAAGAGGTAGGCGGTGTAGGAGTCCGGATCATCGTCGTCCCTGCGCCGGTCAATGACGGCCATCAGGGCATCCACGTCCCGTCCCTGGGTCTGGCAGCGGCGGTTCAGATCCCCCATCACCGTGTCCAGGGGGACACCGGAATAACAGAGCAGGACGGTGACATGGTAGAGCACATCGTTGAGCTCCCCCACGGTCTCCGCCTGGTCGCCGTTCTTGGCGGCAATGCAGACCTCGAAGGCCTCTTCCCCGCACTTCTTCAGGATTTTGTCCAAACCCTGCCGGTAAAGGTAGCTGGTATATGATTTTTCGCCCCCGCCGTTTTTCCGGCGGTCCAGGGCCACCGCGTACTGCTCCGCAATGGCCCGCTGAGCCCGGCCGGTCACGTCTGCTCCTCCCAGATCTCGTGAAAGAAGCAGCTCTCCGCGCCGGTGTGGCAGGTGGGGCCGTCCGGGGCGCAGAGATAGAGCAGGGTGTCTGTGTCGCAGTCGGTGATCATTTTCTTGACATGGAGGTAATTGCCGCTGCTCTCCCCCTTGTTCCAGAGCTTCTGACGGCTCCGGCTCCAGAACCAGGCGGTATGGGTTTTCAGCGTCAGTTCATAGGCCTCCGCATTGGTGAAGCCCAGCATCAGCACCTGCCTGGTCTGCCAATGCTGGATAATCACCGGGATCAGATCCGATTTTTGAAACAGGTCTTTTGTCTCAATCATACATCTTTCCTCACAGGTATTCCTTGCAACCGCAGATAGTCCTTGACCTGGGGCACGGTCAGCTCCCCAAAGTGGAACAGGGAGGCGGCCAGGGCCGCGTCGGCCCCGGTGCGCTCAAACACCTGGGCAAAGTGCTCCAGGCTGCCGCAGCCGCCGGAGGCGATCACCGGAATGTGGACCGCGTCCGCAATGGCCTTTGTCATCTCCAGGTCAAAGCCCTGTTTGGTGCCGTCGGCGTCCATGCTGGTGAGCAGGATCTCGCCGGCCCCCAGCCGTTCGCCCTCTTTGGCCCACGCCACAGCGTCTTTGCCGGTGGGGGTGCGGCCGCCTGCCACCACCACCTCAAAGCCGCCGTCCTCCCGCTTCCGGGCGTCGATGGCCAGCACCACGCACTGGGAGCCAAACCGCTCCGCCGCCCGGGAGATCAGGGCGGGGTCTTTCACCGCGGCGGAGTTGACGCTGATCTTGTCCGCCCCGGCCCGGAGCAGCTCCTGGAAGTCCTCCAGGGTGCGGATGCCGCCCCCCACAGTGACGGGGACAAAGACCTGCTGCACCGTGCGGCGCACCACGTCGGCCACGGTCTTGCGGGCCTCCACCGTGGCGGTGATGTCCAGAAAGACAATCTCGTCCGCCCCCTGCCGGGAGTAGTAGGTGGCCAGCTCCACCGGGTCGCCGGCGTCCCGGATGTTGACAAAATTGACCCCCTTGACCACCCGGCCGTCCCGGACGTCCAGGCAGGGAATGATGCGCTTTGCCAGCATTACTGCTCCCCTCCCGTCTCGACGGCCTTGCGCAGGTCAATGGTGCCGGCGTAATAGGCCTTGCCGATGATGACCCCGTAGAGTCCCATGGCCGCCAGGCGCTCGATATCCCCGTTGTTGGAAACGCCGCCGGAGGCCACAATCCGGCAGGAGACCGCCGCCTGCAGCGCCTCCAGCCGCTCCCAGGAGGGGCCGGAGAGGGCGCCGTCGGTGTCGATGTCGGTGAAAATCAGGGCCTGAACCCCCAAAGCCTCCATGCGCCGGGCAAACGCAATGTAGTCCAGACCGGAGTCCTCCACCCAGCCCGCCGTCTTTACCTTGCCGTCTTTGGCATCTACGCCCACGGCGATACGCTCGCCGTATTGGGCCGCCGCGGTGCGGACAAAGTCCGGATCTGTGACGGCGGCGGAGCCGATGACGGCCCGCCACACCCCCAGGGCAAAGACAGCCTCCAGGTCGGCCATGGAGCGGATGCCGCCCCCCAGCTCCACCTTCAAGCCGGTCTCCCCGGCCACCGCCCGGACGATGGCAGAGTTGACTCGCTGGCCGCTCTTGGCCCCGTCCAGATCCACCATGTGGATATATTTCGCCCCGGCAGCCTCAAAGGCCCGGGCAGTGGCGACGGGATCCTCCGCCACCTGGTGGACGGTGCCGAAATCCCCCTTCAGCAGGCGGACCACCTGGCCGTCCTTCAAATCGATTGCCGGTTCAATAATCATCGGTTCATCTCTCCAAAATTCTTCAGCATGGCAAGGCCCACTTCGCCGCTCTTCTCCGGGTGGAACTGGGTTCCGAACACATTGCCGCTCTGGACGGCGGCCACCACTGGGGCGCCGTAGCCGGTGACGGCGATGACTTGGGCGGGGTCCTCCGCCATGCCGCAGAAAGAGTGGACAAAGTAGACGTACGCCCCCGGGTCAATCCCCGCAAAGAGCGGGGAATTGCCGCGAAGCTCCAGGGCGTTCCAGCCGATGTGGGGCAGCTTCAGCGCTGTGGAAATCTTCTCCACGCTGCCCTTGACAAAGCCCAACCCCTCGCAGGGCCGCACCTCTGTCCCCCGCTCGAAGAGCAGCTGCATGCCCAGACAGATGCCCAGGATGGGTTTTTTCCCGCTCTGGGCGATCAGCACCCGATCCAGCCCCGGGGCCCGGAGCTTTTCCGCCGCGTCGGGGAAGGCCCCCACCCCGGGCAGGATAATGGCGTCAGCCCGCTCCAACCCGGCGGCCTCGCCGGTGACCCGGCTCTCAAAGCCCAGAAAGGACAGGGCGTTGGAGACGCTCATCAGATTGCCCACGCCGTAGTCCACGATGGCGATATAACCCATCAGAGCACCCCCTTGGTGGAGGTGACCGCCGTCCCCTCAATCCGAACGGCGTCCTTGACCGCCAGGCCAAGGGACTTGAAGAGCCCTTCGGTGATGTGGTGGGCGTTGGCCCCGTAAAAGCACTTCTGATGCAGGGTGATGCCGGCGTTGTGGGCCAGCGCCCGCATAAACTCCAGAGTCAGGCAGGCGTCGTAATCCCCGATGCGCTCCTGGGGCATGGGGGCGTCAAAGACCAGATAGGGCCGGTTGGAGAAGTCCAGGGCGGTAAAGGTCAGAGCCTCGTCCATGGGGACATAGGCGGAGCCAAAGCGGCGGATGCCCTTTCTGTCCCCCAGGGCCTCTTTCAGGGCCTGGCCCAGCACGATGCCGGTGTCCTCCACCGTGTGGTGGCCGTCTACATACAGGTCACCCTTGGCCTCCAGCTGCAGGCCGACGCCCGCATAGAAGCCGAAGGCAGTGAGCATATGGTCAAAGAAGCCGATGCCGGTGGACACCTGCACCTCTCCCCCATCCAGGTTGAGGGAGACCTTGATCTGGGTCTCCTTGGTATTGCGCTCTACAGCAGCGGTGCGGGACATAGTCATTCCTCCTCAAAGCGGACCCGGATCGAGTTGGCGTGGGCGGTCAGGTGCTCCGCCTCGGCAAAGGCGATGACCTCCTGGTGGATGGGTTCCAGGGAGGCGCGGTCAAATTCCAGCACACTCATGGTCTTGAGGAAGCTGTCCACGCTCAGGGGGGAGAAGAACCGGGCCGTGCCTGAGGTGGGCAGCACATGATCCGGTCCGGCCAGGTAGTCCCCCAGGGGCTCCGGGGCATAGGAGCCCAGGAACACCGCGCCGGCATTCCTGATGCCCGGCAGCAGGGAGCGGGGATCGGCGGTGCAAATCTCCAGGTGCTCCGGGGCCACCGTGTTGGCCAGCTCCACACAGCGCTCCAGGCTGGGGCAGACGATGACCGCCCCGAAGTTCTTCAGCGAGGCCTCCATGATCTCGCTGCGGCTGAGACAGCTGGTCTGGCGGAGGATCTCATCGTCCACCTGCTGGGCCAGGGCCATGCTGGTGGTCAGCAGGATGGCGGAGGCCAGCCGGTCGTGCTCGGCCTGGCTGAGCAGGTCGGCGGCCACATATTTGGGATTGGCGGTCTCGTCGGCGATGACCAGCACCTCCGAGGGGCCGGCCACCATGTCGATGTCCAGGGTGCCGTAGGCCATGCGCTTGGCGGCGGCCACATAGGCGTTGCCTGGGCCCACCAGCTTGTCCACTTTGGGAATAAAGCCGGCACCGTAGGTCAGGGCGGCCACGGCCTGGACGCCCCCCACCCCGATGACCCGGTCCACTCCGGCGATCTTCGCCGCGGCCAGCACCGCGTTGTTGAGGTTCTCCGTGGGCGGGGTGACCATGACGATCTCCTCCACCCCGGCCACCTTGGCGGGGACGGCGTTCATCAGCACCGAGGAGGGATAGGCGGCGGTGCCGCCGGGGACATAGATGCCCACCCGCTGAAGCCCCCGGACGATGCGTCCCACTCTTCCGCCGTCGGGAGAGGTCCATTCCTGGCTCCTGGCAAGCAGGTGCTCGTTATAGTCCCGGATGTTGGCGGCGGCGTGCTCCATCGCTGCGATCAGCTTCGGGTCGCAGGCGGCATAGGCCCGCTCCAGCTCCTCCGGGGCAAACTCCCGGGGCACGGCGTGGTCAAACTGGAGGGAATAACGCTCCACGGCCTCATAGCCGTTCTGGCGCACATCCTCCATAATGGCCGCCGCGGAGCGGGTGATCTCCTCCCCCACGGCGGCGGAGCGGGCGCGCAGGTCATCCATCAGGGCGTTTTCCCGAACGCCGTCGGCTGTTACAATTTGAATCATAGTGCACCCTTCCTCAATTCTGCCTCGCATTTCCCGATGAAGTCCAGGATCTGCGCCTTGTACAGTTTCATGCTGGCGGTGTTGACAATGAGCCGGGCGGAGACATCCGCCACGGTCTCAATGGGCACCAGGCCGTTGGCCTTCAGGGTGGCCCCGGTCTCCACAATGTCCACGATGGCGTCGGTCAGCCCCAGAATCGGAGCCAGCTCCACCGAGCCCTCGATTTTAATGACGTCCACATCCAGCCCCTTGGCGGCAAAGTACCGCTTGGCCACCGCCGGATATTTGGAGGCCACCCGGCGGGTTTTGTAGGTGTGGTAGAAGTCGGCCCCCTCCTTGACCGCCAGGGCGAACCGGCATTTGCCGAAGCCCAGGTCCAGCACCTCGTAGAAGGAGCCGCCCTGCTCCAGGATGGTGTCCTTGCCCACGATGCCCAGGTCGCACACCCCCTGTTCCACATAGGTGATGACGTCGGGGGCCTTGGAGAGCACCGCGTCCAGGGGATAGTTCGGGATCTGGTGGATGAGCCGCCGCCCCGGGTCCCGGACCGGGGCGGAGTCCAGCCCCATCCGGTCGAACAGGTCCATGGATTGTTCCAAAAGCCGGCCTTTGGTGATGGCAATTCTCAACCTCTGGCTCATGCTTCCACCACCCTTTCTCCCTGACTGTCCAGCACCAGCACATGGGGAATCCCCTTCTCCCGGGCCAGCGCCAGGGTGAGATCCAGGCTGGCACAGGGCGAGAGTTCGCAGGTGCCCCGGGGGCGCTCGTCCACCACGGCAATCGCCCGGGCAAGCTGGCTCAGCTCGTAATAAACGACAGTGTCCACCGCCGGAGTGCACACCGGGGGCAGGCAGACCGCCACCGCATCCACATCCACCGCGAAGCCGATGGCCTGGGCGGGGCGTCCAAAGGCCTCCAGCAGCCGGTCATAGCGGCCCCCGGAGAGGACGGCGGTCCCCGCCCCCTCCACATAGCCCCGGAATACCACGCCGGTGTAATAGTCGATCTGGTGCACCAGCCCCAGATCAAAGCGAATAAAATCTCCATAACCGGCCTGGGACAGCAGCTGATACAGGGAGCGGAGGTAGGCGATGGTGCCCTCCTCCCCGCTGCCCAGAGCCTCGGCCTCATCCAGCACCTCAACTCCGCCGAAGAGATAGGCCAGCTGATTCAAAGCGGCACAGGCGGGCCGGTCCCCGTAGTCCGCCAGAAAAGCCCGCAGGGCGGCGAAGTTCTTGCCCTCAATCAGGGCGCGGATCTGCTCCGCCGTCTCGTCGTCGATCTGCATCTCCGAGGCCAGGGCCCGGTAGATGCCGGCATGGCCAATCTCAATGTGAAACTGCTCCACACCGCAGGAGCGCAGGGCGTCCACCGCAGTGCAGATCATTTCCAGGTCGGCCCGGACGCCCCGGGCGCCGATCAGCTCCACGCCGCACTGGGCGACCTCACCGTCGCTGCCCCGGTTGGCGTCGCTGGACCGGTAGACGTTCTGGTTGTAATAAAAGCGCTGGGGCAGCGGCAGGTCCTTCAGCTTGGTGGCCGCCACCCGGGCGATGGGGATGGTGCTGTCCGGCCGCATCACGCAGATCTTGCCGGAGCGGTCGATCACCTTCAGCATGGCCTCCTGGGGAATGGCACAGCCGCCGGTGACAAAGCTGTCGTAAAACTCCACCTCAGGGGTGATGATCTCAGCATAGCCCCGGGAGCGGAAGAGATGGGTCAGCCGGGATTGAACCTGACGGCGCTCCCGGCACTCGTCAAAGAGCCGGTCCCGGGTCCCCTCCGGGGTATAGGGAATAAATTTCATGGACAAACGCGCTCCTTTGCTTTAGTGCGCTAATACACTACCATATTAGAACACCGATGTCAAGAGGCAAGCTGTACAGGAATGGCGGCGGGACCGCCGCCATTCCCGGCAGTTTGGAAGAATCAGGCACCCGATCAGAACAGGGTGAGCTGGCTGGTGTCCGGAATGCCGTCCAGCGCCCCCATGAATTTGAGCTGGTCGATGTGGGATTTGGACACCTTGGGGCAGGCGGCGGCGAACTCCTCGATGGAGATGAACTCCCTCCCCTTTCGGGCCTCCACAATGTCCAGGGCGGCGGACTCTCCCAGGCCGGGACAGGCGGTAAAGGGCGGGATCAGGGCGTTGTGCTCCCGATCCACCAGAAAGCGGGTGGCGTCGGATTTGTAGAGGTCCATCTTCTCCATGTTGAAGCCCCGGAGGTAGAACTCATAGAACACCTCCAGGGTGACCAGCATGTCCTCCTCCACGGCGGCGGGTTTCTCCTTGGCCTCGATCTCCTTCATCTTGTTCCGGCACACCTCCATGCCCAGACACATGCAGCTGGCGTCAATGGCCTTGGCCCGGATGGAGAAGAAGGCGGCATAGAAGGCCAGGGGCTCGTGGACCTTGAACCAGGCAATGCGGAAGGCCATCATAACATAGGCCGCCGCGTGGGCCTTGGGGAACAGATAGCCGATCTTGGCCAGGGAGTCAATGTACCAGTCGGGGACATTGTGCTCCTTCATGGTCTCCACCCAGCCGTCCTGGAAGCCCCCCTTCTTGACCTTGCCCTTTCGGACGGCCTCCATGATGTTGAAGGCGGTCAGGGGCTCCACCCCCTGGTCGATCAAATAGATCATAATGTCGTCCCGGCAGCCCACGGTGGAGTCAACGGTGGCCACCTTGTTGACGATCAGATCCCGGGCGTTGCCCAGCCACACGTCGGTGCCGTGGGAGAAGCCGGAGAGCCGGATCAGGGTGTTGAACTGGGTGGGCATGGTGTCCATCAGCATGCCCCGGGTGAACTTGGTGTTGAACTCCGGGATGGCCACGGCTCCGGTGGGGCCCAGCACCGGGTCATTCTCATAACCCAGCACCTTGGAGGAGGTAAAGATGGACAGCGTATCCTTGTCGTCCAGAGGAATCTTCTGGGGATCCACCCCGGTGATGTCCTGCAGCATACGGATCATGGAGGGGTCATCGTGGCCCAGCATGTCCAGCTTGAGCAGGTTGTCCTCCATGGAGTGGTATTCAAAGTGGGTGGTGACGATGTCGGTGTTGGGGTCGTCGGCGGGATGCTGCACCGGGCAGAAGTCGTAGATCTCCATGTCGTCCGGAATGACGATCATGCCGCCGGGGTGCTGGCCGGTGGTGCGCTTGATGCCCACACAGCCTGAAGCCAGCCGGTTGATCTCCGCCGTGGGGGCGTGGATGCCCCGCTCCTCCAGGTATTTCTTGGCGTAGCCGAAGGCGGTCTTCTCCGCCACCGTGCCCACGGTGCCCGCCCGGAACACATGGCTCTCCCCGAAGAGCTCAAAGGTATACCGGTGGGCTCTGGCCTGATACTCGCCGGAGAAGTTCAGGTCGATGTCCGGCATCTTTTTGCCGCCGAAGCCCAGGAAGGTCTCGAAGGGGATATTAAAGCCGTCTTTGACGTATTTTGTGCCGCAGACCGGGCACCAGGCGTCGGGCATATCCGCTCCGCAGCCGTATGCCTTGCCCGCCTCAAAATCCGAGTGCTTGCATTTGGGGCAGCGGTAATGGGCGGCCAGGGAGTTGACCTCGGTGATGCCCGAGAAGAAGGCCACGATGGAGGAGCCCACGCTGCCCCGGGAGCCCACCAGATAGCCGTGCTCCAGGGAGTTCTGCACCAGCTTCTGGGCGGACATGTAGATGACGTCGTATTTTCGCTCGATGATGCCCGGCAGCTCCAGGTCAATCCGGTCCTGGACAATCTGGGGCAGCTCCTCCCCGTAGAGCTCGTGGGCCTTGGAGTAGACCAGGTATTCCAGCTCCTTGGCCGAGTCCTTCAGCTTGGGGGCAAAGAGCTTTTTCGGCAGGGGCGGGACGACGTCCACCCATTTCGCAATGCGGTTGGGGTCGTCGATGACCACCTTGCGGCAGTCCTCCTCCCCCAGATAGCTGAACTCCTCCAGCATCTCGTCGGTGGTTTTAAAGTAGATGGGCAGCGGGGAGTCCGCATCCTTGAACTGCTTGGAGGCCAGCAGGATATGCCGGTAAATCTCGTCCTCCGGGTCCATAAAGTGGACGTCGCCGGTGGCGCACACCGGCTTGTTCAGGGCCTTGCCCAGGGCCAGGATGGTGCGGTTGAAGTCCCGCAGCTCCTCCTCAGACTCCACGGTGCCCTCCCGGAGCATGTACATATTGTTGCAGATGGGCTGGATCTCCAGGTAATCGTACCAGGAGGCGATGCGCATCAGCTCGCCCCAGCTCTTGCGCTCCACCACCGCCCGGAAGAGCTCACCGGCCTCGCAGGCGGAGCCGATGATGAGTCCCTCCCGGTTCTCGTTGATGAGACTCTTGGGCATGATGGGAAAGCGCTTGAAGTGCTCCAGATGGGCCAGGGAGATCAATTTATACAGATTGCGCAGGCCGGTCTGGTTCTTGGCCAGCACGATCAGGTGGTTGGCGCTGCGGCGCTTGCCGCCCCCGCTGCCCGCCCCGGAGCGCAGGGTGCGCATGGCCGGGTTGATCTGCTGGAGGGTTTTCACCCCCATGTCCCGCAGGTTCTGATAGAGGGGCACCAGCATATAGGCCACGGTGGAGGCATCATCGGTGGCCCGGTGGTGGTTGAAGGCGGGAAGGTCCAGATATTCCGCGATGATGTCCAGCTTGTACTTGCCCAGCTTGGGCAGCAGGTTCTGACAGAGGATCAGGGTGTCCAGGCTGGTATTGTGGAAGGGCCGGCCCATGCGCCGGCAGCCCTCGGCCAGAAAGCCCATATCGAACTCGGCGTTATGGGCGGCCAGGGGCCGGTCCCCCACCCAGTCCAGGAAGAGATTGAGCCCTTCCTCCTGCCCCGGGGCGTCGGATACCATGTCGTCGGTGATGCCGGTCAGCTCCACTATCTCCCGGGGAATGGGCTTGCCCGGGTTCAGGAAGGCAGAATAGCTGTCGATGATCTGGCCGTCCTTCAACACCACTGCGCCAATATCGGTGATGTACTCATGGCGGCGGTCCAGGCCGGTGGTCTCAATATCAAAGCAGACCATCTCCGCCTCCAGCGGCTGCTCTTTTTTTCCGTGGACCACCACCCGGTCATCCACGTCATTCTGATAGTAGGCCTCTGTGCCTAAAATCACCTTAATTTTGCCCCCGCCGGCCTTGTAGGCCTCGGGAAATGCCTGGGCGATGCCGTGGTCGGTGATGGCGATGGCCGGGTGTCCCCAGGAGATGGCCCGTTTCACCGCACCGGTCACGTCGGTGAGCCCGTCCATGGTGGAGTAGCGGGTGTGGAGATGCAGTTCCACCCGCTTCTCCCGGCTCAGATCCTCCCGAGGGGGCTTTGGTATCCCCTCGGCCATGGCAAAGGGCCGCAGCTCCAGCTCGCTGGTGAATTTGCCGATCTGGAGCTTGCCCTGAATGAGCAGATATCTGCCCTCCTTGATATTCTCCAGCAGGGGCTGGGCCTGCTTGTTCTCATAGAAGCCGGAGACGGTGATGGAGCCGGTGCCGTCTGTGACGTCAAAATTGATGATCCAGGCGTTGCGCTTGGTGAGCTCCTTGTGATGGACGGAGAACACCTTGCCGTTGATGACCACGCCCCCCATATCGATGTCCAGCTTGCCGATATCCACCGGCTCCCCGTGAATGGGTTTGCCTAAAAAGGTGGAGGCGGCGCCGGAGGTGTCGGCCGTCTTGCGCCGGGGCGGCGTCTTGGTGACTTTGGGGCGCTGTTGGACGGCGGCGGTGTAGGTGTGGCTGCGCAGCTCCTCCGTCCTGCGGAATACCTCTTCCGCGCCGCACTGGTCCAGCGCCTCCTCCAGGCGCAGCGAGAAGCCCCGGCCAAAGGTCTCCCGGATGCGGCTGGCCACCCGGCGGGTAAAGGGCTCCAGCAGGTCGGCGCCGCCGTTCTTGAGGCGCACTACCAGCGTATCCTCCCCCGCCTCCAGCTCCGCGCCGGAGAGCAGGCCGTGGGCCGGGGGGAAGAGCTGGGAAAACTGCTCCCGCAGCCAGGGCAGCGTGACCTCTCCCCTGCCGTCCGGGGTCACCGGGCGCAGCACCACCCGGTTCATCTGATAGGCCTCCGCCAGGGATTGCTCCAGCTCCCGCAGCCATGTGTCGTCAGCGTCCGGGGCCAGGGCCACATCCAAAATCACCTCAGCCCGCTCCTCGTTGAGATCTACTTTTAGTATGGTACATTTCTCTGCAAGGGCCAAAAGTTTTCCCTCCAGCGGGCAGAGGGAAAACATCTGGAGCAGAGGAATGCAAAAATCACTGCTCATGGTATCAAAATACTCCCAAAAGAAAATCAGAAAATACGCTTACAGCTCTTCAATCAATTTCATCAGCTCGTCCACCAGCTGGTCCTGAGGCACTTTCTTCAGGACCTTGCCCCGGCGGAAGAGCAGCCCCTCGCCGTTGCCCCCGGCGATGCCGCAGTCGGCGGCGGAGGCCTCTCCGGGGCCGTTGACAGCGCAGCCCATAACCGCCACGGTGATGGGTTTGGTGCAGCCCTCCAGCCGGCGCTCCACCTCCCGGGCCAGGGGGATCAGGTCAATGCGGGTGCGTCCGCAGGTGGGACAGGCGATCAGCTCCGGCCCGTCCTTCCGCAGGCCGCAGGCCTGCAGGATGCGCCGGGCCACCGTCACTTCCTCCACCGGATCGGCGGTCAGGGTCACCCGGAAGGTGTCCCCGATGCCCAGGGCCAGCAGACCGCCAATACCCATGGCGGACTTGATGGTCCCCATCTCATAGGTCCCCGCCTCGGTCACCCCCAGGTGGAGGGGGTAATCGCTGCGCTGGTGCATCAGCTGGTAGGCCTGCATGGCCACCGGGACGCTGGAGGACTTCAGCGAGACACAGATATCGTCAAAATCGTATTTGTTCAGCAGGGCGATGTGGCCAAAGGCGGACTCCACCATGGCCTCGGGGCACACCTTGCCGTATTTGGCCAGCAGCGGCTTCTCCAGACTGCCCCCGTTGACGCCGATGCGGATGGGAATTCCCTTCTGGGCGCAGGCGTTGGCCACCGCCTTGACCCGGTCCTCGGAACCGATGTTGCCTGGATTGATGCGCACCTTGTCCGCGCCCGCGGCAATGGCCTCCAGGGCCAGGCGGTAGTCAAAGTGGATGTCCGCCACCAGGGGGATGGAGATCCGCTCCTTGATGGCGCCGATGGCCTTTGCCGCCGCCAGGTCAGGCACCGCCACCCGGACGATGTCACAGCCCGCCGCCGCCAGCAGATTGATCTGCCGCACCGTGGCCTCCACATCGTGGGTATAGGTGTTGCACATGGACTGGATGCTCACCGGGGCGCCGCCGCCCACGGGGACGGCCCCCACCATGATCTGTTTTGTCATTTGTATCAGCTCCCGATCAGTCTGAAAACGTCGTTGATCCCCACCACCAGCATCAGCAGCAACAGAAGCGCCATGCCGGCCAGGTGGACATACCCCTCATATCTGCCCGGGATCTGCCGGTGTACCAGCCGGGCCAGAATGACATTGATTATCAGGAAAAAGATCCGGCCGCCGTCCAGAGCAGGGACGGGCAGCAGGTTCATCACCGCCAGGTTGATGGCGATAAAGGCCCCAAAGTAGAGCAGGTTGAGCAGGGCCGCCAGAGGACTGGCCGACGACTGCCCCACATCGCTCATGGCATCTACGATGCCGATGGGCCCGGACATCTCTTTCAGCCCCGCAGCGCCGGAGAACAGGTCCTCCAGGCCGAACCAGACCAGCCGCACAAAGTCCAGCGAGGTGCGCAGAGCGGTGTCCACATTGCGGAAAAAGCCGGACTTCTGGACGGAAAAGTTGATGCCGTAGCGCACCCGGCTCACCCCGTCCTGCTCATATTCCGCCAGGGCCATGGGGACATCCTCCAGCTTCACCTTCTCGCCGTCCCGGCGAACCACCAGGTCGGCAGTCTCCCCGTTGCCCCGGGCCAGGAGCATGGAGATGTCATCATAGATCAGCACCAGATGGCCGTTGATCCGCAGTATCTCATCTCCGGGCTGGAGGTAACCCTGCTCTGCGGCAGGGCAGCCTTCTTCAAAGGAGTCGATCACGGCGGTGGTGGCCGCCTGGGCCGGGGAAAGGAGGAGCAGCAGAATGACCATCCCGGCCAGAAAATTCATGCCGGAGCCCGCCACCAGAATCAGGAAACGCCGCCAGGCGGGCGCCTTGGCAAAGCTGCGGGGGTCATCGGTGGCCTCGTCCTCCCCTTCCATGGCGCAGAAGCCGCCGATGGGCAGCAGCCGAAGGGAGTACAGGGTCTCCTTCCCCTGCTTTTTCAGCAGCAGCGGCCCCATACCGATGGAGAACTCATTCACTCTGACCCGGCACAGCTTCGCGGTGAGAAAGTGGCCGAACTCATGGATGGCAATCAGGAAGCCAAAGAATAAAATTGCGAAGAGGATATAGAGCATGATGCCTCCTTCTGTCAGGAAACGTGGGAATAGACCGCCTCTCTGGCCGCCCGGTCTGCCTCCAGCACATCCTCCAGTGCCGCCGTCTGTTGGGCGGGGACGGATTGGAGGGCGTATTCCACCAGGTCGGCAATGTCCAGAAAGCCGATTTTGTCCTGCAGGAAGAGCTCTACCGCCGCTTCGTTGGCGCCGTTCAGGATGGCGCAGGCGGTTCCAGGCTTGCGGGCACACTCCATGGCCAGGGCCAGGCATCGGAAGGTGTCCGGGTCCGGGCGCTCAAAGGTCAGGCTGGGGCAGGAGAACAGGTCCAGCTCCGTAGCCGCCGCCGGCGTGCGCTCCGGCCAGGTCAGGGCATACTGGATGGGCAGGCGCATATCAGCGGTACCCAGCTGGGCCAGGATGGCATTATCACAGTATTCCACCATGGAGTGGATGATGCTCTGCCGGTGGACCACAATCTGAATTTTTTCCGGGGGCATACGATACAGCCGCATGGCCTCGATGAATTCCAGCCCCTTGTTCATCAGGGTGGCGGAATCCACAGTGATCTTGGCCCCCATACTCCAGTTGGGATGTTTCAGCGCGTCGGTCCGGGTGACATGCCGGAGCTGCTCCCGGGTGCGGCCAAAGAAAGGGCCGCCGGAGGCGGTGAGGATCAGGCGCTTGACCTCCCCGTGGGAGGCGCTGCCCTGGAGGCACTGGAAGATGGCGGAGTGCTCCGAGTCCACCGGCACGATCTCCGCCCCGGTCTGCCGGGCCCGTTCCATGACCAGCTCCCCGGCGCACACCAGGGTCTCCTTGTTGGCCAGGGCGATGCGCTTGCGCGCTTCGATGGCGGCCAGGGTGGGCCGCAGGCCGATCATTCCAACCACTGCGGTGACCACCGTGTCCGCCGCCG
>JABLTR010030130.1_pt1 | contig 20247 bp, 13 predicted proteins | sample 7160071 | NCBI WGS metagenome assembly JABLTR01 (sample SAMN14651230, study PRJNA627086) | human gut metagenome | isolation source: feces | host: Homo sapiens | reverse complement strand
TTTTTGGCTTTACAGCTGCGTGCCTCGCCGGCCCGTTCGCCTGGCTAATGGCGTCGGCTTTTCTGATTCCGGCAAGCGTTTGGGTGCTGGGGAATATAAAAAGAAGCTGCATGGAGGGGAACGGACAGCCGTTGCCGGAGTGAAAATGATTGAATAAAAAAACAGGTAAGGGCCTTTGTGCTCTTACCTGTTTTTTGTTAGCGGTTTTTACGCCAGAGTAAGGTGTTTTTGGGACGGTGAATTGTTACAGAACCGGGACGGTATGGCAGGTCTGACGTGCAAAGCCCATACTTTACCAGTACCGCATGGAGATGCTCGGCGGCGGCAGCCTCCATATCACAGAGGGGAAACCGGCAGGAGCCCACGTTATAGCCCATATAGCAAAGCGCTTGCTTGACCGGAATGGGGTTGATGTCGCTGAATAGGGCCTCGATAAGCTCCAGATAATGAAGCTGCAGGCCGTCGCTTTTAGACGGGTCTCCATCAAAAAAGGCCTGACATAGCTGATGGGTTTCCTTTGGAACGAGATTGGAGAGTACAGAAATAACGCCTTTAGCGCCGAGTGCAAGTGCAGAAGTAACCTGATCGTCGTTACCAGAATATAAATAGAGGTCATCACCACAGACAGAAGCAATCTTAGCCATTTGAGAAAAATTGCCGCTTGCTTCTTTTACGGCGATAATATTATCTATCCTGCTGAGCTGTTTGTAGGTTTCCACACTGATGTTGACGCCGGTGCGTGAGGGCACATTGTAGAGGATAATGGGGAGCTTTGACGCTGCCGCACAGGCCTCAAAGTGCAAGAGCAAACCGCGTTGCGAGGCCTTGTTATAATAGGGCGTCACATGCAGCAAGGCGTCCGCCCCGGCTCTTTCCGCTTCCTTGGATAGATGGACGGCATGGGCCGTGTTGTTACTGCCGGCTCCTGCTATAACGGGAATTCGGCCATGGACACGCTTAACAGCATAACGGATGAGTTCAATGTGCTCTTCATCCGTCAGGGTGGCGCTTTCCCCGGTGGTGCCGACCACAACAATGGCATCGCTGCCCTGCTGAAGCTGTTGGTCCAGCAGCTCCCCGAAAAGTTCGTAATGAATGGAGAGGTCATCTTTCATAGGCGTAATAATGGCTGTACCACAGCCATTAAAAAGTACAGGCTTCATGCTTCCATCCTCCTTCTTTTTGCAGTTTGTTTTTGCGGCAAAGTGGCAGCGGTGGTCTCCAGCATGGGTAAAATCATCAGGCCGGGCTGTTCAAATTCAGCTTCAATAAAGCTTTTTTCACAGGGAATGTGGTTTTCCATCAGGCGGCGGGCGAGTCGCCAACCGCCGGCGGTGCTGCAGAGGATGGAGATATGGTCCTCACAGTGCTCAGCAACATACCGCATCAGCGCTTGTGCACATTCTTCTTCAGCGTCCTCCTCGTACGCAGCAACAATGAGAAAATAATCGCAGAATATTTTCTCCAGTGCCTGAATCGGGGCATGGCCGTCCTCGATTAGTAAAACCGTAGGATTTTCTCGGTCGCCGAATTCCTGAATTTTCATTAGGTTTCAAACTCCTTTGCTATACCTGTAATTCATTTTGTCGATGGGATGCGTATTACCCCAAAGGCATTAGGAAAAGACGGAACACCGGCCTTTAGGCGCCGCCCTGATTGGCCGGGTGTTGTTTTTGCCTTTCATAATACGGGATTGCTACCATTATAGAAGCTTACTCTGAAAAGGCAATAGGGAACGGCATTAAGATTAGTGCTTTTTCATTAAGATGAGATAAAGATTGCGAAAATACTGCAATGGGTCCGCGCTAGACCGCGGCTTATGAAGCAGTTACCGTTAGCCGGCCGTTTTTTGAAAATTCCGATTTAGAATTTATATATAATATATAAATTTTTTTAATATAATTATAATAATATACAAATGAAGAACGGGATATTGCAAAACATCGCAATCAGATTTATACTATAACTGGAATTAATAAATAATTTATCTATAAAAAATGGAAAAATTCTTTCAAAAAATGTGAGCTTCCGGTAGCTTCGCCATTGTTCTTAATCTATAAAAAAGAGTAAAGCAGTATTTGCCATACCCGGTACCGGCAATATATTGCCACTGTGTTTCTATATGGCTTCACGTCCAGGAACGAAAACGGATAGCCTCGGTCATCGCTCATTGCCATGGTACGGCGCTCTGTTTTGGCGCCGTTTATGGAATAATGCCCGAACAGCTCGCGGGGCTGTTCAAACATCTTATTTGATGAGGAGGATTCAATGAAAAAAATCAAGAAGGGGCTTTCATTGTTGTTGTGCGCACTGCTGGGGCTTTCATGCCTGGTTATGCCGGCTTCTGCGGCGCCTGCAAACAGTGCTGCTGAAAAACTCAGGTTCATTTCAGTAGAGGCATCCAGTACAGCATTGCCGGAAATGAGTGCAGACTGGCTGATTGACGGCGAGGTAGGCGTCGCGGAACGAACGAATTTCTGGTCGTCCGCACCGGTGCCCGAGAGGGAACCAGAGGAAGGCGAGTGCGCTTATGTGGACCTTCGCCTGGAGCAGAAGTCCAAGGTGAGCGAGGTCAAAATCGCGCCGCGTGCGTGGAACCTCTGCTACCCCACAGGGCTTACGTTTTACGGCTCTAATGATGGAAAGAGCTGGGAAGTAATAAAGGAATACACCGGGCTTCCCATGCTGGCGCAGGAAGGAACTACGCCGATCACCAATAAGGATCCGATCATTCAGACCTATACGTTTGACAATCCGGTTGAGATTTCCTATTTAAGAGTGATGGCCACGGCCTATACAAAGGATGACAGCGGCAGCGGTTTTTATTTCCAGATGAGCGAGGTCGAGGCGTATGGAGAACCGCTGGAGCAGCAGGTAGAACAGCTGACGATTACGGATGCATCGGGCAGCAACGATTGGCCGGGCCATACGGCGGACGTCCTTTATGACGGCGACCTGACAGAAGCGTTTTGGGCAAGCTACCCCAACCCGAACCCGCCGCTCAGCGAGAGCAACCCCAATTACATCACCCTGACGCTGAGCAAGCCGACCAAGACGGTGTCGGAGCTGGTTTTATATCCTCGCCTGGGTACAGCCTCCGATGGTACTACGCAGCCCTTCCATTTTCCGAAGGATTTTGAGATCCAGTATCTGGACGAACAGGAAGAGTGGCAGACAATCGACGCTTATCAGAATTATCAGGCTACGGTGGATCCGCAGAAATTTAGTTTTGATCCGGTTGCCACAAAACAGCTGCGCATCAAAATTACCGGCGTACCGGCTGTGGACCCGGAGGGTTCTACGGACCAGTATGCGAACCTGATGGAAATTAAAGCCTATGGCACCCGGTCCGCCGGCGGGGACATTCCCGTTGAGGAGGAGAAGGGCGTCAGCCCCATGGCGATTTTGACGGGCTCTGAGCGCGACAGTGACACGGCGGTTGGTAACCTGGTGGACACGAAGCTAACCAATTACTATTCGTCAGAGGTTTCCGCTAGTGAAACGCCGGCGCAGGAAGAGTTTGTCGCGTTTACCTACTCGAAGAAATACCGGGTACAGAAAATTTCGTTAAGTCCGCACTTTAACGACGATATTATTCCCGTCGCCTTTCCGAAGGACTTCAAATTCCAATATAAGGATGCGGCCGACGGGGAGTGGAAGGATATTCCGGGCGCGGCATATACCGGCTACCAGGCGGACTCTGAAATACAGAAATTCACCTTTGACCAGCCTGTAGATGCCTATGCGGTTCGTGTGCTGGCGACCAAGCTGGGCCAGAACGAGGCAAAGGAATACGCGCTTGAGCTCTCCGGCATGACGGTCATTGCCGAGAGCCTCCCCTCCGATGCAAAAATGAAGAAAAAGGTTGCCATCCTTTCCGGTGAGGCGTCCTCAACGGTGCCGCATTCGGACGGCAGTATGACGGCGGACCACGCGGTGGACGGCAACAAGGCCACCTTCTGGTCCTCGGCACCTTGGAATCATGAGGGTTTAGAGTACCCGGTCACCTACACGGTTACGCTGAAGGAACAGTCGCAAATCGACCGCATCGTCCTGACTCAGCGGTCCGAAGGCGGCGTGCTGGTTCATTTCCCGAAGGCATTTACCCTCTCCTATTCCAACGATGGAGAAAATTGGACCGATGTGGCTTCCCGTGAAGGCTATAAGGCTGTTGGCGAGGAACAGATCTTTGACCTGCCGCAGACTATTACCGCGAAGTACCTGCGTTTAAGCGTGGATGAGTTCGGCGGCACCTATTGCCAGATCGCGGAGTTTACGCCTTATGCCGACCTTTCTACGGATGGCGGAGAAGAAAAGGACTTTGGCGAGAAATATTATTTTACCAATGAAGCCGACGACTCCGCTTATAACGAAGGCGTTTCCAACAAGCCTTACGGCGACCGCACCGTGAAGGTCGGCAGCGAAGGCAGCATGGTGATTTTCGGCAATGTGGACTTTGGCGACGGCGACGGGCGTGCGCTCTCTGTCAAGGCTAACTACGCCGGCTACCACCGGAACTACGGCCTGCTTGAAACCGAAGGCGTTAAAGCGCTCTATGACTGGGGCTGCTGGGAGGACGCTTCTCTGAAGATTTACCTGGATAACCTGGAGAGCGACCCGGTTGCTAAATTCTACATTGACTATGGCGACAACCGTGTAGACGCAGTTTACAAGGAAATGATTGCCGCACTTTCCGGGGAGATTACCGGAAAGCATGATGTTATTGTCCAGTTTAGCGATGACGCCAGCACCTTCGAGTGGATTCAGCTTACGACAGAGCAGGCTGGCCCGAATGAAATTGAGCAGAGAAAAGCGGAATATGAGAAAAATATTCCGGATATGAGCAAGATTAAGGACCTGCAAAGCGACACTTGGGCGGGTACGGATATTCTCGGCCGTGTCCTTTCCACCAATGAGGGAACAGAAAGCACGGTCAACGAGGAAAAGACCGTTGGCATGTTCTTCTGGAACTGGAATTACGGCGACAACTTCATGGACGGACAGGACAGCCCGCTCTATGACGTTTCCAAATTCCAGGCCGGTGAAGGGGAGCTTGGCCCCATCCATAGCGCACAGCACTGGGGCGAGTCGGTTTACGGCCACTACAGTGCGCTGGATCCGTGGGTTATCCGCCGCCAGGGCGAGCTGCTCTCCGATGCGGGCGTCGATGTGATCTTCTTCGATTGCACCAACGGCACGCTGACCTGGCGGAGCGCCTACCTGAAGCTGATGGAAACCTGGAACCAGCTTCTGCAAGAGGGTGCCGATATGCCGAAGGTTTCGTTTGTACTGCCGTTCTCCATGGGCTCGGATAATGTCAAGAGCCTGGAGAACCTCTACGAACAGCTTTATGAGCCGGGCCTGTATAAGGACTGCTGGTATTACCTGGATGGGAAGCCGCTGGTACTGAATGGCGTAGTAAGCACAACGCCGGAGCATCTGAAGGACTTCTTCTCCTCTAAGCCGGTGATTGCGACCTATAACAATGCCGCGCCCGCAGAGGGAACGGACTCCCTCACCTGGCTGGAGCTCTACCCGCAGAATAAGTATGTGGACAGCCAAGGCCGTTCTTACATGTCCGTGGGCGTTTCCATGAACTGGAACGGCGATTCTATGCAGATTGCCCCCATGAACGGCGACCATATCATTGGGCGCAGCACTACCCGCAACGAGGATGGCACCTGGAACTATGGCCCGAAGGAAGCGACAGAGGTTTCACTGGAAGGCCGCAATTTCCAGCAGCAGTTTGACCGCGCCATAGAAGAGGATGCGGACTTTGTGTTCATCACCGGCTGGAATGAATGGCTGGCCGGCCGTTTCGAGGAATGGGGCGGTGTAAAGGATGCGATTGTCGACCAGTATGATGCCGAGCATAGCCGCGACATCGAGCCGTCGAAGGGCATCCTGAAGGATGCCTACTACATGCAGCTGGTTGAAAATATCCGCCGCTTTAAGGGGCAGGATCCAATCCCGCAGGAGGACACCAGCCGTACGGTTAAGGTGGACGGCAGCTTTGACGATTGGGCCGGCGCAATGGAGTACCTCACTTATGAAAACGACGTTGAGGACCGCGACTGTGTCGGACGCGGAAGCAACAGCTATGTCAACACCAGCGGCCGCAATGATATTACACGGGCGAAAACGGCGGTTGACGGTAAAAATGTTTATTTCTATGTGGAAACAGCCAGCGACATTACAGGCCTGAACGAGCAGAGCTTTATGCAGCTTTATATCAACGCTGACCGCGACGGCTCCACCGGCTGGGAGGGGTATGATTATATCCTGAACCGTGTTTCACCGACCGCCGACACCATGACGCTGGAGCGCCATACCGGCGAAGGCTATGGCTGGGAGAAATGCGCGGAGGTTTCCTATAAGATCAGCGGCAACCAAATGGAAATTGCGGTGCCGAAGAGTGTACTGGGCGTAGAAAACAGCCGTGTAAACCTGGAGTTCAAGTGGATGGACAATGTCATCTCCAATGACAATCCCGATATTATGGACGTTTACACGGAGGGTGATGCTGCTCCGGGTTCCCGTTTCAATTATGTCTTTAAGACAACAGAGGATATTGCCTATCCCACCGTTCCGGATGAGGGCGAGGGCTCTGGATCCTCGAATGAATCCGACAAACCCGAATCCACCCCTTCGACTCCGCAGACTCCTGAAAACGGTTCCTCCACAGGAACGGACGGTACTACGTCGGAGGAATCCGGCAACGTGCAGACCGGTTCCATGTCCACAATCAGCATTATTGTGGCGGAGGTCGCCCTGGTGGTCATATCCGGCGTTACCCTGCTGATGATATGCCGCAGAAGAAAAAGAGCCTAAACAAGGTTAAATATTCCTGATAATGCGCCCCTATCCAACGGATGGGGGCGTATTTCTTTTTGAGAACAGAGATGAATAATACTTTACTTTTATGAATCAAAATGCTATGATGGGCTCAATCGTTACTCTTGAATTTGAAGGGGGAGTTTTTGTGCAAAAGGTTCTGGAAAAGAGCTGTGAAAAAGTCATAATCGGCGCTTGGAGTGTGCCGCTTTCTCAGGTGCTTTCGGACGAAGGCTGCCGGTGGCTCAAGGACCTCGGGTTGGACTTTATCTATCTTGACATCGGCGCGCGCCATGAATATGCCCAGCAGGCGCTGGACCAGTGCCGTAAATACGGACTGGGGCTTTTTGCCTTTGATGCAAAGGCCGCCAACACGCCGATGGATCGCTACTGGTCGCTGCAGGACTCCGTTTCGGACTATGTGGCGCATCCCGCTCTGTGGGGAACCGTCCTGCGCGATGAACCAGGAATCTATGATTTGCCGCGCCTGGGCCTGCTTGCAAAAGCTTATCAAGCGTTCAGCGCTGAAAAAATGCCGGTTATTAATCTGTACCCTTCTTATGCCAGCGAAAAGCAGCTGAACGGCGTAACGTACAGGGAATATCTTCAGCGCTATGCCGCTGAGGTGGATGTGCCCTACTTGTCCTATGACCATTACCCGCTGTATGGGGACGGTACGAAGACGTGGGTGCAGGATCGCTACCTGTCGGATTTTGAAACGGCCTCGGACGTCTGCCGGCAATATAACCGCCAGCTGTGGTATTTTATCCAGACGTTGGGCTTTAATAAAATTGTGCGAGAGCCTAACGAGCAGGATATTCGCTGGCAGGTATACTGCGCGCTGTCCTTTGGCGCTCGTATGATTCAGCTCTTTACTTATGGATCGCCCGGGGATGAGAATGGCAGTACAGGCGACGAAGTTTTTGAGCTGGGCCTGATAGACCGCCAGGGGGAGAAAACTCCGCGCTATGAGATGGTGCGGCGCGTACTGCGGGAGCTGCGTCAAATAGAACCGGCTTATCTTACCTGCCGCCATGCAGGCAATATGGTTTATACCGGTGCTGCCTGTGCCGGAGGGGTGGAGGAAGAGGTGGATATTACCTTCCCCGGCAAGGTGGTAAAGGTCAAACGGCAAAAAAACTATTTGGAGCTAGAGCATCCGCTTAGCTCTTTTGGCCCTATTCTCGGCCTGACGGGAGAAGGCCCGGTCATGGCGGGCTGCTTTACCAGGCAGCCCGACGGGCAAGCTGCAGGCCGGGAGCGCAGGGCTTTTACACTGGTGAACATGGTGGATCCCGGTGAGCGGAAGCGGAACAGGGCAACCGTTTCTTTTGCCGGGCCGGTGCGCCTGCGCATCTGGTCCTATGGCGAGCCGCGGGAGCTGGAGGTGGAAAAAGAGTGGTCCCCCGAGCTCGACTGCGGCCAGGGAATTTTTGTGGAAATACTGTAATACTTTTGCCGGATAGGAAAATCCACAGCGAAAATTTAGAAGAACAGGAGTCTCAGCATGAATATCAATACCGATTGCCACTTGCTTCCCATGGAGGGGGCGTATAATATCCGGGATTTGGGCGGCTACCCGGCCGAAAACGGCGGTGTGACGCGCAAAGGCCTTTTTTTCCGGGCGGATAACACGGCAAACCTAACCCCAAAGGACGTTGATTTGCTGCGGGAAAAGGGTGTTTCCCTTTCGATTGACCTGCGCTCCCCCAAGGAGACGCAGGACTGGCCCTCCAAGCTGAAGGGATGCGCGGGAATGCGTTACGAGAACATTGTGATGCTGGATGAAATCAGCTCTAACGGCTTTCGGGGCAATTTTCCCGCCTCCATGGCTGAAATGTACATCCGCAATCTCGACGGTGCGCGGGATTCCTTCGTTCAGGTATTTCGGCTTTTGATAGAAAACAGCGGTGCTGCTCTTTTTCATTGTACAGCCGGGAAGGATCGCACGGGAATGGTTTCCATGCTGCTGCTGGAGCTTGCCGGGGCGCCGGATGAGGTGATTGTGGCGGATTATGCCGCGACAGAGCGGTATATGCAGCCGGTATTTGCCAAGCTGGTGGAGCAAATGAAGGGGATCGGTGTAGATGTTCCAGACCATGCCCTTCGTTCCGAGCCAGACAGCATGTGGCGGCTTCTGGCGCACCTGCGCGCAAAATACGGCAGTGCGCGGCATTATCTGGAGGCTGGAGGAATCGCGCCAGCGGAGCTTTCGGCGCTGATTGCCCGATTTGTGGAGTACTGATATTGGAGTGAATATGTTGGATAATAAATTGTGGTACAGGAAGCCGGCGCAATATTGGGAAGAGGCCCTTCCGGTCGGCAATGGGCACATCGGTGCGATGGTATTCGGCGGTGTGGAGCGGGAGCGCATAGCCCTGAATGAGGACACCCTTTGGTCGGGCTACCCGAAGGATAAAAACAACCCGGAGGCTCGCCTCTATGCGCGTGAGGTGCAGCGCTGCCTTAAGGAAGGCCGCTTGGCGGAGGCGCATCAGCTTGCCAACGCGCATTTACTGGGGCAGTGGACGGAATGCTATCTTCCCTTCGGAGACCTCCTTTTTTCTTTTTCAAATAAAGATACAAAAGTACAGGATTACCGGCGGGACCTGGACCTTTCCAGCGGTGTGGCAACGGTAAAGTATAGCGCGGGGAAAGCGCAGTATGAACGGACGGTTTTCTGTTCCGCGCCGGATCGGGTGCTGGTCCTGCGTCTTACGGCAAAGAATGGCGCCATGAATGGAACCGTTACCTTTGGCTGCCAGCTTCAGCACCGGGTTTGGTGCGAGGAGGGGCGGCTTATCCTCAGTGGAATTTGCCCGGAGGTCTGCTACCCGAATTATTGTAAATATGTGGACGACGTGCGGTATGGAACCTTTGAGGAAACAAAGGCGATCCGCTTTGAAGGCCGTGTTGCGGCGTATGGAAAAGGGGTTTCTTACGAGGATCAAGAAATCGTGTTAAAAAATTGTAAGGAGTGCACGCTGCTGGTTTCGCTGGCAACCTCCTTCCAAGGCTTTAACCGCTTGCCGGATGGCGATGCACCGGCGCGGGCGGAAGAACGGCTGCGGGCCGCAGAGCAGTATTCCTTTGAGGCTCTGCTTTTGCGCCACCAGGAGGATTTCACGCCGCTGTTTGAGAGAGTGGAGCTGGACCTCGGTGGTGAAAGTCGGGCGGATTTGCCCACGGACGAGCGGCTGCAGGCTTTTGCAGACCATCCGGGGGACCATGCCCTGACCGTCCTGCTCTTTCAGTATGGACGGTATTTGCTGATATCCTCCTCGCGTCCGGGTTCGCAGGCCGCGAATTTACAGGGAATCTGGAATGAGCACCTGCATGCGCCCTGGAGCTCAAACTATACCATTAACATCAATACGGAAATGAATTATTGGCCGGTCCATACCGCGAACCTGTCGGAGTGCGACGCGCCGCTGCTGGATTTAATCGATCATATCGCGGTCAACGGCGAAAAGACAGCGCAGGCTCATTACGGCTGCGGCGGCTGGGTCTCTCATCACAACTCGGATTTATGGGCCCAGAGCGCACCGGTTGGCGATGTGGACCCGGACACCTATTGCATGCCGTTTGCCATCTGGCCAATGTCCAGCGGCTGGCTCTGTGAGCATCTGTGGGAGCATTACCGTTTTACCGGAGACAGGGATTATCTGAGAGACAAGGCATTGCCGGTAATGCTGAAGGCCTGTGCGTTTTATCTGGACTTTTTGACAGAGGGGCCGGATGGCTGCCTGGTGACGGCACTGTCAAGCTCGCCGGAAAATACCTATTTGGCACAAGGCCGGCCGTATAACCTGGACCTAGCCCCGGCGATGGATATTGAAATTTTACAGGAGCTGTTCCATAATACACTTCAAGCGCTTGAGGAAAGCGGGCAAGACTGGGAGCGCCGGAAGGAGCTTGAAAGCGCGCTCAGGCGCCTGCCGCCCTTAAGGATCGGTAGGAATGGCGCGCTGCTTGAATGGCATGAGGAATATGGGGAGCAGGAGCCGCAGCATCGCCATGTTTCGCTGTTGTACGGGCTGTATCCGTCCGACCGTATTACGCCTGAAGAGACGCCCGAGCTGGCTGGGGCCTGCGAACAGGTTTTACTTAACCGGGGATTTGGCGGAACGGGCTGGAGCTTGGCGTGGAAGGTTTGCTTGTGGGCGCGCTTGGGGAATGGTAACAATGCCCTGCGCCTGATACAAAACCAGCTGAGCCCGGTTCCGGCAACCGAGCGGGACTGTATGAGCGGCGGCGGGAGCTACCCCAATTTGCTGGACGCGCATCCGCCCTTTCAAATTGACGGGAATTTTGGTATTACGGCGGGTATTGCCGAAATGCTGGTACAAAGCCATGGAAAGACGCTGAAGCTGCTGCCGGCGCTGCCGGACAGCTGGCCGGATGGCCATGTCCGCGGACTGAAAGTACGCGGCGGCTGGACTGTAGATCTGGAATGGAGAAACGGAAAGGTGACCAATTACACAATCCGCTGACATGGTTGGACTGTGCTGCGGAAAATGGGGGAATGAACAGTGGTAAAAAAACCGAATATACTGATCATGGTGACGGATCAACAGCGCGGCGACACAATTCATGCGTTGGGAAATGAGTGGATACAAACCCCAAATTTGGATCGCCTGTGTGCGGAAGGGACGGCGTTTACCAGCGCATATACGCCGTCGCCTGTTTGCGTGCCGGGGCGCTGCTGCTTGTATACGGGGCAGTATACGCATCATAACCGCTGCTATGACAACGGTTACCCGATGCCGGACAGCCGCTTTTTGATGGAGGAATTCCGGGATGCGGGGTACGTTACAGAGGGGGTCGGCAAAATGCATTTTGCGCCAGACCCCGGAGCGTTGCACGGCTTCCAGCATCGGCACCGCCAGGAAGAGCTGGTGGAGCATATTGAGGATGACGATTATCTTATCTATTTGCGCGACAAGGGGTACCGCCATGTTTTTGAGCCCTATGGCCAGCGCAGCGAGCTGTATTATATTCCGCAGCTATCCCAGCTCCCGGCGCAGGACCACCCGACGCAATGGGCTGGGGACCGCGCGGTGCGCTTTTTGCAGGAGCGTGAGAGGGGGCAGCCGTTCTTTTTAATGGCGAACTTCATCCACCCTCATCCGCCGTTTTCACCGCCGACGTCCTGGAATAAGCTTTACCGTACGGCGGATATGCCTGGTCCATTGTCTGTGGAAAACCCTGAGGAATGCCTCACCTATTACAATCATTTTCAAAATATCTACAAATACCGTTCGCGCGGGATCGACGAGAATTTAGTCCGGACACTCCGGGGCTTTTACTACGCCTGTATATCCTTTGTGGATTACCAGGTAGGCCGGATTTTATCCGAGCTGGAGCACCAGGGTATTTTGGACGATACCATTATTGTCTACACGTCGGACCATGGCGAGATGCTGGGGGATTACAACTGCTTTGGCAAACGCAGCATGCTGAATTCGGCCAGCAGGGTTCCCATGCTTGTGCGTTATCCGGCGTTATTTGAGCGCGCAGCGGTATGCAGGCGGCCTGTGAGCCTGGTAGATGTGGCGCCCACTGTTTTAAACGCAGCGGAAATCCATTTCTCCATGGAGTTGGATGGGGAGGATATGGCTGGAGTGGCCCGGGGTAAAAGTTCCCGCCGCTACGTAATGGGCGCACTGGAGAAGGGCCCTAGGGGCCTGTATATGCTTACGGACGGCACCTGCAAATATGTTTTCTCCGCGCCGGATGACCAAGCATATTTCTTTGATGGCGCTGAAACGGAGAATAAGCTGGAAGTCTGCCGGGAGCAGGCCGAGGTTTTCAGGCGCGAGCTGATTTCCATCCTGAAGACAGCGCCGGATTGTGAAGCCGTGGATGGAGATGACTTCAGGCATTATCCGGTTCTGCATGCCGTTGACAGCGACAGTGTCCTGCTGTTCCAGGATAACCCCGCCTTCCGGGATCAGGAGTTTTGCCTGCCCGCGCCCTATCAATTCAGGAGAAGGTAGCAGGATATTGTTAATATCCTAGAAGCTTTTTTACATAATTTATAGATGGTAAAGTTACTTTGATTTTAGTCTTAATGCAAATGAGTCCGCTGTTATTGGCTCATATAAGCTTTTCCTCTTCTTGATGATGGCGGTATAACACTATAAAAATTTTTTCAATTTATTATTGACATTTACGCGAGGGCATACTTTACAATAATAGCTGGAGAGAGGAGGCAAAGAGTGCTACGTATTGGTGAGGCGGCAAAAAAATTCAAAATATCAAACCGTACCCTTCGATATTGGGAAGGTGAAGGTATAATAAAAAGTTCCAGAGCAGAAAATGGATACAGGTTTTTTGATGATGAAAACATTACGCGAATACAAAAAATTGTCCTTTTACGAAAGCTGGAAGTACCTATATCGGATATTGAACAAATTTTTATTTCCGGTGATATTGGAATAGCGGTGAACATGCTTACAAAGCATTTGAAAAACCTGAAACAAGAGGTGTCTACCTATGCTTTACTTATTGCATTAGTAGAAAAATTTATACAAAGAATAAAATTGGAAAGAAATCTTGACCAAGCTTTTGTGTATCTGGAATCACAGGCCGAAATTATCAATTATGAAATCGAATTTCCCAATATATTCGCTGAAAGGAGCAGCCATATGTTAAAAAAATTGGATCATGTAAGAATAGTGAAGCTTCCGGCTATGATGGTTGCAGCTTATAGAGCCGAAGGCACAACGCCCGAGGCCGATTGCTCGAAAGTATTCAATCAATTTGTCCTTGACCATAATTTGCACAAAAGAGATGGCTACCGTTACTTCGGGTTTAATAATCCAAGTCCTTCTGGAAATGACCCGGTCTATGGTTATGAAATGTGGGTAACTATACCAGATGATTTCGATGTTCCGAAGCCTTTGCATAAAAAGCTGTTCCCCGGAGGTTTATATGCATCTATTTCCACCCACATGAATGAAATAGGCGAACGCTGGCAGCTGCTTTATGACTGGTGTAAGAATAGCGATAAGTACAGCGTGGATTTTTCTTTTCAATGGCTTGAAGAATGTAGCATGGATTTTGAGTCTTTTATCTCTGATAAAGTTGCTGAAAAGGATAAACAGCTTGACCTTTTAGAGCCAGTTAGGCTTAAATAAAATCTCTAGGTGTAACGGGATAATCATCAGCGCTCTCTCTGTTTAAAATAAAAGGCAAAATCACTGGTTAATACAAGGCTTTGATTGAAGAGGAATCATTCGTAGAAATGGCGCTACTAAAATAGTCGAGATAAAAATGAAAACACCTTTGTGAAAAGAAAGCAAAGGTGTTTTTTATCTATAGTGTAAATAGATGCCCTAAAGTGAAAATAATATTAGAAAGTTGTACCGATGAACGGGAATAGGAAGGGCATTTCTCGTCCAGGGATAAAATTAAAAAATTAGCTGTGATTGCTTGTGAATAATCGTCTGGAGATTAATGGCCTATATCTGTTCAGGAAAACAGTAGGCGGGAACCGGACGGCAAACGCAGGCAAACAAATCTTTGGGAAGAAGTTCCCTTGCCGCGGCAGCCTGCGTCCCGGTCGCGAACAAGGCAAAAACAGCCGAACCGCTGCCCGTCATAGCTGCACCTAATGCGCCGGCCTTCCGCAGAAGCTCCTTTAAATGGGAGACCGCGGCAATGGGGAGAATATCCTCGAAGTCATTACCGAGGGCCCGCCCCAGGGCGGGCAGATCCGACCGCTTCAGAGCATCTATGACGCCGCCGGTATAGCCGCGCGGAGGGGAAGGGCGCTGATCGGCACGGCGAAAAGCCTCCGCCGTGCCGACTCCAATCGCAGGCTTGCAGACCACAATGGAACAGCCGGGCATATCAGGCAGTGGTGAGAGACGCTCACCGGTTCCTTCGGCTAGCTGAGAGCCGCCGACAACACAATAAGGGACGTCGGCGCCGATTTTGCTGCCAATGTGGCACAGCTCCGCCACAGTCAGAGGGGCTTTGTAAAGCTGGTTCAGGCCGCGCAGTACAGCGGCGGCATCCGAGCTGCCGCCAGCCATGCCTGCCTGGGATGGGATTCGTTTCTCAATGTGGATTTCCACCCCTGAACTCCGGCCGCCGGCCGCATGCAAAAAAGCCTCCGCGGCCCGGTATGCAATGTTCCCTTTGCCGGAGGGAATACCCGGGTCATCGCACAAGAGTGTGACCCCGGCTTCCCGCGGGATCAGGGTGATAGTGTCATGCAGTGAAACGGATTGCATGACCATGCGCAGGTCATGGTAGCCGTCACTGCGCCGTCCAAGTATATCCAGGCTCAGGTTGAGCTTTGCATAGGCTTTTTGCTGTAGCATCCGTCATTCGTCCAATCCTTACAATTTAAACAGCGGCATCCGCTTGATGTCTATGACGTGCTGCGGGCACATCTCGTGGCAGCAGTAGCAGCGGATGCAATGGCTGTAGTCGATCTGTGCGCGGCGATTCTCAAGCTTAATGGTATGCTGCGGGCAGCTTTCGGCGCATTTTCCGCAGCCGACACAATCCTTGGCGCGGATTCGCGGCGCAGGGGTAGCCAGCCGCGCCGCCAGCGGCTGGAGAAACCGCGGCAGATGTTCAATAAAGTTGGAAGTCTTCGATTCCGGCTGAACAAAATCCGGCGCGATAAAGGAGCGGTAGTTTTCTCCGATGATTTCCAAGCCGTCTATATCTGCTGGGCAGAGGCCCCGGTTGTGCGCTGCCTGCAAATAGGGAATGTCGGCTGTCTTCATGCCAACCAGGCCGGCGCACAGGACGTCCAGGTAAAAAGGGTCGCGTGCGGACAGCAGGGCGCCGACAAAACGGGGATTTCCGCCGCTGGGGCCGTTTCCCTCCATAGCCGTAATGGCATCGACAACGCATAAATGGGGCCGTACGCCGCAGCACAGGTCGACGAGCATCTCCGCAAACGGCGCCTTTTCTGGAAAACGGCAGTGCAGTTCCGGTTTCATCAGGCCCGGCACAACGCCGAACATATTTTTGACGGCGGCGCTCAGGCCCATCATACAGTGCGTTTTCAGCTTGCAGACGTCGACAATCAGGTCCGCATCCAGAATCGGCGCAATCACCTCAAAGGTTTTAGAGACCGCACCGCCGGGGGTTTTCAGCTCCCGGCTGGAGCAATCCTCATTCAGGGCAAAGCCATGGCTCTTCGCCGCATCGGAGTATCCGCACGCGTGGTAACTGGACCGTAGGGCCCCAGGGGTGTACAGGCCGCCCGGGCTTTCCGCCACCAGAACCTCCGCGCCCAGCTCCTGCAAACAGCTGGCCACTGCGGCAACGACAAGCGGGTGAGTGACTACGGCGGCCTCCGGTCTTGATTTCAAGACAAGGTTCGGTTTGATGACCGCTTTCATACCGGGTTTGACAAGCTCTGCTGCGTTCAGCTGCCGAAATTGCTCCTGAATGACCGCATAGATCCGGCGGCTGTCATATTCCTCACAGCTGTTGATGCAAACACGGTTTTCCAGGCTCATGCGTGAAGCTCCTTCAAAAAATGCTCGATGCGTTTGAGCGCCTCGGTAATGTGCTTGATGGAGTAGGAGTAGGAGACGCGTACAAAGCCCTCGCCGCAGGCGCCGAAGGCAGGGCCCGGCACAACGGCGACACGCTCGGAGTAGATTAGCTTTTCACAAAACGCTTCACTGTCCAGGCCTGTGGACCGGATGCAGGGGAAGACATAGAAAGCCCCTTCCGGCTCAAAGCAGGTCAGCCCCATGCGGTTAAAGCCGTCTACAATCAAGCGGCGGCGCAAGTCGTATTGTTCGCGCATGGAGGCAATGTCCCCATCCCCGTTTTTCATGGCCTCAATCGCGGCGTATTGCGCAGTGGAGGGAGCGCTCATAATGGCGTATTGATGCAGCTTTGTCATCTGGCCAATGATTTCAACGGGGCCAAGCGCATAGCCCAGCCGCCAGCCGGTCATGGCGAAAGCCTTGGAAAAGCCGTTGACAACGACGGTGCGCTCCTTCATGCCGTCAATTTCCGCAAAGCTGACATGGGGTTCACCGCCATAGGTCAGCTCGCTGTATATTTCATCGGAGAGCACCATCAGGTTGTGCTTTTTCACAACTGCGGCAATGGCCTCCAGGTCCTTCCGGCGCATGACGGCCCCGGTGGGGTTGTTGGGGAAGGGCAGAACAAGCAGCTTGGTCTTAGGGGTGATCTTGGCCTCCAGTGCCTCAGGCGTCAGGCGGAAACGGTCCTCTGCTTTCGTCTCGACAATTACGGGCACCCCGCCCACCATCTGTGTCAGGGGGACATAACAGACAAAGCTCGGCTGCGGCACCAACACTTCCTCGCCGGGATTTATCAGGGCGCGGATGCAAAGGTCAATGGCCTCGCTGCCGCCGACGGTGACCAGAACCTGGTTGTCGGCCGGGTAATCCAGGTGATATTTTCTCAAAAACCAACGGGCGATTTCCTCGCGCAGCTCGGCGAAACCGCGGTTGGGGCTGTACCAGGTTTTACCGCCCTCCAGGGAGCGGATGCCCTCCTGGCGCACATGCCAGGGGGTGGTAAAGTCGGGCTCGCCGATGGAGAGGGAAATAACATGGTCCATTTCGTTGGCAATATCAAAAAATTTACGGATGCCTGAAGGGGGAATTTGCTGAACCTTTTGGCTGAGTATGGAGGTATAATCAATCACCGAACATGCTCCTTCTTTCATCAATTTCATCTTCGGATTCCATCGCCAGCCCGCCGTCCTTGTAGCGCTTCAGGATAAAATGGGTAGCCGTGGATAAGACCGAATCCATAGGGGATAGCTTTCGGGCGACGAACATGGCAATTTCCTGCATGCTTCGGCCGTTAACGCAAACAGCCAGGTCGAAGCCGCCGGACATGAGGTAGACGCTCTCTACCTCCTCCAGCTGCATGATGCGGTCGGCAATGTCGTCAAAGCCCTTGTCCGGCTTAGGGCTGACCTTTAACTCGATTAACGCAGATGCATGGTTGGAGTCTACCTTTTCCCAATTGATCTGTGTTTGATAGCCGCGAATGATGCCGGCCTTTTCATAGGCTGCGATTTCCTCCTGCACCTGTGCTTCGGTTTTATTGAGCATGGCTGCCAGTTGCGCGCAGCTGAGCCTCGCGTTTTCGCTTAGCAGTGTAAGTAGTTGATCCAACATCCATCTTCCTTTCGTTTCAATTTAAACCGGATAAATTTACCGGGACCTGCCCGCGGCAAAAAAATAATCTCCGGAAAATTCCTCCGAAGATTATTTTACCACACTTTAACGGCGAAGTCACGGCTTTAGCCAAAACAGAATCAGTCTGTTTTGTCCTTTTCGGCGGAAACATGCTCCTCTGTGGGAGAACTGGCGGAGGGATCAGCCTCTACAGCTTCAGCGGAGACCCCCTCTGCGCCGTTTTCAGGGCCGACGGTATTGGTTGACCTTTTACGGCCAAATAGGGAGCGTACTTTACTAAACACCGGTTTGACAGGGGGCTTGGCTTCCTCTTCCTCCGCCGGCTCCCAATCCGGGTCGTTGCGCAGCACCTGTTCATTGGTAATTCCCTTCTGCTGCAAGCTTTTGGCGGTCTGGCGGCGCAGCAGGGAATAGAGCACCGAGCAGGTGGGAATGCCGAGCAGAATACCGGCCATGCCCATCATGTTCCCGCCGACCACAATCGCAAAAATAACCCAGATTCCAGGGAGGCCGACCGAGCTGCCGACAACGCGTGGGTAAATGACATTGCCCTCAAACTGCTGTAGCAGCACCAAGAAAATAATAAAGTACACACTGTACATCGGATGGACCAAAAAAAGGATGAGCGCGCCGGTAAAGCAGCCAATGTAGGCGCCCATGATGGGGATCAGGCTTGCCAGCGCGACGATCGAGGCAATCAGCAGGGCGTAGGGCAGCTGAAGAATGGACATGCCGATGTAGCATAGGCAGCCCAAAATGAGGGACTCTGTCATTTGCCCCCGGACAAAGCTGGAGAAAATCCGGTTGGCAAGGGAAGAAACATTTAAAATAGCCTTGGCCTTGCCCAGGGGCAGGAAGGCATAAAGCATGCGTTTGAGTGTGAGAATAAACCTTTCCTTTTTCGACAGCATGTAAATAGAGAAGATGAAGCTCATTACCAGCGTTACCATCGCGTTGGCAAAGCCGACGGTGAGGTTGCCGAGCGAGCCCATCACCCCGGACATCACGCCGGTGACCTTGTCGATAATTGACGACCAGTCCAGCTTCAGGTCGTTCAGCTGCTGCTGCGTGATGTTAAAGTCCTGTAAATAAGAGGTGACGGTGTCATAGAGGGACTGCAAGTACCCCGGCACGGCGTCGGTAAGTACTTTTAGGGAATTGATAAGCTCCGGGATAATAAAGAAGGAGATGGCGCAGATCAGGCCGGCCAGAACCAGGAAGGAGAGCAGGATGCAGATAGGCCGGCGGACTCTTTCCCAAAACTTCAGCTTTTTCTTGTTGAGAAACGAGAACACATGAAGCTCAAAAAGCCTCAGGATAACATTCATAACGAAGGCAACGGCAATGCCCAGCAGGAAGGGCCCCAGCAGCCACAAAACATATCCGCCGACCTGCTGCAACGCGCTTACGTTGAAAAGAACAAAGATTAAAACGATGATGTAGGTGACAATCAGCAGAATTTTCCGTACGACCTTTTGCATAAGCTTGGGGTTATCCAAAAATTCTTCAAGCTTCATAAAGTCCTCCTTGTTTAAAAGTTAGTTGTTCGGGTTAGCGAAAGGTTAGCCTTGTTATTTAAAAACCTCCGGCAGGTGGGAACGAGCCCATAAAACACCCTATTATAATAAGGATAAGTTTACCATAGCTCAATTTCGCTGTTCTGTCAATTCTCTGCGCATATTTTTGTCTAAAAACATGCGCGGGATTAAGGTGCGGCGGGGCTTGCAGTCCGGCGGCAAAGGGCGTATAATGATGGCGCTTGTTAAACCTGGGTTCAATTTTAATGATAGGCCAAAGGAGTTCCTGAGCATGATGTTTTCCAGAAAGGCTGTTTATGCATTGGTACTGCCGCTGATGGTTGAGCAGCTTTTAGGCGTGACCATTGGCATGGCGGACACGGTGATGGTTTCAAGCTGCGGGGAAGCGGCGGTCTCGGGCGTGTCGTTAGTAGATTCCATCAATATTCTGCTGATCCAAATCTTTGCGGCGATGGCGACGGGCGGTGCGATTGTGTCTGCGCAGTATTTGGGCCGCCAGAACCGTGAGAAGGCGAATTTGTCCGCTAAACAGCTGTTTTTTATTGTGGCGGTTCTTTCGTGTTTTATTATGCTGCTTTGCCTGGCGCTGAATAACCCGCTGCTGCATTTGATTTTCGGTTCCGCTGAGGAGAGCGTCATGGCAAACTGCGAGACCTATTTTTTCTGGTCGGCCTTGTCCTACCCCTTTATTGGCCTGTATAATGCGGGGG
>JABLTR010018666.1_pt1 | contig 20262 bp, 13 predicted proteins | sample 7160071 | NCBI WGS metagenome assembly JABLTR01 (sample SAMN14651230, study PRJNA627086) | human gut metagenome | isolation source: feces | host: Homo sapiens | reverse complement strand
CGTCTGGACTACGATGAAAAATACCGCAACCTGCCCTATGTCGGTGTGCTGAAGCCCGAGATCTACACGAAGTAACGTGTCCATTATAAAAATCCAGAACTGGACTTGATTTTTTTGCAACCGAAGAACCCCCGTTTCAATCCGCTGGTGATCGCCATTGTACTGGCAGCCGTGCTGATGGTGTGGTCGGTGCTGGGCGGCACCGGCGGCAACGCTAACGGCTCCTCCATGGCTTATTCCACGGTGGTACACTATTTTGAGAGCAATCAGGTCACCAAATTCTCGCTGGATCTGAATACCGGCGTGATCACCATGACCCTGAAGGAGGGCGCACAGGAGCTGCCCAACGCTGCCGAGCAGAGCACCACCCAGTCTTCGGGCGGGCTGCTTTCCGGTCTGCTGTCCTCCTCTTCCTCCGCCCCCACCGGGGTAAAGAAGAACGATGACGGCACCGAGACGGTCAGCTATAAGCTGCCCTACGCCCGGATGTTCGTGGACCATGTGTCGGACTACATCGCCCAGTACGATGCAGCCAACCCCGATGCACCCATGGTGTACGATTATGTGCCCGCCAAGGAGACCATCCCCTGGATGGAGATCCTGTTCTATCTGGCTATGCTGGGCTGCACCGGCTTTTTGCTGTTCTCCATGATGCGCGGCGGTGCCGGTGGCGGCGGCATCATGAACGTGGGCAAGGCCAAGGTAAAGGACGAGCACGAGAACAAAAAGACTGCCACCTTTGCCGATGTGGCCGGTGAGGACGAGGAAAAGGAGGAGCTCAAGGAAGTTGTGGAGTTCCTCAAGAGCCCCGATAAGTTCAATACGCTGGGTGCCCGCATCCCCCACGGTGTGCTGCTGGTGGGCCCTCCGGGTACCGGTAAGACCCTGCTGGCCCGCGCCTGTGCAGGCGAGGCGGGGGTGCCCTTCTACTCCATCTCCGGCTCTGACTTTGTGGAGATGTACGTCGGCGTGGGCGCATCCCGCGTGCGTGACCTGTTCGATAAGGCCAAAAAGACCATGCCCTGCATCATCTTTATCGATGAGATCGATGCTGTGGGTCGTCAGCGCGGCGCAGGTCTGGGCGGCGGTCACGATGAGCGCGAGCAGACTTTGAACCAGCTGCTGGTGGAGATGGACGGCTTTGAAGCCAACGATGGTATCATCGTCATGGCTGCCACCAACCGTGCTGATATTCTGGATAAGGCGCTGCTGCGTCCCGGCCGCTTTGACCGTCAGGTCTATGTGGGTCTGCCGGATGTCAAGGGACGCGAGGAGATCCTGAAGGTGCATACCCGCAACAAGCCCCTTGCACCGGACGTCTCCCTGAAGGTTATTGCCCAGCGCACCGCCGGTTTTGCCGGTGCAGACCTTGAGAACCTTGTCAACGAGGCCGCGCTGCTGGCAGCCCGCCGCAACCGCAAGGCCATTACCATGGAGGATATCGAGGAAGCCTCCATGAAGGTGATGGCTGGCCCCGAGAAGAAGAGCCGCGTGGTCACCCCGGAGGAGAAAAAACTCACCGCCTACCACGAGGCCGGTCACGCAGTGGCAGGCTTCTACTGCAAGCATCATCCCCGCGTGCACGAGATCACCATCATCCCGCGCGGTCAGGCCGGCGGTTACACCATGTATCTGCCTGAGAAGGATCGCAGCTATGTGACCAAGGGCGAAATGTTTGAGGACATCGTGTCCAGTCTGGGCGGCCGCGTGGCCGAGCAGCTGATTCTGGAGGACATCTCCACCGGTGCCTCCAACGACCTGCAGCAGGCCACCAATATCGCCCGCCAGATGATCACCCGCTACGGCTTCTCCGAGCGTCTGGGCCCCGTGGTTTACGGCACCTCGCAGGAGGAGACCTTCCTTGGCCGCGACTTTGGTCAGGGCAAGGGTTACAGCGAGACCACCGCTGCCGAGATCGACAGCGAGACCCGCGATATCATTGACGAGGCCTACGAGACCTGCCGCCGCACCCTGACCGAGCACATCGACCAGCTCCATGCGCTGGCCAAGGCTCTGATGGAGCGCGAAAAGCTCAACGAGGAGCAGTTCAACACCATTATGGCCGGTGGCACCCTGCCTCCCTGCGAGGATGCAAAGCCCGAGCAGGCACAGCCCGACCAGACCGTGCAGCCCGCCCCGGTGCAGTCCGCAGAGCCTGCGGAGACTGCCGAGCGTGCAGAACCCGCCGAGCAGGCCGAGCCTGCCCAGCCGGAAATGCCGCAGCCGGATGCCCCGGAGCAGCAGGACTAAGCTTTTTTAGGAAAGGAGCGAGCATCGTGGAGGAAAATTTTAACCCGGTCGCACAGACCCGCGCAAACTACTATACCCCCGGCAGTCCGGTGCAGTTTGTCTGCGTGGAGCTGCTCAAGGGAGACGTCAGCGGCGAGCACGCTGTCTGCCTGACCTTCAAGAATATTTCCCGCGTGACCCTGACCGCACTGGAGATCCACTTCAAGTGCAAGGGCGTGGATGGCGTGATCCTGTGCGAGGATAAGTTCGAGTACCGGGATCTGCAGGTAAAGCCCGGCGAGCTGTTTGGGCAGGATGATGCCGTGTTCATCACGGCCAAGGCCATCACCAGCGTGGATGTTACCCTGTGCAATGTGTACAACGGCAAGCGCGTGGTGCATCTGGACGGTATCAAGCGTGTGCGTCTGCCCGCACCCCGCCGTCTGGCTCCGGAGCTGCAAAAGGCGCTGGAGGCCCGCATGAACCGCACCGGGCTCAAGTATCAGCCGCAGGTGTTCGAGAACGGCTGGTACTGCGCCTGCGGCGCCTTCCACCCCACCGAGGAGGACACGGTTTACTGCTCGGAGTGCGGCTGCGACCGTATCCTGTTGCAGAACGCGCTGAACACTCTGCTGCAGCCCGCTGCCCCGGCAGACGAGATGGAAATGCCCCTCAACGCCCCGGCTGCTCCCGCAGCGGCCGCTGCGGTGGAGGAGCCTACCCGCATCGTGGGCGCAGCCCCTGCTGCTCCGGCGGCTCCCGTAGAAGAGCCCACCCGGGTCGTGGGAGCACCGGTCTACGAGCCAAAGGCTGACCCCATCCAGCCTGTCTCGGAGCCTACCCGGGTGCTGGATGCCTCTGTCCGCGCACCGCTTTCCGGCGCTGCTGCGGCAGACGAGGGTACCCGCGTGATCCCCACCCGCCGTCTGGCTCCGGTGCGTCAGCCCGCGCCTGTGGAGGAGGACGAAGAGTACGAGGATAACCGGGACAGCGTGGCAGAAGCGCTGATCCGCTGGGTGCCGCCTATTACGGCCATCCTGTGTGCAGCCATCGCGCTGTGCGGCTTTGTGTACTACCAGTTCGTGCTGTAAAATAAGAGATCATCCCGGCGGAGGGGGCAGCGTGCCTTCTCCGCCTTTTGTGTGCACTGCACAGAAAGGAAATACCATGCCGGAACAAGCCTTACAGGTGGCTTTTGAGATCAAGACCGCCTGCGATGAGATCAGCCACCGTCTGCTGCGCTGGCACTGGGAGCGCAAGCCCGGGGCGCACAGTCTGGATGCGCTGCTGGAGCATATTGCTGCCCGCAAGCAGGAAAGCCCGGATTATTATGACCGTATGCCGGATCTTACCGGCAAGACCAGCTGGCAGCAGCTGGACACTACCCTTTGTATGCGGGTGCTGCTGGACCCGGAGAACGATGCCGCCCGCCCACTGGACCTGCTGGGCAACACGGCACACCCCTCTGCCGCCCGCCATGCCTGCAACGCCATCCGCACCGCCCGCAACGAAGCTGCTCACGCGGCAGTTGCAGCAGACGGCGCACAGGCGGCGCTGCTGTTCAACGAAGCCATTGAGGCGCTGGAGGAGGGCTACGCCGGTACTGCCTTTAAGGAAAACGAACTGGCGCAGTATTACCGCGAGGCAGAGGATTATCTGAGCCGTTGCAGCGAGGGCAAGCCCCTTAAAGTGCGCCAGAGCAGCCCGCAGAACGCACAGCAGGGAAAAGCCGCCGCCCGCACAAAGCCCCGCAATCCCCAGACTGTCCGCAGCACCAAAAGCACTGCCGCCCGCAGCCGCAGCACCGGTACAAAGCAGAGCCGCGGCACAGCCTCCCGCAGCAAAAAGCAGCAGACCGGCGGCGAGAGCAGGGTGGCACTTGGCATTATTCTGGCAGCGCTGGTGCTGGGACTTATCGCACGCGCCATCAGCATGGGACTTGTATAAGCGCTACGGTTTTCGCAATTCTGGCGGTAAATCAGAAAGCAAGATTGTTTGGATTGTGTAAAATCACCAAAAAAGCAGCGGGCAGCCCCACAGAAAAACGGTCATTGCACCTCTTGCGGGAAATGTGAAACGGATTTATAATAAGCATGAAAACGTTTACACATTGCCACCGAAGAGGGAACGGAGAAAATACCCCATGACCATCAGTGATATTGCAAAGCTGGCAGGCGTTTCCAGCGCTGCGGTCAGCCGCTATTTGAACGGCGGCCCCCTCAGCGAACAGAAACGTGCCGTGATACAAGCCGTAGTGGAAAAGACCGGCTACAGCCCGGATACTGCGGCGCAGACCCTGCGCACCGGCAAGGTGCGTCAGGTGGGGGTCATTGTGCCCAGCATCAGCTCCCAGTCGGTGGGGCAGATCACCAGCGGCATTGCAGCCGAGCTGGGGGCCAGCCGCTACCTGATGCTGCTGGCAGACACCGAGCTGGACGGGCAGATGGAGCTGGAATATCTTACAGCGCTGCAGCGCAACCATGTGGCCGGTATCATCCTGCTGGGCTATGATTCCAGCCCGCAGCTGTGCAAGGCGCTGAAAGACTGCCGTGTGCCTGTGGTGGTAACGGGGCAGCGTTTTGCAGACCTGCCCTGCGTTTATAACGACGACCGCTCTGCTGCCCGCGACCTGACCCGGAAGATGCTGGAGCATGGCCGCAAAAATATCGTGTATATCGGCGGTAGCGAGCAGGACGCCGCCACCGGCATAGCCCGCCGTCAGGGTGTGCAGGATGCACTGCGGGAGGTGGGACTGAACGCAGATGGTCTGCCCCGCGCTTACTGCGCCGCCTTTTCCATGGAAGAAGGGCACCGCTGCATGGAAGAGCTGCTGGCACGCTGCCCGCAGTTGGACGGTGTAGTCTGCGTGACAGACACCGTGGCCTTTGGCGCTTTGCAGGTGCTGCGCGCTGCCGGGCGCAAAGTAGGGCAGGATGTCGGCCTTGCCGGCATCGGAGACAACTGGGCAGGCAAGGTGGTGGAACCCGGCCTGACCACCATCCGCTTTTATCAGCGGCAGGTCGGGCAGGAGGCTGCCCGGATGCTGCTGCAAAGCTTAGAGCATACCGGGCCGGACGCTGCACCGGTACGCCAGACCACGCTGGGCTATACGCTGGTAGAGCGCGGCTCACTGTAAAAAAAGAGGAACGAATGAAACAAAAACTGATTTTTTTAGACATTGATGGCACTCTGCTGCCCCCGGGCGAGATGCTGATCCCCCAAAGCACGGTGGAAGCGCTGCACAAAGCACATGCCAATGGCCACAAGCTGTTTCTGTGCACCGGGCGCAACCTGCGCATGACCCAGCCGCTGCTGGACTATGGCTTTGACGGCGCGGTATGCAGCGCCGGCGGTTATGTGTTCTGCGGGGATAAGGTGCTGGTAGACCTGTCTATGGAGCCGCAGCTGGCACAGGGCGTGCGCAGCGCCATGGAGCGCCACGGCGTGGAGTGCACGCTGGAAGCGCGGGATGCCACCTACGGCAGCCTGAAGATGATCGAGCGCTGGAGCTTCACCCACCGGGATGCAGGCCCCCTGAACAGCGAAGCCGCCCGCTGGCGCAAGGCCATGGAGGACGGCATGACCATGAGCCCGCTGGCCGAGTACAAGGGCGAGCCGCTGTATAAGATCGTATATATCGCAGAGCGCAGCGAGGACTTGAACGAGGCCAAGCGCCTGTACGAGGACAGATTCGTGTTCTGCGAGAGCAAGCTGGACGGTCTGAACGGCGGCTATGTGAACGGCGAGCTCATCAACCGCAAGTTTGATAAGGGGCGCGGCATCAAGGCCGTATGTGACTATCTCGGCGTGCCCCTGCAGAACAGCATCGGCTTTGGCGACAGCGACAACGACCTGCAGATGACCGATGTGGTCGGCATCAGTGTCTGTATGGCCGACGGCTCTGCAAGCTTGAAGCAGCGCTGCGACCGCATTGCCCCCTCGGTGTACGAGGACGGCATTTCTAAGGAATTTGCAGCCTTGGGGCTGATTTGAGATTTCTTTTAGTAAAAACAGGGCAGGGGAACATCCGCAGACGTTCCCCTGCCCTGAAATTATAAATAATACTTTCGCATCATTTTGTAACAAAAAGAGCGCTGCACGGTATTTTGTGCGGCGCTCTCTTTATATTGACAGATCAGTAGTGCAGATCCTCTGCGGTCAGCGCTTCCAGCACGGGCAGCATGGCAGCGGCTTCAGCCTTGGCGGCAGGCAGATCCATATCGCGGTAGTTGCCGCACTCCACCTCGCTGGCACCGGGCACAGTGCCCTCAAAGCCAGCCATAAAGCGGTAGGCATCCACCGTCAGCTGCAGCGCCTGTGCCGGGGTCAGCCCCCGGGTGAGCAGGTAAAAGCCGGTGCGACAGCCCATGGGGCCAACATAGATCACCCCATCCTTCACGGCGCTGTTGCGCGCGTAGGTGGCAAACAGGTGCTCCAGCGTGTGGGCGGCAGCAGTGGTCAGATAATCGCCTTGATTGGGCTTTTTCATGCGGATGTCCCAGGTGAGCACATCGCCGTCCTGACGGCTCAGGTACATCCCGCGCTCCAGCCGGGTGTGATCCACGCAAAAACTTGCGATACGTTCCATACTACGGTTCTCCTTTTATGTCTTAGCCCTGCAGGCGCTGCACACTGCCGTGTGCGCAGTCCACAGCCACCATCAGGCCATCGCGGATGTGGCTGGTAGCACCGGCGGCACCCACAACGGTGGGCTTCAGCAGTGCCTTGCCGGCAATGGCGGCGTGGCTGTTCAGGCCGGGCTCCTCTACCACCAGAGCGGCAGCGTCGCGCACAAAGCTCAGCATCTCGTTGCTGGTGGAGGGCACTACAAGCACCATGCCGGGCTTGAACTTGGCGCGCACCTCGTCCATGGTGCGGCAGACGCAGGCCTTGCCGCTGGCAACATCGTTGTTCTCAGGGCCGACGCCCACGCCGGTAGCCAGACAGTTGCCCACCATGTGGATCTTGATCATGTTGGTGGTGCCGGAAACGCCCACGGGCACGCCTGCGGTCACAACAGCCAGCTCGCCGTTGTGCAGGTATCCGTTCTCCTTGGCCAGAGCAGTGGACATCTCAATCAGCTCATCGGTGCTGTGTGCCAGAGACATCATCAGCGGGGTGATGCCCCAGCTCAGGGACAGCTGACGCTGCACCTGCTCGCGCATGACGCAGGCAATGATGGGCTGCTGCGGGCGGTACTTGCTCAGCAGGCGGGCAGTGGTGCCGGACTCAGACACGGTAACGATGGCGGCGGCGTTCACATCCCGTGCGGTCAGGCAGGCGGCATGGGCGGTAGCGTCAGAGACGCTGATCTTGCCGGGGTTGGAATCCATCATGCGGCCGCGCAGATGGAAACCCTCCTGCTCGGTGCGCTCAGCAATGGCGGACATGGTCTTGAGCGCCTCCACAGGGTAGGCACCGGCAGCGGTCTCACCGGACAGCATAATGGCAGAGGTACCGTCGTAGATGGCGTTTGCCACGTCCGAGATCTCGGCGCGGGTGGGGCGGGGGTTCACGATCATGCTGTCCAGCATCTGGGTAGCGGTGACGATGGGCTTGCCGAAGGAGAAGGAGCGGTCGATGATGGTTTTCTGAATGCCGGGCAGCTCGGTGAAGTCGATCTCCACGCCCAGATCGCCACGGGCCACCATCACGGCATCGGCAGCAGCCAGAATGCTGTCGATGTTGTTCACGCCCTCGCGGTTCTCGATCTTTGCAATGATGCGGATGTTGGAATCGTACTGGTTCAGCAGGTTGCGGATATCGTACACGTCCTGTGCGGTGCGCACAAAGGAAGCGGCGATGAAATCATAGCCCTGCTGGATGCCGAAGATGATATCGTCCTTATCGCGCTGGCTCATATACGGCATAGACAGGTGCACGCCGGGCACGTTGACGCCCTTCTTGTTCTTGATCTTGCCGCTATTCAGTACGGTGCAGACGATGTCGGTGTCGTTCACAGTCTGGATCTGCAGCTTGATCAGGCCGTCGTCCAGCATGATGGTGCCGTTCGGCTCCACGTCCATGGGCAGATCTTTGTAGGTGATGGAGCAGATCTCGTTGGTGCCCTCCACATCGCGGGTGGTCAGGGTAAAGGTCTGGCCTGCAACCAGATTCTCAACGCCGTTCTTGAAGTCCTTCAGGCGGATCTCGGGGCCCTTGGTGTCCAGCAGTGCGGCCACGGGCTTGCCCAGCTCCTCGCGCAGAGCCTTCAGCTTTTCAAGGCGTCCCAGATGCTCCTCGTGGGAACCGTGGGAAAAATTGAAGCGGGCTACATTCATGCCATTGGCGATCAGATCGCGCAGCACGCCTTCCTTATCGGTGGAAGGACCAAGGGTGCAAATAATTTTCGTCTTTCTCATGCAATATACCTCCGTCAACTCTCTCTTACCTATATCCGGCACAGCATCCCTGCAGGCTGCTGTGTATGACCAATGGGAGTAAAAGCTCCCGGTACAGCGGGTCGGTTTATATGGCAGAGCGGGAAAACCCAAAACTCTACCACCTATTATTATAATCATTCCGGCGCAAGAGAGCAAGAGGAATTTTTGCTTGAATACAAGTTTTTGCATCTGTTGATGCCCAAAGGAAAGATTGCAAAATTTTTAACGATGCGCCGCAGCTTTCTGCGTGCTGTCTGACAGGGGAAAACTGCTGCAAAACGTGAAAACTGATAAGAACATACAAGACTGCTTCCTCTTGCATCGGAGGGGGTTTTTGCTTATAATAGGGGTAATAAAGTAGTACTGTTCCGGGGTGCGCCCCGGAGAAATGGAGTGACCATTATGGAAAAACGCGTTTTTCTGATCGTTCTGGACAGCTTTGGCATCGGCGCAGAGCCGGATGCCGCTGCCTTTGGCGATGCAGGCACCAACACCTTGGGTGCCATTGCGAACCACCCCAATTTCAATTGCCCCAATCTGCGCAAGCTGGGCTTGTTCAACATTGACGGTGTGACCGCAGGGGAGAGGACGGATGCCCCGGCGGCTGCCTTTGCCCGCCTGCAGGAGCAGAGCATGGGCAAGGATACCACCATCGGCCACTGGGAGATCGCCGGTGTGGTCAGCCCGGAGCCGCTGCCCACCTTCCCCGAGGGATTCCCGGAGGAGCTGATCCGGGAGTATGAGCAAAAGACCGCCCACAAGGTGCTGTGCAACAAGCCCTATTCCGGCACGCAGGTGCTGAAGGACTACGGCGAGCAGGCCATGCGGGAAAACGCCCTCATCGTGTACACCAGCGCCGACAGCGTTTTTCAGGTGGCCGCCAACGAGGAGCTTGTGCCGGTGCAGGAGCTGTACCGCTACTGTGAGATCGCCCGGGAAATGCTCAAAGGCAAGTACGGCGTGGGCCGCGTGATCGCCCGCCCCTTCCTTGGCAACAGCGCGGACACCTTCTACCGCACCACCAACCGCCACGACCTGAGCCTGAAGCCGCCCCGCGCTACCATGCTGGATCTGCTGAAGGATGCCGGCAAGGATGTGATCGCCGTGGGCAAGATCTACGATATCTTTGACGGCGAGGGCGTGACCGAAAAGATCAAGACCACCGGCAACACCAACGGCATCGCCTTTACCAAGGCTCTGCAGACCCGGGATTTTGAAGGCCTTGCCTTCGTGAATCTGGTAGACTTTGATATGCTCTACGGCCACCGCCGCGATGTGGCAGGTTACGCTGCCGCCGCTACGGAATTCGACCGTTTTCTGGCTGACTTCCTGCCGGGGATGCGGGAGGGCGATCTGCTCATGATCACCGCCGACCACGGCTGCGACCCCTCCTACACCAAGACCACCGACCATACCCGCGAGTATGTGCCGTATCTGGTCTGCGGCAAGGGCGTAAAGGCGGGTATGGATCTGGGCACCAAGCTGTGCTTCGGCACCATCGCCAAGACCATCTGCGAGTATCTGGAAGTGGATGCTTCCACGCTGGACGGCAAGAGCGTATGGCAGGAGATCCGGGCATAAAACGCCCCAAAAGCTATAAGAACAGGAGCGTGAAACGATGCGTATTTATGATCTGATCGCAAAAAAGCGGGATGGCGGCACCCACACCCGGGAGGAGCTGGAAGCTATTGTCAACGGCTTTGTCAGCGGGGAAGTGGCTGACTACCAGATGGCCGCATGGATGATGGCGGTGTATCTGCGCGGCATGACCAATGAGGAGACCGCCGAGCTGACCGATGTGATGGCGCACAGCGGTGTGATGGTAGACCTTTCGCCCATTCCGGGCATCAAGGTGGACAAGCACTCCACCGGCGGTGTGGGCGACAAGACCACGCTGGTCATTGCACCCATCGTGGCGGCCTGCGGGGTGAAGATCGCCAAAATGAGCGGCCGGGGCCTCGGCCACACCGGCGGCACCATCGACAAGATGGAAAGCGTGCCCGGCACAAAAACTGCGCTCTCGCAGGAGGAATTTTTTGCACAGGTGAACCGGATCGGCCTGTCGGTCATCGGTCAGAGCGAGGGCATTGCGGTGGCAGATAAAAAGATGTACGCCCTGCGGGACGTTACCGCCACCGTCAGCTGCATTCCGCTGATCGCGTCCAGCATCATGTCCAAAAAGCTGGCTTCCGGCTCGGACGCCATCCTGCTGGATGTCACCACCGGCACGGGTGCCTTTATGAAGACCGTAGATCAAAGCATTGAACTGGCGCAGCTGATGGTCGCCATCGGCACCCACCATGGCCGCCGGGTAGCCGCCATGATCACCGATATGGACACCCCGCTGGGCCACAACATCGGCAACAGTCTGGAAGTGATGGAGAGCATGGACGTGCTCAAGGGCCACGGCCCGGCAGACCTGACCGAGGTGTGCCTGCAATTGGCGGCCAACATGCTGGTACTGGCAGGCAAGGGCGATGCCGCCCACTGCCGCGCTATGGCCGAGGCTGTCATTGCGGACGGTTCTGCCTTTGAAAAGTGCAAGGAAATGTTTGCCGCGCAGGGCGGCGACATCCGGGTGCTGGACGATTACAGCCTGTTTGCACAGCCCGCCGCCAGCTATGAACTGCTGGCCGAGCAGGACGGCTACATCACGGCCAACGATGCGGAAAAGATCGGCTCTGCCAGTGTGCTGCTGGGCGCAGGCCGCCAGAAAAAGGGCGACCCGCTGGACTTTGCCGCCGGTATCACCCTGCACAAAAAGCGCGGTGACTACGTCCATAAGGGCGAAAGCCTTGCCACCTTCTACGGCGCTGCGGACAAGTTTGAAGCTGCCGCAGCCGAGTACCGCAGCGGCCTTGTGTACGGCGCTGAAAAGCCGGAGGAAGCCCCGCTGGTGTACGCCCTTGTCACCAAAGACGGCGTAGAGCGGTACTGAGACCGGACAGCAGGGGAGAACCCTGTTTTCCGCGAAAATGCAAGGTCGGGCAGCCCGCAGGCTGACCGACCTTGCTCTTATAACAATATTTTTTCCGCTGAGGATGCCCAAAGCGTACGCGGTGGGCATTCTAAATCGTTTCGTCCCAAGGGGACTGCTGCACAAAGCTGTGTGGCAGTCCCTTTTTGCGCTTTCACGCTGAGAACAGGCCATCTTGCACAAAAGAACTGTCGCTTTTTAAGCAATTCGCTGTATTTGCGGGACAAACGGTAGAACTTTGCGGCGGGATATGGTATACTACACTGTACTTGTATGCCCCGGGAAAAGGGGCTGCCAAAGGAGAAAGGACTTGTTATGAAGATCATTCTGGTGGGCGGCGGCAAGGTCGGCACGGCTCTGGCGCGCCAGCTCAGCGAGGAAGGCCACAACGTGACTGTGGTGGACACCAACAAAGCGCGCGTGGAGCACCTGACCGAAAGCTACGACGTGCTGGGCATTGTAGGCAATGGCTCGTCCATCACCACCCTGTCTGAGGCGGGCATTGAGGATGCGGACGTGTTCATTGCGGTCACCGGCTCGGACGAACTGAACCTGCTTTGCTGCATGTTCGCCAAAAAGGCGGGCCACTGCCACGGCATTGCCCGCGTGCGCAACCCATCCTACAGCCACGAGCTGGACTTTATCAAAAAGCAGATCGGCATTTCCGCCATCATCAACCCGGAAATGGCAGCGGCAAAGGAGATCTCTCATCTGCTGCGGTTCCCCGGTGCCAGCAAGATCGATACCTTTGCGGACGGCCGTGTGCGGCTGATCAAGTTTGCGCTGCCCGATGCACTGGACGGCGTAGCCATCCGCGAGATCCCCACCCGGCTCAAGAGCGATATTCTGGTGTGCGCGGTGGAGCGTGAGGGCGGGGTCATCATCCCCAACGGTAACTTTGTGCTGCAAAAGGGCGATCAGGTCACTTTCCTTGCTACGCAGGAAAAAGCTCACGCCTTCTTCCAGCAGCTGCATCTGCCGGTGCAGCCGGTACGCAACGCCCTCATCGTGGGCGGCGGTGCCATTGCCTACTACCTCAGTCAGGAACTGCTGGAAAACCACGTGCGGGTGCGTATCGTGGAGCGGGACGCTGCCCGCTGCGTAGAACTGGCCGAGCAGCTGCCCGGCGCACAGATCCTGAACGAGGACGGCTCCAACCGCGAGTTTTTGCTTTCCGAGGGTCTGGAATCCACCGAAGCCTTTGTGGCGCTGACCAACATCGACGAGGAGAACGTGCTGCTGACCCTGTTTGCCAAAAAGCACTCCAACGGCAAACTGGTGACCAAGGTCAACCGTCTGGAATTTGACGATATTCTGGCCGGGCTGGATCTGGGCAGCGTGGTCTACCCCAAGTACATGACCTGTGACTACATCGTGCAGTACGTCCGCGCCCTGCAAAACGAGGCGGGCAACAACATCAAGACTCTGTACCGCATACTGGACGACCGCGTGGAGGCGCTGGAGTTTACAGTGCACGAGGAGAGCGCCGCTACCGGTGTGCCCCTGAGCCAGCTGCACCTGAAAAAGAACCTGCTGCTGTGCTGCATTACCCGCGGCAACAAGATTTTGATCCCCCGCGGCGGCGACCAGATCCAGGTGGGCGACAACGTCATCGTGGTCACGCTGGAGCACGGTCTGCACGATCTGCGCGATATCGTGGAGCACTGACGGAGGCGGACTATGAATTATGCGATCGTTTTCCGTCTGCTGGGCTATGTGCTAATGATCGAGGGCGCGTTGTTGCTGCTGCCCGCCGCCGCCAGCTTAGTGTATGGCGAGTGGATGGTGCTGGGCGTGTTTCTGCTCACAGCTGCCGTCAGCGCCGGTATCGGCTACGCCCTGCACACCATCAAACCCCGCAGTAAGGTGTTCTATATGCGCGAAGGCTTTGCGGCTACCTCGCTGTGCTGGGTGTTCATCTCGGTGATGGGCGCGGTGCCCTTTGTGCTCACCGGCTGCATCCCGAACCCTGTGGATGCCCTGTTTGAGACGGTCTCCGGCTTTACCACCACCGGTGCCAGCATTCTGCCCGCCGTGGAGGGGCTGCCCAACGGCATTCTGTTCTGGCGCAGCTTCACCCACTGGATTGGCGGCATGGGTGTTCTGGTGTTTCTGCTCTCGCTGCTGCCGCTGACCGGCGGCTCCCACGTCAACCTGATGAAGGCGGAAAGCCCCGGCCCGCAGGTGGATAAGCTGGTGCCTAAGGTACAGTCCACCGCTAAGATCCTGTACGGCATCTACTTTGCCCTTACCATGCTGGAGCTGGTGTTCCTGCTGATTGGCCGAATGCCTCTGTTCGAAGCCATGCTCACCGCCTTTGGTACGGCGGGTACCGGCGGCTTCGGGTTCCGCAACGATAGTTTTGCCAGCTTTTCGCCCTACATCCAGTGGGTCGTGACCATCTTCATGATCCTGTTCGGCGTCAACTTCAACGCCTATTTCCTGCTGCTCATGCGCAAGTTCCGCCGCGCTGCTGCCAGCGAGGAGGTGCGGGGCTACTTTGTGGTCATCGCAGTGGCAGTGGGTATCATCACCGCCAACATTTATAGTATGTACAACAGCTTTGGCGAGGCGCTGCGGCAGGCCGCTTTTCAGGTGGGCTCCATCATTACCACCACCGGCTTTTCCAGCTGCGATTTTGACCTGTGGCCGACCCTCTCTAAAGAGATTCTGGTCATGCTCATGTTCATTGGTGCCTGCGCGGGCAGCACCGGCGGCGGCATCAAAGTGAGCCGTTTCCTCATTCTGGGTAAGACCCTGGCCAAGGAGCTCAAGACCGCCCTGCACCCGCAGGTGGTAGCGCCCGCCCGCATGGACGGCAAGCTGTTGAACCACGAGACCATCCGCACCACCAACGTGTTCATTGCGGCCTATATCTTTATTTTTGCGGCCTCCTTCTTCCTCATCAGCCTGAACGGCTTTGATATGGTGACGAACTTTACCGCCGTGGCTGCTACCCTGAACAACATCGGCCCGGGCTTGGAAATGGCAGGCCCAATGCAGAACTTCGGCTGCTTTGCAGACCCCGCAAAGCTGGTGCTCATCTTCGATATGCTGGCCGGCCGTCTGGAGATCTTCCCCATGCTGGTGCTGTTTATGCCGGATACATGGCGGCGGTTCTAAGCCTTTTTGGCGCGAAACAAGAAAGAAAATTATTATTTCAGAACACCGGAGTCTCTATGGACGCTCCGGTGTTCTTTTTTGTGAAAGAAGCTGCAAAGGCAGGTGGCAACGGTTAGAAATGCCTTGCGTTCAGCGCCGCATTGCAGTATGATTATAATATCAATTATCTGACCCTTACCCCTGAGCAGGCAGAACCATTTTTGCAAATGAAATCGTTCTGCATGATAAAGAAGAGAGCAAAAACAATAAAACATACAGGAGGAAATTATTATGGGTTTGATCAAAGCAGGTATGGGCGCACTGGGCGGAACTCTTGCAGACCAGTGGAAGGAATTTTTCTACTGCGATTCTCTGGATAAGGATGTGCTGATGGTCAAGGGCCAGAAGCGCACTTCCCGCCGCAGCTCCAACCACGGCGAGGATAATATCATCACCAACGGCAGCGGCGTTGCCGTGGCCGATGGTCAGTGTATGCTCATCGTGGAGCAGGGCAAGGTGGTGGAAGTGTGCGCCGAGCCGGGCGAGTATACCTTCAATTCCTCCACCGAGCCCAGCGTGTTCACCGGCAACTTCGGCGATAGTCTGGCAGCAACCTTCCAGACCGTAGCCAAGCGCTTTACCTACGGTGGCGACACCGGCAAGGATCAGCGGGTGTACTACATCAACACCAAGGAACTGGGCGAGATCCTGTACGGCACCGCAACGCCCATCCCGTTCCGCGTGGTGGTCAGCGAGGAGCGGGGCTACAAGCTCTCGGTGAACCTGCGGTGCAACGGCAGCTTTACTTACCGCATCTGCGACCCGCTGCTGTTCTACACCAACGTGTGCAGCAACGTCTCCACCCAGTACGATGCCTCGGAGCTGGCTCCTCGCCTGAAGAGCGAGCTGATGAACGCTCTGCAGCCTGCGCTGGCCACCCTTTCGGCCAACAAGGTGCAGTATTACGAGATCCCCGCCCACACGCTGGAGATCTCCGAGGCGCTCAACGAGCAACTGTCCAACGTCTGGCGCAAAAAGCGCGGCATTGAGGTATTCTCCTTCAACATCAACTCCCTGTCCATCCCGGAGGAGCAGCAGAAGAAGATCACCGAGTGGGAAGAAAACGCCATGACCACCGATCCCACCACCGCCGCTGCCCGTCTGGTGGGCGGTCAGATCGACGCCATGAAGACCGCCGCCGGGAACACTGCCGGTGCCATGACCGGCTTTATGGGCATGGGCATGGCGGCCGGTGCCAACGGCATGAACGCCCAGAACCTGTTCGCCATGGGGCAGCAGCCCGCAGCACCCCAGCAGCAGACTTCTGCCGCCGACAGCTGGAAGTGCAGTTGCGGCGCTATCGCCACCGGCAAGTTCTGCCCGGAATGCGGCAGCAAAAAGCCGGAGCCGAAGCCCGCGGACAGCTGGACTTGCAGCTGCGGTGCCACCGTCACCGGCAAATTCTGCCCGGAGTGCGGCAAGCCCCGCTCGGCGGCAGCAGAGGGCTGGACTTGCAGCTGCGGCGCGGTGAACAAGGGCAAGTTCTGCTCCGAGTGTGGCAAACCTAAGCCCGCCGGTACCCCCAAGTATAAGTGCGACAAGTGCGGCTGGGAACCGGCAGACCCCGCACACCCGCCTAAGTTCTGCCCGGAGTGCGGCGACCCCTTTGACGAGAACGACCGCAGCTAAGCCCGCTGCACAATAACTGAACACACTGCGGGGCAGGGAAGGAAAGTCAATAAGTCCCTGCCCCGCAGATTATAATAGGAGGAAACGCTATGGCAGGAATGCTGGAATATAAGTGCCCCTGCTGCGATGGTGCAATCCAGTTCGACAGCACCACCCAGAAGATGAAATGCCCCTACTGCGACACCGAGTTTGAGGTGGACGCACTGAAGGGCTACGATGAGGACCTGAAAGACCAAAAGCCCAGCAAGATGAACTGGGCCACCCCCGGCGGCAGCTGGGCAGAGGGCGAGACCGCCGGTCTGCATACTTATGTCTGCAAGAGCTGCGGCGGCGAGATCGTGGGCGACGACACCATGGCAGCCTCGGCCTGCCCTTTCTGCGGCAACCCCATCGTCCTCACCGGACAGTTTGCCGGAGACCTGCGCCCCGACCTCATCATCCCCTTCAAGCTGGATAAAAAAGCGGCGAAGGAAAAGCTGCAGGAGCACCTCAAGGGCAAGACCCTGCTGCCCAAGGTGTTCCGCAGCCAGAACCACATCGACGAGATCAAGGGCGTGTATGTGCCCTTCTGGCTGTACGACAGCGATGCCGACGCCCAGCTGCGCTTTACCGCCACCCGCACCCGCTTTTGGTCGGATGACGACTACGATTATACCGAGACCAGCTACTATTCCGTGCGCCGGGACGGCGTGCTGGGCTTTGACGCGGTTCCGGTGGACGGCTCCTCCAAGATGGCAGACGACCTGATGGAATCCATCGAGCCGTTTACCATGAGCGATGCCGTGCCCTTCAAGACCGCGTATCTGGCAGGCTATGTGGCCGATAAGTACGATGTGGACGCCCAAAAGAGCATCCAGCGCGCCAACGAGCGTATCCGTCAGTCCACCGAGGACGCCTTTACCCAGACCGTTACCGGCTACGACTCCGTGAAAATGGAAAACAGCAGCATCCAGCTGCACGGCGGCAAGGCAAAGTATGCCCTGTTCCCAGTGTGGGTGCTGAGCACCAGCTGGCAGGGCAACAACTACATTTTTGCCATGAACGGCCAGACCGGCAAGTTTGTGGGCAACCTGCCGGTGGATAAGGCCGCCGCCCGCAAGTGGACGCTGGGACTTACGGCAGCCGTCGGTGCTGCATCCTATGCGGTCATGTGGCTGCTGTGGCTGGCCGGGATTCTGTAAAGGAGGGACGGAAGATGAAAAAGACTGTTACCCCACTGCGCTCCCTCTGTGCCGCGCTGGCAGCACTGGTGCTGCTGGTCGCGCTGGCCGCACCGGCCTTTGCCGCAGACGGCTTTGCCGACCTGTATTACCGCATGAACGACAGCGCAGAAGTTCTGACCGAGGACGAGGACGGCGAGCTGGAAGCTTCACTGGAGGAACTGAGCGTCCGTCAGAGCTTTGATGTGATCATTGCTACCATCGACTCGCTGGAAAACGAGGGCTGCACCAGCATGGAGGAATATGCCGATGACCTGTATGATTACTGCCAGTTCGGCTACGGCGAAAACCGGGACGGCGTGCTGCTGCTGGTGAGCATAGGCGACCGCAAATGGCATATCTCAACCTGCGGCTACGGCATTACCGCCTTTACGGATGCCGGCATCCAGTACCTTGGCGAGCAGATGACCCCCGATATGGCAGACGGTGATTACGCCGCCGCCTTCCGCACCTTTATCCAGTGGACGGATGCGTATGTTACCGCCGCCCGCGAAGGCCACCCCTACGATGTGGACAATATGCCGCATGAGCCCCTCTCCATCCTGTATCTGTGTCTGGCGCTGGTCATTGGTCTGGTGACGGCACTGATTGTGACCGGCGTGATGAAGAGCCGGCTCAAGAGCGTGGCACCGCAGCGGGACGCAACCAGCTATGTGCGGCAGGGCAGCATGAAGCTGACCAACCAACGGGATCTGTATCTGTACCGTGAGGTCCACCGCACCGAGCGGCCGAAGGAGTCCAGCTCCAGCGACTCCGGTGACAGCTCCACCCACACCTCCTCCAGCGGCTCCACCCACGGCGGCGGAGGCGGTTCGTTCTGAAAACGTTCCCCGCAAGATAAAATCTCAAAAACCGATCCGCAGCAGCCGGTCGCACCCGCGTCCCGGCAACCGCTGCGGATCGGTTTTTACTTTTCTGCCGCCCGACACAAACGACTGATTTTTTCTGCGCCTTTGGGGCTATACTTCCAGTGCAGACGATTTTATATGCAGCAAGGAGCAGACACATGGGCATTTGGGAAAATCTGGGCATGGGCGGTTACCGGGGCTTTTCGCGCCCGGCGGCGCGGCTGTTGCAGCAGGCGGTGCAGCTGGCGGGGGATCTGGGCTGTGAACAGGCGGATACCAGCCATCTTTTGTTGGCAATGCTGCAGCAGCAGGGCGCTGCGGCGCAGTTCCTCACCCGGAAAAACATTACCGAGCCGGAGGTGCGCCGCCAGCTGGCGCAGCAGCGCAGCGGCCCGGCACAGCGGCTGGACCGGCAGTCCATGGCACCGGACCTGCGCCGCACCATGGACTATGCGCTCATTGGGGCGCAGAATGCCCATGTCAGCCGGGCAGAGCCGGAACATCTTCTCTGTGCCATGCTGGAAGATGACGGCTGCGCCGCCGGGCTGCTGCTGGCGGAGATGGGGCTTTCGCTCACCGAGGCGGTGCGGGAGTGCCGCCAGCTGAGCGGACAGTTTGTGCTGCCCGCCCAGCCCCGGGTGTCGGCCAGCATCCCCCGGGGCAGCCGCGCCAGCGATAAATACTGCCGCGATCTGACCCGCCGCGCCGCCGAAGGGGAGCTGGACCCGGTGTTCTGCCGGGAAGCCGAGCTTGACCGCATGGTGGAGATCCTGTGCCGCCGCCAGAAAAACGACCCCTGTCTGATCGGCGAGCCGGGCGTGGGCAAAACAGCGCTGGCTGAGGGTCTGGCGCTGCGCATTGCCGCCGGGCAGGTGCCCAGAGCGCTGCAAGGGCGGCGGCTGCTGGCACTGGATATGGCCAGCTTGGTGGCGGGCACCAAGTACCGGGGCGATTTTGAAGAGCGGCTGAAAAACCTGCTGGAAGAGCTGGTGCGGGACGGCACTGCCATCCTGTTCATCGACGAGTTCCACACCATCGTGGGAGCCGGTGCCGCCGAGGGTGCTATTGACGCTGCCAGCATCTTAAAGCCGGTGCTTGCCCGGGGCGAGTTGCAGCTTATCGGCGCCACTACCAATCAGGAGTTCCGTACCCACATCCAGAAGGACGCCGCACTGGAACGCCGCTTTGGCCGGGTGCAGGTGGAGGAGCCTACCCCTGCGCAGGCGGTGGAGATCCTCAACGGCCTTGCGCCCCGCTACGAGCGATACCATAACGTGCGTCTGCCGCCCCAGACCTTGCAGGCGGCAGTGGAGCTTTCGGTGCGGTACCTGCCCGGCCGCTGTCTGCCGGATAAGGCCATCGACCTTGTGGACGAAGCCTGTGCGGCGGCGCGTATCCTTGCCGAAAAGGAGCAGCGCACCCAGCCGGTGCTCACCCCGGAGGATATCGCCCGGGTGGTGGCGGCCGCCAGCGGCGTGCCCGCCCAGCGGGTGGGCGAGCAGGAGCGGGAGCGTCTGGACAAGCTGGAAAGCCGCCTGAATGCCGAGATCGTCGGTCAGCAGCGTGCGGTGGCTGCCGTGGCGGGAGCCATCCGGCGCAGCCGCACCGGTCTGGGAGAGCCGGGACGTCCCATCGGTGCTATGCTGTTTTTGGGGCCTACCGGCGTGGGCAAGACCGCACTGGCGCGGGCGCTTGCGGTCAGCTGGTTCGGCAGCGAGAAGGCGCTGCTCAAATTTGATATGTCGGAGTATCAGGAGCAGCACACCGCCGCCCGGCTGCTGGGTGCTGATCCTGATACTCCGACATATCAAATT
>JABLTR010078782.1_pt1 | contig 20283 bp, 14 predicted proteins | sample 7160071 | NCBI WGS metagenome assembly JABLTR01 (sample SAMN14651230, study PRJNA627086) | human gut metagenome | isolation source: feces | host: Homo sapiens | reverse complement strand
CAGGATTTACGCTCAGCACCTACGTCCACTCGACGTCAGGCATGAAACAGAGCGCAGCGGACGCGATTGGAAACACCATCCGCAACGCGATCTGACCCCAAAACCAAAGCGGCGGCTGCAACTTGCAGCCGCCGTTCAAACGTTCAAAATATTCTTGAAAACAGAGAAATTTGTGCTGTTTTGTCAAATAAATCTCGATAAATCCACCGCGTTTTCGCGCCCGTTTGGGTCAAATCTGGGTCAGGCCGCATGACTAAAGAAATGCGGCCGATTATTTGGAGCAAAAAGCAAAGAAAAAGTCCTGAAATCATGAGATTTCAGGACTTTTCTGGTGGAGATAAGCGGGATCGAACCGCTGACCTCATGACTGCCAGCTGCTATCGGTTCGTGATATGGAGCGTTTTTGCGTCAAATACGTCCGTTCAGTCAGCAGAAAGTACGATATTTTGCAAGCCTTTATCCATTGCGTCCACACGCTTTCGCGCACACTTGGGTCAGAATCTGGGTCAGGGATGCGGCTCACTACAGACGGAAGAAACATAAGGCCATATATAGACGGAAAAAGTTGAAAATCAAGTAAATTGTTCTTAATTATGTATGTTGATTGTGAAGAACGCCAAATCTGCCCAAAAGCTATATAGAATTTCCTAAATATAACTGCAAGAGTTCTTCTGTCCCATATTCATCAGTTGAAAAATGTCCTCGAAATTTATTATCCGTAAAAATAAAAATATCATTACAAACAGCACAACAGATATGGATGTTATTTGATATCAGCACAGACGTAAGTCCAGTCTCCTGAATTTCCTGTATTTTTGTCAACAAACGTTTTGAAAAAATGCTATCCAAGCGATACATTGGATTTACATATACAGCTACTTCCGGCTGACAAATCAACATACGGCATATTTCCAGTATTTTTTTGTCGCCCCGTGCTAAATTAGCAATCAAATCTTTTTGATGCAAAGCTCTTAGCTCGGAACAAAAATGCTCTTTACATCGATTATTCATAGCAGCCTTAGTTTTCCTTCCCCGTATCCATCCCAATAAGCTGCTAACTTTTTGATATTGCAATGTAATGTTTTCTTTCAATGATAAATTGGGGAAAATAACAGTGTGCTCATTGACAATCCCAATTTTGCTCTTTAAATCCTGTCTCTTCAGTTTCTTTTCGTCCATTATTATCTGATATTCGCTATCTTTTCCGGAAAAAATTTCGCTCAAGCGAGAGATGTCAGCTTCCGAGAACACCAGTATTCCTGAAAACGCACCTTCATAAACTGAAAATAACGGTTCTGACTTGTTCGCTGATTTTCCAAACAACTGCAACTTGATTTTTGAGTTTTCCGCTTTTGTTTTTGGCTTTAGTTGAATATCTGGCTTTTTTCCAACCATTATTGTTGACAAGATGGCTGCGTTAAATAATTCTTTGGAACATCTGCTTGCAATTCTGTCCTCCCGAACCACAACAATGTGCTCTGACAATCGCATCAAAGTCTCAACATCGCCATCTGCTAAAATGATGCTGATGCCACGGCTCGTCAGTCGTTGAAATAAGTCGATAAAATTCTTCAGTTGAGATTCGTTTATCGTTGAAACAATGTTGTCAAGCACCAATAACGTAGCGTTTTGAGCAACTGCTTTTACAATCAGAACCATTAGTTGTTCTGCATAACTCAATTGCTTTACAGGACTGTTTTCTTCAATTTTAATTGCTAGCTCTTTCAGCAATTGACTGCATTGTCTATGCAACCGTTTTTGATTTAGCCACATCGAGACACCTGAATGTGGCTTCAAAAGCACATTAAAGGCGACATCCTGTTCCAGAAAAAGCGATTGAAGATCCTTTATGTAAAAAAAACCGTTTTCCTTTGCAATTATGCTATTCCAGTTTTCAACTGGCTGCTCCCTCAAATACACTCTTGCATTTCTCAAGTCACGCATTCCACAGACTGCCTGTGCAAGAGCTCGTTTACCCGAAGTATATTGGCCTAGAACCCCAATTAAATCTCCAGTGCGGATATAAAACGTAGCGTTACTTAAAATCTGCGTGCCATGTTCTATTAATGTGAGCCCTTCTACTCGGAATAATTCTTCTTTCACAGCTATTCCTCCAACACAATGGGAAGCGTGATCTCCACTTCAGTTCCGACATCTATTGTACTGGCAATTGTAATTCCATATTGTTCTCCAAAATATAACTGAATCCTTTTGTGGATATTGAGAAGCCCAATTCCGCCTTTGTAGGTTCTGCCGTCCAAATCCAATCCCTCCACAGAAAGCTGCGTTGAGAGCTGCTTCTGTATTCTGTCCAATGCTCCGTCTGACATTCCGATTCCATCATCTATAACCCGTATAATTAGTCTTTTCCTAGTAGAAGATATATATAAATTAATGCAGCCCTTTCCAACCTTCTCTTCCAGACCGTGAAATATTGCGTTTTCCACAATTGGCTGAATCACCATGTTAGGAATTTGGAAATTCAATAAATCGCGTCCTTCAATATGGACAAAAAAATCGAACTTCTCCTGAAATCGGAACTGTTGAATCACCATATAATTATTAACGTTATCCAATTCTTCTTTTAATGACAGAAGACTTGCCCCCTGTTGAATTGAGTTACGGAACAGTCTTGACATTGCTTCTGTAATACTGGCCAGTTCGGGCAACCCCTGTCGATATGCGCAGCCTCTGATTGACTCCAGCGTATTAAACAAAAAGTGAGGGTTAATCTGGCTTTGTAATGCTCCTAATTCCGCTTCTTTTAACAAGTATCTTAACGAATATTCCTTAGAAGACAGCTGCTCCTGATAATTGAGAACATCTTCTAAAAGCTGCGTTAGAGATATATCTTCTTGTTTTTTGCCTTTTTCCTGTTGAGGAATTTGTTCGTGCATCTGTGCAATCTTTCCCATCAATTCGCTCAAAGGTATTCCGACAAGCTTCCATAAAGCCAACGACACCATGATAAGCGCAGTACTGAAAACCAGCACACAGAATAGTACCTTGTGGCTGCTTGTCTCTAGAAGTATTGTAACAAGCGCAATGTTTTCCAGCAGCAATATTAAAAACAGCCATTTGCAGAAAGAATGCATCTTTTTACGAAGAAGCAGATTACTGTGATTCATTTTTCCTCCGTTGTAATATAGCATCAGCCGTGAGCACAATTCGAAAGGCGTGGTAATATCAGCGATTTTTAGCCATAGCTGAGATCCGAAATCCACTTATACGAAATAGAAAGATGATCTTCATTTTGGAAAAATGAACCTGTAAAAGCAACAAGCTGAGAGAATTGACCGTGTGGATTTCGCGCTGCCAAAAGCGACAAGTGGGCAGCGCGATTTTCCGACGGAAGCCATGACCGACACGGTCTTGTCATAAAATGTGAGTGAGCCGAATACATCAGGGATTTAGTGGACTATTTGAACCGCGTCATTGTCCATTATTGTGGCGCTGGCATCATAGGGAATCTCTAGCCTATCACTGCCTGGACTGACGACGTCTGTCAATGTTGCTAATTCTGCTTAATTTGGGCCTGTTGACTGAGTCACCTTCAAAATTCAGACGTTTAAACGCACTGCTTTTTTAAAATACGACGTTGTCAACAGCTCCAATTTGCGCAACTTATTGTAATTATCTAGTGGTACACCAGGGGAAGCGTCATGGTCGTTGGCTTTTACCTATGTCGTTCCACATCCCTCTCCCAAAATATGAACGGCTACATACCACAGTCGTCGAGCGAGAGCCGTTTTATTTATCTCTTGACTTTGCCTCTATACTCATTGGGGGAAATCCCCATATAACGTTTGAAGATTTTTGAAAAATAATGAGTATCAGGAAGCCCTACCTGTTCGGCTATGGAATAAACTGTATCTTGCGTGGTGCGGAGCAGTTCTTTTGCACGTTCTATCCGATATTCATTTATATAATCTACAAAATTTGTTCCGGTTTCACGCTTAAAGCATACGCTTATATAGACAGGGTTTAAATGTACTAGGTCAGCCACATCTTGCAGTTTGATTTTTTTCATATAATTGTTGGCTACATACTGCTTTATCACACGAACAGTGTATGTTCCCGAAAGCTCATCTTTGAACAGAGAGACCACCTGATTTGTCAAATATCGGATCAAACAAGATTTCGTGCTGTGGAATGTTCCGCAGGAATCCAATAACCCTTCGATTGCTTTTTCTCGTTCTCTCCGATTGATATTGCTGATAATTTTTTCATTTAACAATATTGTGTCTAGCATCTCAGTCAGAATAAAACAGAACTTTCTGCAGTTAACCCCATTTAAATTCTGCGCTTCTAATTCAGTAAATGCGGAGTTTAATGTTAACTCCAATTTATATATATCTCGGTTGATAATACAGCTTCTCAAGGCACACTGCGTCTGGTGACTCGGGAAATATTCCTGCTTTTCTTTTGGAAGAATCTGCGCACTCAGGATATTGGACGTTCTAGGTAGTATCCGTTCCCATAAAGTCGCCCTTGTTTGTTCAAAAGATCGCATAGCCTCTTTTAAATCATCTGTTGGAATTCCTCTTGCCAATGTTACTTTTGTGTCTTTGAACATAGCGGCATATTTTGCTAATCTATCAACATCTTTCTTTTGCTGAACCAATAACATATCTTCTTTTTCTGAACAATAATTCATCAACATATAAATACTTGTTCCATGCTCCTGCCATACTAATTCATAGCACAAATCTTTACTGTGTAAAAACAGCGTTTCAAAAAACATTTTCTTCAAGGTCTTATATAACATATCTTCCTCTGGACTCTCTTTGCAAGGAACCAGATCAATCTTAAAAATCAATGAAACAAAAATGCCATTTGCAAATGTTAGCATATATTTCTGATTAAGCATTTCCATGGATTCTTCCACAATTCTTCCGGCAAGCATTTGCGTCATAAATCCATCTTTGAGGATTGAACGACCACGCACCAACTGATTCGTTGATTCCGCGATGTTATTTTGAATTTGCAATTCTTTTTTGCGCTTAGCGATCAGTTTCTTCAAAGCTGTATTAAGTTCAAACTTGTCTATTGGCTTTAGCAGGTACTCCATTACCCCATAGTTCATCGCCGTGCGAGCATAGTCAAATTGTTTGTAACCAGATATAATGATAAAATTGCAAAGATCTCCGCGGGAAACACACGTTTTAATAATATCCAACCCATCTATTCCAGGCAAGCGGATATCAGTAATCACGATGTCTGGGTTTTGCTCACTTATCAAATTGCATGCTTCAATCCCGTTGTGAGCGACACCTGCACAAGAGAGACCAAGTTTTTCCCAATCAACAAGCGCATAAATCAAATCAATTATAAAGTTCTCATCATCAACAATTATAACCTTCATACTTATCAACCATGTAATTAAAACCATTTCGAAAAGAGGCTTTAATTCTTGCACCTTACATGTATTTTGCAGTTTTAGGGCGTGTTTTGCTTATCGGAATAATCCCTACGGTTCGCGTTTTTCTACGGCTTAGATGCGCCGTCTGTTACAGATTTGCTTCTATAATTGAGGCAACTGTTGTCACCTCAATACCGGGGTACTGCCAATAATGAAGTATGTTAAGTATAGCACAGCTTGCGGCGGAATGGTAGACAACGAGATTATTTTTTTAAACGTGGCTGCCACGACCTATGAGGACTGCTGAGACTCGGAAAGCTGTACAGGTATTTGAGTATACTAAATGCGGCGTCAATCCGACCTGTCATTTAATGCTTCCCAATTCCATGAGTGGTTGCCGCTGACCCACAGTTTTAATGGATATTTAATGAATCGTCTTGCAAAGCGCCTGGTTTACCTGAACCAAAACAAAGCTAAAAAATATATACAAAAACTAAAATTTGCACGATAGATATGGAATAGCTCGACAGATATAATATTACTGGAAAATACGAAAAGAAAAGGAGTTATAGAGATGAGAGCAATTTGTTATACATGCCCTGGATATGGATTATATGATGTTGAGAAACCAGATTTTACAAAAGATGATGATATCCTTATTAAAGTAGCCTATGCAGGCATTTGCGGTTCGGATTTAAATATAATCAAAGGCTTTGAGGACAGATTTTTGGGAATCAAGCCAGGAACTAGGACCATTTTAGGGCATGAGGCTTCCGGGTATATTGAAAAGATCGGTCCGGCAGCTACCACAAAGGGGTTGAAGGTTGGGGATAAAGTGGCCCTATATTATAATGAACATTGCGGGAAATGTTATTATTGTAGAAATGGGCAGGAGCAGTTTTGTCAGAATATAAATCTGCGTATGGGCAGCATGGCAGACTATATTGCATTGGGTGAACAGCAGGTGTTTAAATTGGATGACGATGCAGATATGCTAGAGGCAGCGATGATAGAACCGATTTCTGTGGTTTTGAGGGGCATCGACTTGTGCCGAGTCCAGCCTGGAAACACAGCGGCTGTTTCTGGGGGCGGCGGAATCGGACTGTTGTTTGTACAATTGCTGAGATACTGTGGCTGCAGCCGAATTACAGTGATTGAGCCGGTTGAAGCAAAGAGAAGTACAGCGATTGCAATGGGAGCAGATTATGTGATTGACCCATTTAATCAGGACGTACAAAAAGAAGCAATGAAGATTACAGAGGACCGTGGCTTCGATGTGGTAATCGAAAGTTCTGGCGTAGTTTCCACAATTCAGACGGCATATGATATCCTCGGCCGAGGGGGTACGCTGGAATTGTTTGCTTGCTATCCTATGGATTCTAAATTCCCGCTGGAATTAGATTCCTTCTTTACCAAAGAAGCCAAGATTATAGGGGTGTTTCAGTCCCCATATATGTTACCGCGTACACTTGAAGTTTACAAACGATTGAATCTTCAGCCGTTTACACAGGATGTATATGCGCCGGAAGAATGGAAGAAAGCATTCGATTTAAGAAAAAGCGGAGTCTCACAGAAGGTGATTTTTGATTTTAACAAATAAGTAGATAAATATTGTACAACTTTTATAGATACTGTAAACTTTTGAAAGATAAACTTGTAAGTTATAATTAAATCGTTCGAAAACGGAAGGAGGGAAGACACCTGCGAGTGTATATTGTACGGATAAACGCCCACCCCTACAACTGAAATATTCACAGTATCAAAAGTAATGAAGGAGAATTACAGATGAAAAAGAGAATTGCGCTTTTAATGATTGTAATTACGATGGCATGTATGTGTATGGCATGCGGCAATAAAACGCAAACGGCGGAAGCTGCAAACGAAGGATTCAGTGTTGGAGTTACATGTAAGGACTTAACAATTGAGGCGTATGCATCTATTTCCGATTATCTTAAAAGCTATTGTCTGGATGCAGGATATAGTATCAATATTGTTAGTGCTTCGAATGATCCGGCGGCTCAGACACAGCAGATTGAGAATTTTGTAACCAGTGGAACAGACGTGATTATCGTTATGGATCCTTGCGATGTTGCGGGCGTATCTCCAGCAGTAAAGGAGGCTGTTAATGCAGGCGCTGTCGTAATCGGTTATGGCTATTCAATTGAGGGAAATTCCACTGAACTGATTTGCGCAAATTATTCAATTGGATATCAGTCAGGCGAACAGGCGGTACAATGGGCAAAAGAAAACAATGGGGGCGAAGGACAATTCGCATTATTGCATTTGACGTTGAGCTCCGAACCTTGCTATGACCGATATAATGGTGCCAAAGATGCAATTGCAGAGTTGGGCGGCGATAAGATTGAAATTGTTGCCGAGCAGAGTGCGCAGACAATCGATGAAGCTATGAATGTGGCGGAGAGCATCATGGAAGCATATCCGGAACTTGATGGTTTTATCTGTAATTCTGGCGGAGCAGGTTATGGCTCAAATGAAGCAATTAAAGCAGTGGGTAAAACAGATTCCATGGCAGTGTTCTGCTGTGACACCACTGCGGATATTTTGAGCGCACTGCGGAACAGCAAGAATAATGCAATTAAGTCTACAATTTGTGTTGGTAGTGATACCTTTATGGCAAATAAGTTGTTTGAAATTTGTCAACTTGTTCAAGAAGGAAAACCTTATGAAGCGCATTATGATGCGGAAACCAAACTGGTTACGCCTGATAATGTAGAACAGTATATCGAAGATAATAATCTAGTGGTGGATTAATCCTTTGGTTGGGGGCGGCTTATTGATAGCGGCCCCCAACTAATAATAAAAAGAAAAGGAGAATTGCTGTGGCTGAACGGTCGATATTGGAATTCAGAAATGTCACTAAAGAATATCCTGGCACAGTCGCATTGAGCAATGTGTCTATTGCATTTGCTCCAGGAGAGGTTCATGCTTTGTGCGGGGAGAATGGGGCAGGTAAATCAACATTAATAAAAACCTGCAGCGGAGCTGTTGTTCCGACAAGTGGGAAAATTATTATAGATGGAAAAGAGTTTGATATGTTAACGCCGTCGTCCTCTCAGGAAAATGGAGTGGCTGTTATTTACCAGGAATTTAATCTGGTAAATCAATTGAGCGTAGCGGAAAATGTATTTATGGGATGCCCAATTTTAAAAGGAATTATTCCTGATTATAGAGAGATGGAAAGGAAAACAAAAGAGATCTTCGATACGTTTCATTTGAATATCGATCCAAAGTCCTTAGTTGGCGAGTTGAGTGTGGGTATGCAACAAATGGTCGAAATTGCAAAAGCGGTTTCTAAAAATGCACGTATATTAATAATGGACGAGCCGACAGCACCTTTAACAAATTCAGAAGTAGAGATACTGATGGATATGGTTCGAAAACTGAAATCGACTGGGGTGACTGTAGTTTATATATCCCATCGACTGGATGAAGTATTTAGGATATCAGACAGAGTCTCCGTGTTGAGAGATGGGAAACTCATTTCAACAATGAATACAAAGGATACATCAAAAGAGGAACTAATTAAATTGATGGTCGGACGAGAATTAAAGGAAAGCTATCCGATTCGAAAGCCGCGCGAACTGGGTGAAGTGCTTTTGGAGGCCCGGAATTTGACAGGAAACGGTGTGAAGAATATTTCTTTTTCCGTACGGAAGGGAGAGGTATTGGGCGTTGGAGGAATCATGGGTGCTGGCAGGACGGAGCTTGCTCAATTGCTGTTTGGCTATCGCAGGATTGATTCTGGTGAGATTCTTTTTAAAGGACAGCCAGTTCATTTTAAAAATCCTTCAGATGCGGTCGCTACAGGAATTGCTATGATACCGGAAGATCGGAAGCAGCAGGGCGGAATACTGGACCTATCCATAAAACACAATGTAACTATTTCAATGCTCCGTAGGATTTGTAAGGCAGCTTTTATCGATAGTAAAGAAGAACAGAATATTGCCCAAAGGTATAAACAAGACATAGGAATTAAGACTCCAGATATGGATAATCCCCTATCCAGCCTGTCTGGGGGGAATCAGCAAAAGGTGATTCTTTCAAAGTGGCTTGCGACAAAGCCGGAAATTATCATTATGGATGAACCGACTCGTGGAATCGATGTCGGTGCGAAGTATGAAATATACGCTTTGATCAATATGCTGCTTGAGCGGGGGATGGCAATTATTATGATTACCTCTGAGATGGAAGAATTGATTGGTATGTCAGACAGGATAATTGTTTTAAGCGAGGGTGCATTAACAGCAGATATACCAAAGGAAAAATTCAATAAAGAAACAATTCTATATTACGCGTCGCAAAAAGGAGATGTGGCATGAAATTCAAACATAACAATACCCTGAAGAATTATAGCATTTTTCTGGTGCTGATTCTTGAAATTGTTATTTTCTCATGTATGTCTAAGCAATTTCTGACCTATGGGAATTTTTCAAACATCTTAAGGCAGGTTTCTTTTACAGCAATTGCGGCAATCGGTGAAGCTTTGGTCTTGCTGACGGCCGGGATGGATTTGTCGGTTGGTGCACAAATTACATTTGTCAATGTGCTGACTGCCTATATGATGGCCAAATTAGGCGTATCTCCGATTGCGGCATGCGCGATTGGAATTGCGATGACCACTATTGTTGGATATGTGAACGGTTTGATGATTACAAAGACCAAAATGCCACCAATGATTGCAACATTAGCTATGATGGGTATTTTACAGGGGATTGCATATATCATCAGCGGTGGTCGTTCGATTTATGGTTTTTCTGATTCTTTTTCTGTAATGGGACAGGGGAAGATAGGCGGTGTAATTCCTATACCTGTGGTGATTATGATTGCGTGCTTAGTCATAGCATGGTTGCTTTTAAATAAGACATATATTGGACGCTATTTTTTCGCGATCGGAGGAAATGAAAATGCTGCAGAACTGTCTGGAATTCATGTAAATCATTACAAGAGAATTGTCTACACAATCTGCGGCTTTTTTTCCGGTCTATCAGGAATTCTGCTGTTGTCGCGATTGAATTCTGGGACACCGTTAACAGGTGACGGCTATGAAATGGATATCATTACGGCAGTCGTTTTGGGAGGGGTTAGCATATCTGGCGGGAAGGCCAGAATTTCTAACATTGTATCTGGCGTTTTGGTTATTGGCGTTTTGGAAAATGGATTTGTGCTTACCAATGTGGGAGAGTATCCTCAAATGGTAGTGAAAGGAATCATCCTTTTAGCGGCGGTAGCATTTGACTGCTTACAGGGGAATAAATCTGCTAAGCGTGGATAGAAGAGGCAAACGAATGTATAGCGCGGATGGGAAGATTGCTAGATGTCCTAGATGTCGGAAAACAGTACATCTTTATTCTAGGCTGTTTCGGCAGCGGGATAGATAACGCTCTAATTGGCAGACAGGTCATAGACCAAATGAATATACTTTAATAGGAGAAAGACGCATGGAAACAAAACAAAAGCTTCTTGATTTGAAAGCCCGTACTTATAAAAATGCGACAGAGTGTATTATGCCATTTTGGAAGAAGTACATGGTCGATACAGAAAAAGGTGGTTTTTATGGTGCAGTTGATAAGAATCTGAAGCCAATTAAAAATGCGCCGAAATCTGCGGTGCTAATGACACGTATGCTCTGGGCATATTCCAATGCATATGACGTGACAAAAGATGAGGATTATGCAAGATTGGCAGAACGCGAATTTGTCTATATTAGGGATCATTTTTGGGATCCTGTTTATGGTGGCGTATACTGGATGGTAGGTCCTGACGGGGATCCATTCGATACTATTAAACGAACCTATGCACAAGCATGTTTTTTATATGCAGTATCGGAATACTATTATATTTTTAGAAATGAAGAAGCTCTGGCGTATGCAATGAAGACTCTGAATCTTCTTTATCAACATGTGCGGCAGAAAAACGGAGCATATTTAGATTCTGTTTGCCGCGACTGGCAGGTTGATCCATGGGTCTGCACATGGTTCATGAACAAAGGGGGAGCTCCGTTTCTCCTGAATTCACATTTGCATCTGTTTGAGGGAATTGCCCTTTTATATCGTTGCACCGGACAGGAAAAAGTGAAGAATATCCTAAAAGAACTTTTGATTTTCCTCTTAGATAATTGTGTGGAATATGATACGGGTCATTTGAAAGCGGGGATGAATGAAAAACTATTTAGGATTGATAATGAAATTTCATATGGACACGATTTGGAGTGCGCCTATTTGATGGAAGACGCCGCAACACTTTTAGGAGAGCCCGAATTGCTTGAAAGAACAAATAAGGTCGTGCTGATGTTAGCTAAAAATGCGTTGGAAGAGGCTCTTGATTGTACAGAGGGGGGGCTTTTCAACGAAAAGGATGCCAAAACCGGCCAGCTTATGAAGTCAAAAATTTGGTGGGTACAATGTGAGAGTATTACTGGATTTCTCTGTGCATATGAGATTAGCGGAGATGAAGCATATCTTGATGGTGCGATTAAAATCTATGATTATGTTGAAAAGTATATGTCAGACTGGGAAAAGGGTGAATGGTATGCGGTTGGAAAACATGCTTCAGAGAATCCAATCATAAAAGCTATGGATGATAGCCTATTTATTGTAGTCGGCGATGAAAAGGCAAATAAAACAAAGTGCCCCTATCATAATTCGAGAAGTACTTTCGGTGTTTCAGAGAGAGTTGACAGGCTGTTAAAAAACAGACTAAATAGTCGGGAGGAAGCGTATGAAAATGTATGAATTAAAGGCAAGAAATTGCCCAGTCATCAGAGAAGCTGATGTTGTTGTTTGCGGGGGTGGCCCCGGTGGGTTAGGCGCAGCAATTGCTGCTGCGCGCCAAGGAATGAAGGTTGTATTGATTGAACGGTTTGGGGCACTTGGAGGTCTGCTGACAACCGGACTTGTGAATACATGCATGAGCGCTGTTTGGCTGTCTGGCGATAAAATACTGATCAAAGGCATTTTCAAAGAGATGGTTGACCGTTGCGTAGAAAAGGGTGGGGCAATTCGTGGCTACGAATTAAAGTATTCTAATAAGTTTTTTATGTACGATATGTCGCGATGTGAAAAGGATTTGCAGATTACGCCTTTCGACCCGGAAGTCTATAAACTAGTTGCTGATGAATTCGTTTCGGAGTGCGGGATTGAGGTCATGTATTATACGATGGCAACTGATGTGGTTGTGTCGAATCGCATGATTAAAGGGATTGTCATTGAAAACAAATCCGGTGCACAGATTTTAATGGCCAAACAGTTTATTGATGCAACTGGGGATGCTTCTATTGCACGTATGTGTGGCCTTCCGTGTACTCTTGGAAACGGTGAAAAGACAGCCATGGCGATGATGTTCCACTTTGGGGGAGCCAGTGATGTTGCTCCCTCCTATAAGCCAGATGTGAAAGAAGTTCCTTATGGGGCTGTTAATTTCTTTCCGATGATGAGGAAAGGTGAATATCGGGCAGAAATGACACGATATGTTGGTAATACAACAAATGCTGTGGATCTCACTAAAGCAACAATGGTATGCAGAAAACAGATTCCTGAAGTAATCGAATACCTTAGAAAGAATGTTCCTGGATGTGAAGATATCTATTTAGTTTCATCGGGTTCTGTTATTGCCACTCTTGCGACACCCAGAATCGTAGGTGAGTATATGCTGACAAAGGAAGATATCTTGGAATTACGTATGCCGGATGACAGAATTGCGTTGACGGCATATGGAATAGATATTCATAGCACAGAGGAAGGCGGTCAGAATTATCTTCACTGGCTGAATCCCGGCGAATATTATGGTATTCCATACGGAATCCTATATCCTAAAGATGGAATTGACAACCTTTTGGCAGCCGGACGAGTGGTATCTGCTGATTATGAGGCCTCAACTGCGGTCGCTTGTTCAGGCATTTGTATGGCATTAGGAGAGGCGGCGGGAACTTCTGCGGCATTATGTATTAAAGATAATACAATTCCGCGTAATTTGGATGTTAAGAAGCTGCAGAAAACAATGCTTGAGAATGGTGCTATTCTTGATCCCGTTCCTGTACCAAGTCAGGAATCTTCAGATTGGACCTATTATAAGCGAAAAAACGGAGAGTGGAATTTCTAACATATACGTCTTATAAGGAGACTTCCCAACTCACGATGCAGTGGAAAGTGATGTGCGTGCGATTCCAGATGTAAATCTGGCTATACAGATAGGTTCATTGGAAATGTAGATGATAAAAATACAGCCCAAATATGACACTAAGTTCTTGCTGAGTGATATCTACGAATATTGGATTGAATGGGCAATAGTATATTTCTGTTTCATGTTTGGGCTGTTCGGCAAAATTGTCTGTCCTATGAATTATTGACGGACATACCGTGAATATTTTTGGTTTTACGTTTTCTTCTGAAATGGTAGCGTCAGAAAAGGAATAAGACATTCAGATAATTTGCTGTCTGCAGATAGGGGCTAGTTCTTTTTGACTGGTATTTTGTAAATCCAGCTCGCCGAGGTGGAGCCTCTTTACTGTATTTGTGATTTTTGATTTCGGCTATGCATGAAAATCATTGACGCTTGTTTGCTTTTTGGTTCTTTTCATAGCTGTTCAGACTTGTTATACCGGGAGGAAAAAGGAATGAAGACATTAATCGTTGAAAAAGACGGAGCATTGCATATTGGGGAAATACCGGTTCCTGAAATAGATGAAACGTCAGCATTGGTAAAGGTTCTGGCAAGCGGCATTTGCGGCACGGATAAAAAAATTTTGCATGGTACGTTTAAAGGCTTCGATAGCTATCCATGTCTTCTCGGTCATGAAGCGGTCGGAGAAGTGGTAAAAATCGGAAGCAAAGTGAAGTACCTTAAAGTTGGGGACAAAGTAATTACCCCCTATGTGGATAAAGGGCCAGGGAAATATACAACGATTTTTGGCGCTTTTTCAGAATACACTGTCGTACATGATTGGAAAGCTATGGATGAGCTGGGGATTGGGCGTGGAACCCCCGGGTTTGTTGATTATTATCAAATTCAAAAGAAGATTCCATCAAATTTTGACAATGCATCTGGCGTTATGTTGATTACTTTAAGGGAGGTTCTGGCGGCTACAAGGCATTTTGATTTTAAAGCGGATAAGAGTATTGTTATTTTTGGAGCGGGAGCTGTCGGACTATCTTTTGCAAAAATAGCAAAGATTATTGGTATGTCGCCGGTGATTCTAACAGATGTATTGCCGGAAAAAGCAGAAGATGCAGAAAAGGTAGGCGCAGATTTTTTTGTTGATAGTAGTAAAGAGGACATTGTCTCCACTGTGCGGAGAATTTGTCCAGAAGGTGTTAATTATGTGCTGGACGCAGTTGGGGTAAACTCCATTATAAACACTGCAATGAAATTAATCTCCAGTTGTGGGCGGATTCTAGTATATGGCATATCTCCTAAGCTTGGGATGGATCTAAATTGGGGAGAAGCTCCGTATAATTGGTCTTTGCAGTTTTTCCAGTATCCTGAAAAGGAAGAAGAGGCGGCTGCGCATGAGCAGATGGTCAGCTGGATTGAACAAAAGATTATAGATCCGAACGCCTTTATTTCTCATACTTTTTCCTTCAATCATATTTTGGAGGCCTTTGACTTATTCATGAGCGGCAAACCTACGAAGAAGATTGTCATCACATATGACTGAAAGCGTGACTGCAAGCTGCGCTAGCTGATAGCAGCTATGTACGATCAGTACCCCCCACCTCTTTGGCGGGCGTGATGGTTACTGGGCGAAAGCTCATGATAGCTACTTCTCATATGCTCTAGATAGCAGATTTTGACTTAATCAGGATAGTATGTGCTTCACTGTCCGTTTCAAAATGGCATTGGCAGAAGCCACACCGCTCGGGTGCATTGTGCATCGGTGTTTGGAGAGTATGCGGAGGGTAGTTGAACGCGCTGAGGTTCACCTCGCTGGGGCTTTCAGAATCTCAAACAGAATCTTTGCTTTAATCATCTGTGGGCTATCCCTGTGTAATGGATTGCCAAAGCATTTGTATATGTCGAGAACTGACTGACCCGTAAAGCAGTCAAGTTGTTTGTAGTCGCTGCTGACTACTCTTTGTTTTTGAGTCAGAAGAAGTTGATGCTTTAATGAACGGTTGGCTGATATACGCTATGTAGTTGCTTCTATACAACTCACTCCCCACTTTCACGGTTCGTGCAGTTTACCAAACATTTTCGTGAATAGTTTTATGACAAACAATTTTTAGTGGCGAAAGGACCTTGGCTTCATAACTCGATTGGTGCCTTTCGCAGAAAGGCGATTTATAAACATGAAACGTTCTGAGATCAACAAAGCCCTAAAAGAACTGGAAGCCATGTGTGCGCGGGAGCATTGCTACCTGCCGCCGTTCTGCAATTTCACGCCCGAAGAATGGCAGTCCAAGGGGCATGAATACGACGAAGTCCGCGACTGTATGCTCGGCTGGGATATTACCGATTACGGCCTTGGCGACTTTGACAAGGTTGGAATGTCGCTCATCACCATCCGCAATGGCAACCGCGCCATGCAGGACAAGTATCCGAAGGTCTACGCCGAGAAGCTGCTCTACGTGAAGGAGGGGCAGTATTCTCCAAACCACTTCCATTGGTACAAGACCGAGGACATCATCAACCGCGGAGGCGGTAACATCCTCATTCGTGTCTACAACAGTCTGCCCGACGAGTCCATCGACAAGGAATCTGATGTGACCGTCCACTGCGATGGCAGAACCTATACGGTTCCTGCCGGAACGCAGGTGCGCTTGACGCCGGGCGAGAGCATTCATATTCAGCAGTATATGTACCATGATTTCGAGGTCGAGCCGGGCACGGGGGCTGTTCTGCTGGGCGAGGTCAGCCAGTGCAACGACGACAATACGGACAACCGCTTCAATCCGCCGGTCGGACGTTTTCCGAAGATCGAAGAAGATGAAGCACCATACCGTCTGCTTTGCAACGAGTACCCGAAAGCGAAGGACTAAGCCATGATCGAGCTGCAAAATGAAAATTTGACCCTGCGCGTCGATCCGCTCGGCGCGCAGATGATGGAGCTGCGCTCCAGACAGGGCACGCAGTTTCTCTGGAACGGCGACGCGAAATACTGGCGTGACCGCGCGCCGGTGCTGTTCCCGTATGTTGCGCGCCTGACAGACGGCAGCTATACGCTCTACGGTGAACGCTATTCAATGGACATTCACGGGTTTGCAAAGGATTCTGTATTCTCCGTCGAAGAACAGTCTGTTGATTCCGTCACGCTCCGCCTAAGCGAAACGCCGGAAACACTGCGCCAGTATCCGTTCCGCTTCACCTTCCGCGTGCGCTATGCACTGCACGGCTGGACGGTGGCTGTGACGTATTTCGTCCGCAATGAGGACGAAAAAGAGCTGCCATTCGGCATCGGCGGGCATCCGGGCTTCCGGGTTCCTCTGGCAGAGGGCACGGCGTTTGAGGACTATGAGCTGCGCTTTTTGCACTCCTGTCAACCGGATCGCGTCGGCTTCACGGAAGCCTGCTTCCTGAATGGTCACGATACCCGCTATCCACTGGAAAACGGCACGACCCTCCGGCTGCGGCATGATCTGTTCGACGATGATGCCATCGTGCTGAAGAACATGGCGCGCCGCGTGACGCTCTGCTCTGCCAAGACAAACCGCGCCGTCACTGTGGCCTACCCGCAGATGCCGTATCTCGGTATCTGGCATATGCCGCACACGGATGCGCCGTATGTCTGCATCGAGCCGTGGGCGTCGCTTCCGTCGCGGCAGGATGTTGTAGAGGAACTGTCCTGCAAGAGCGACTTGATTCACCTTGCGTCTGGGGCAGAGTACGAGAACACATGGAGCATTGCAATCACGGAGGAATGAGTATGTATGATGCTGTTGCGCTCGGTGAGCTGCTGATTGATTTTACGACGCAGGCGACCGACCCGGACGGCTATCCCACAATGGCCGCGCATCCGGGCGGCGCTCCGGCGAATTTCCTCGCTGCGATTGCTAAGTTTGGTGGCAGAGCCGCGCTGCTCGGCAAAGTCGGCACAGACACGTTCGGAAAGCTGCTGACGGATACGCTCCGCAAGGCTGGGATTGAAACGAAAGGCATTGTCGCGTCCGACGAAGTTTTTACGACGCTGGCGTTCGTCACGCTGGACGAGAACGGCGACCGCGAATTTGCCTTTGCACGCAAGCCCGGCGCGGACACGCAGCTTCGCTTCGACGAGTTGGATATTTCCATCATCGACGAGACGCGCGTGTTCCATTTCGGTACGCTCTCGCTGACCGACGAACCGGCCAGAAGCACAACGTACCGCGCGGTCGAGTATGCAAAAAAACACAAAAAGCTCGTTACCTTCGACCCAAATCTGCGTAAACCCTTGTGGCGTGATCTTGGCGACGCGAAGGCGCAGATGCTCTGGGGTCTTGACCACGCCGACGTGGTCAAGATCAGCGACGAAGAAGTTGAGTTTCTGTTTGGCCTCGGCGCACAGGATGGCGCACAGTACATCCTTGACCATTTTCCTGTGAAGCTCGTGTTTGTGACTTGCGGCGCAGATGGCTGCTGGTTCCAGAGCCGCAGCGCAAGCGGTCATGTGGACAGCCTGAAGAATATCAAAGTTGTCGATACGACCGGCGCGGGCGATATTTTCGGCGGCAGCGCCGTGTGGAAGCTTTTGCAGACAGACAAGGCACCGGAAGATTTGGACGAAGCCGAGCTGCGCGAGATCGTCTCGTTCGCGTGCAGAGCTGCAGGCCTTTCCACGACGATACCAGGCGGCATCTCCAGTGTGCCAGCATATCCGGAAGCGGTGCATATTGACTAGAGCGGATTGCAGCAGACGCAATTTATACAAAGAATATGAAACGATTACTGTGCCAACTGGAAAAGATGCCCTACCAAAGCCTGTGTGGATATCCGGCTGGACGTGCTGGATGGGGAACTGGTCGGAACGGTGCAGCCCCCACCGCCAGCCGGCAGTTGGAGCACTTATGCAATAGCCACTACTGAACTCAGCAACAAGGTGACCGGGGGCATTGATCCTATCCTACGTTGGAAAATCCAACGTAATAAAGATATAAGTAAGTAAAGATATATAAATTACTGATTGAATCGATTCGATTCAGAAGCGGCATCAGCAAGAAAAGCGGGATCGAACCGCTGACCTCATGACTGCCAGAGTTGCGTCCGTTGGCTCCCGGCAGAATGAATAAAAAATTCAGGCAAAAAAGATGCGTATTTACGAGCAGATTCATGCTGCGTGAATACGCATTTTCTTTATTTTCCAGCCTGTTTCCATATGGGGCAAAATCACGCGACGTTCTTCTGGAAAAATCCTTGTATTTGCAAGGCTTTTCGGTGCTGCCGCGCGAACGAAATTCGGGATCTCGTTGTATCAAAGATACCACACTTGCGTGGATAAATCCAGTGAACTCGTAGTTTAATCGACGGGGATAAATTATGGGATTCCGGGCAGCGGCGCGCATGGGTAATACTCGTGATTTCGGTGATGCTGCGTGCGGACGATGTATGGGATTCCGAACACAGGCTGTCCCAGAAAGCAGCAGAGGGAAGCGGCATAAAAGCTGGGATTTCGTAAAAGATGAGCATGACAGCATCCATCATTTTTAACGAAACGATGATTGATGAAATGAGCGATGCGTGATATGATACAGAAAAAGAAACTGTGAGGATGCTATGAAAAACAAACAGCCGCCTTTTCAAATTACAAACAAAATGATTGCCGACGTTGCAGAAATCTCCGAGCTAACCGGCAGACTTTCCGCCCACGATCATCTTTCAAGCAACCCCAATCTGCGCCGCACCAACCGCATCCGCACCATTCATGGTTCACTCGCCATTGAGCAGAACACGCTGAGCTTGGAACAGGTCACTGCCGTTCTGAATGGCAAACATGTTCTGGCTCCGCCCAAGGACATTGCCGAGGTCAAGAACGCCTATGAGATTTACGAGCGGCTGGACGAGCTTGACCCCTACTCCGTGGACGACCTGCTGACCGCTCACGGTATCATGACTTGCGGGCTTGTAGAGGAGTCCGGCATGTTCCGCACGCGGCCTGTTGGCGTTGTAAATCAGGAGGGGCATGTCCTGCATTTTGGCACGCTTCCGCAGTATGTGCCTGATCTGGTCATGGAACTGTTGGATTGGGCGAAGCACAGCGACCTGCACATGCTGATCCGAAGCTGCGTGTTTCATTATGAACTGGAGCTGATTCACCCCTTTGCCGACGGCAATGGCCGTGTTGGGCGGCTCTGGCATACATTGCTGCTCTCCAAATGGAATTCTGTGTTTGCATGGCTGCCAGTCGAGTCCATCATCCACGACCATCAGCAGGAATACTACGATGCCATCAATGCCAGCAACGATGCAGGCGAGTCCACCGCGTTCATCGAGTTTATGCTCTCCGTCATCAAAGCCTCGCTCATCGACGCCATCCATACGAGTGATGCAATGAGCGATGGGAAGATGGACAAGAAAGCCCTGCGCTGGCAGAAGATTGAGCAGTTCTTGCAGACGCATGAGCATATCATGAACGCCGATGTGCGGGAACTGTGTGGGGTTTCGGCAGCGACGGCCAATAGAATTTTGGCAAATTTTATGTCGGATGGTAAGCTAATGAAATCTCGTGTAGGTGGACATTGGGGATATCATCTATCAAATTGAGCAGGAGGCCTGTTGTGTGAAAAAGAAGTTGTTTCCAATAGATATTGATGAATTAAAAGCAATATCCAGTAAAAATCACTTTCATGAGAAGCGTCCTATCCGATGTACCGTAATTGTAATAGCGTTTCTCTTTTTGCTAGGTTGATTGCAAAAGTGAAGGTAACATTTTAGGGGTAAAAAAGTGGTTATAGGGTGACGTTCACCTCTGCAATAAGCGGTATAATAGTTTCGGT